>Ga0265797_10005022_pt1 | contig 19649 bp, 14 predicted proteins | sample P2T30metagenome_FD_192433 | JGI IMG/M metagenome (GOLD analysis project Ga0265797, IMG submission 192433) | Plant litter microbial communities from East Loma Ridge, Irvine, California - P2 T30 | ecosystem: Environmental > Terrestrial > Plant litter > Unclassified | place: USA: California... | reverse complement strand
TTCCGGCGCTACCACCTGGGCGTGGTCGCCGTGTTCGCCTTGCTTAGCCTGTTGACGCCGTTCGCGCCCTCCGTCGGGGTGCTGCTGGTGATGCGCTGCGTGCAGGGCTTCTTCGGCGGCCTCCTGATCCCGGTGCTGATGGCGGCCGCGCTGCGCTTCTTCCCGCTGCCGATCCGCCTGTACGGCCTGGCGCTGTACGCGATGACCGCGACCTTTGCGCCGAATGTCGCCACCTGGCTGTCGGCCACCTGGACCGACGCCCTCGGCAACACCAATCTGCTGTTCTGGCAGACGCTCCCGCTGGCGGCCTTGTCGCTGGGGGCGGTGGCCTGGGGTATCCCGCAGGATCCGGTGCGCCTGGAACGTTTTAAGCAGATCAACTGGCTCGGCCTGGTCACCGGCGTCGCCGCGCTGGTGATGATCGGCGTCGCGCTGTCCCAGGGTGAACGCCTGGACTGGTTCAACGACATCCTGATCTGCTGGCTGCTGGGCGGCGGCATCGGCCTGCTGGCCGTGTTCCTCTTGAGCGAATGGTTTCACCCGCTGCCGTTCATGAAGCTGCAGCTGCTGGGCCGGCGCAACCTGGGCCTGGGCTTTACGGTGTTCGTCGGCCTGTTGGTGGTGTTCCTGTCAGGCTCGCTGCTGCCGGCCGATTACCTCGGCCACGCCTGGCACTTCCGCACGCCCTACCTGGCCGTGATCGGCCTCGAAGTCGGCCTGCCGCAGTTCGTGATCGGCCCCTTCGTCTCGTGGCTGCTGTACAAGAAGTGGATCGATGCGCGCTACGTGTTCGCGACCGGCCTGATTTTGATCGCCGGCTCATGCCTGGCCGGCGCGCAAGTGACGCCGGACTGGATGGCGGCCGAATTCCTGTTCCCGCAGGCGCTGCAAGCGGTCGGCCAGCCGATGGCGGTGATCTCGCTGCTGTTCCTGGCCACCAGCGTGGTGCAGCCGATGGAAGGGCCGCAGGTGTCCGGCATCGTCAACGCGCTGCGCGCCTTCGGCACCATGTTCGGCAGCGCCGTGATGGGCCGCCTGCTCGAAGTGCGTTCGGCCCAGCATGCCAACGTGCTGCTCGACCAGGCCGCGAATGCGCGCCGCCTGGGCGAGGCTGTGGCTTTGCCCGAGGTGGCGCACCGTGTGTCGCACCAGGCCTTCGTGCTGGCGATTGCCGACGGTTATCTGGTGCTGGGCGCGCTCGCGTTGGTGCTGGTGCCGCTGGTGCTGTCGCTGCAATACATTCCGCCGCCCATGCTGACGGCCAAAAAATAATATAGATCGATTCAAGGAATAGCATGTCTCTCCCGAAAACCGCAAAACTCACCATCGCCGTCCTGCTCGCGGCCGTCGCCGCCGGCGGCGCCTACGCCTATCAACATCAAGACAGCCAGGGCAGCCGCCAGAGCACCGACGATGCCTACGTCACCGCCGACTTCACCGCCGTCGCGCCCAAGGTCGCCGGCAACATCGTGCAGGTGCTGGTCGAAGACAATCAGGCTGTCAGGAAGGGCCAGCTGCTGGCCGTCATCGACGACCGCGACTTCACGGTCGCCGTCGACATGGCGCAGGCCGACCTGGCCCGCGCCGAAGCCGACCTGGTGCGCCTGCGCGCCGCCATCGCCCAGCAGGGCAGCGCCATCCAGCGCGCGGCGGCAGCGATCGACGCCGGTAACGCCACGCTGAAGTACGCCAGGGCGAATGCGGCGCGCTACCGCGACCTGTCCTCGGACGGTTCGGCCACGCTGCAGGACCGCCAGCAGGCCGAATCGCAGGCCGACGCCGCCGGTGCCCACCACGTGGCCGACGTCGCCGCGCTGGCCGGCGCCAGGCAGGAAGTCGGCATCCTGCAAGCCCAGGTGGCGCAGGCCGACGCCCAGGTCGCGCGCAGCAAGGCGGCCCTCAACGCGGCCCGGCTGAACCTGTCGTACACCAGGATCGTGGCGCCGATCGACGGCGTGGTCGGCCAGCGCAGCGTACGCGTCGGCGCCTATGCCCATGTCGGCACGCCGCTGCTGGCGGTGGTGCCGCTGCAACAGGCTTACGTGGAAGCGAACTTCCGCGAGACCCAGCTGGCGCGGGTGCGGGTCGGCCAGCCGGTTACAATCACGGTCGACATGCTGCCGGGGACCACCTTGAGGGGCCACGTGGACAGCCTGGCGCCGGCCAGCAGTGTGTCGTTCTCGCCGATCGCACCCGATAATGCGACCGGTAACTTTACGAAGGTCGTGCAGCGCCTGCCGGTGAAGATCGTCATCGAACCGGGCCAGGATGCCGCGCGTTTGCTGAAGGTGGGGATGTCGGTGACGCCCACCGTTATTTTAGGATCATGACCGCCACCAAGCAGAACCAACCCCAGGCCATGCCGGCCACCCGCCCGCAGCGGCTGACGCGCGAACAGAGCAGGGCGCAGACGCGCGAGCGCCTGCTGGCCTCGGCCGCCGTCGTGTTCACGCGCGAAGGCTATGCCGGCGCCTCGTGCGACCGCATCGCCGAAGAAGCCGGCTACTCGAAGGGCGCGCTGTACTCGAACTTTGCCAACAAGGACCAGCTGTTCCTGGAACTGGTCGACCACTACGCTGGCGCCCAGGTCGAGGAACTGTGCCGGCGCCTGGACGCGGTGCAGGATGCCGACGCCATCATCGAGGCCGTGTGCAGTTGGGCCAGCGGCCTGCAGCACGAGCCCGACCTGCGCATGCTGGTGCTGGACCTGGCACGCCGGGTGCGCGGCGACGCGGCGCTCGAGGCAAGCCACTCTCGCCTGTTCGACGAGCAGTGGGAAGCGGTCGGCAGCCGCCTGGCGCGCATCTTCCCGGCCGGTCCATCGCCGGTGCGCCCGCTGGTGCTGGGCGCACTGGTGATGGAACTCACCTACGGCAATGCGATGCACTTCCATGCCGAGCTCACCGCCGGCGACCTGATCGGCGTGGCGCTGCGCGGTTTGCGCGACGCGCACCGCTGAGCGCCTCTCGCCGCCGCCGCGCCTTGACACCAGCAAAGACCGCGCTCAGCGCCCGTGGACGACGGCGTTGGTGGCAACCTGCGCCAGCGTCGCACTGTACGGGTTGCTCATGCTGCGGGTGACCAGGATATCGACCGGCGTGGCCGGCTGGCCGTAGTAGGCGCGGTTGCCGCGCTCGTCCACCTCGATCACGGTGCCATCCACGTTGACGCCGCCGTACAGGCCTTTCGAACGGGTGTAGACCACCATGCCGGCCGTCACCGACGCGCCGGCGCCGGCGCCGACCGGCCCGGCCGCCACGCTGATGTCGCCGCCCAGCTTGAAGGACGTCGACAGCAGCGAGTTGAGCGCCTTGTCGCTCATGATCAGCGCCACCATTTCCGATGCCTGGGCGCCGGCCTGCAGGCCGATGCTGCCGGCCGCCATCCGGTAGAAGGCGGGGCCGTTCCAGCCGCTGCCGCTGCGGTTGCGTGCGATGACGACGGCCGGGCCGCCCGAACCGCCGACGATGAAGCCGGCCTGCACGATCTGCGGGCTGATCAGGACTGCCTTGGCACTGCCGACATGCTCGCGGAACCAGTTCATCTCGGGATCGCGCGTGAAATTGGCCAGTGTGGTCTGTGCCGCATCGACGCGGCTTTGGGTGTCGTCCCGGGTCGGCGCGGACGCGCAGGCCGCCAGGCCCAGCACCGCCGACGCCATGGCAAGCGCGCCGACCCGGCTTGCCTTGTTTGCTGCAATTCGTTTGAACATGATGACCTCGCATACGACCCGTCGTCCGGGCGCGCTACTGGTAGACCCCGGGGCAGGCGAATGGTTGCGCAGGAGACTGGTTTGCCAAAGAGGTGTTTGTGATTTATCAAACTACGCGTGCGTTACCGTCATCGTTTCTGCAGCATGATGCATCTGGCTGACCATGGCGCCACAGACTCGCCTGTCCGTAACGACATGCTATACTGCCACCGTCATGTGTACCGACCGCCGTGTATGAGACGTGTTCTCGTCATCTTCCTGATCCTGCTGTTTCCGCTGAACGTCTTCGCCCTGTCGATGTCTGCCGCCTCGCCGTGGCAGCACGGGGATGCGAAGGCGCAGGTGCATGCGGCGCTCGCCGATGCCGGCCAGACCGGGGGCGCGGGGGACGACAGCGGCGGCGGCAACGTCGACCTCGACATCGATCCCGACGAGCCGCCTTCCGCCGGCGACCTGCATTACATCTTTGGCCATGGCGCCTCCCTGCAATTCACCTGCCTGCCGTCCAGGGCGATAGCGCTGCACGACGCAGCGCCGTACTGCCACGCCCTTCCTCCGCCCGTCAAGCCGCCGCGCGCAGCCTGATCCGCGCCGTGTGATCCGGACCGCCCGATTCGCACGGGCGGCCGCGCATCCGATTCGATCCGGTCTGCGTCTGCGCCGGGCGCCCCGCGCCTGGCCGTGACGCCATCGGGCATGGTCTTCCGACCGCATTCTTTCAGATTCAAAAGGTACAACATGGAATGGTTCCTCGACCCCACCATCTGGGTGGGTCTGCTCACACTCGTGCTCCTGGAAATCGTCCTGGGCATCGACAACCTGATTTTCATCGCCATCCTGGCCGACAAGCTGCCGCCGCAGCAGCGCGACAAGGCGCGCCTGATCGGCCTGTCGCTGGCCATGCTGATGCGGCTTGGCCTGCTCAGCATCGTGTCCTGGCTGGTCACGCTCACCACGCCGCTGTTCTCGATCGGCACGCTGGACTTTTCCGGGCGCGGCCTGATCCTGCTGCTCGGCGGCCTGTTCCTGCTGTTCAAGGCCACGGTGGAACTGCATGAACGCCTGGAAGGCGTGGCCCACACCGGATCCGGCTCCAAAGCCTACGCCGGCTTTGCCGCGGTGGTGGCGCAGATCGTGGTGCTGGATGCCGTGTTCTCGCTCGACGCCGTGATCACCGCGGTCGGCATGGTCGACCAGCTGGGCGTCATGATGGCCGCCGTCGTCATCTCGATCGGGATCATGATACTGGCCTCGAAACCGCTGACGCGCTTCGTCAACGCGCATCCGACCGTGGTCGTGCTGTGCCTGAGCTTCCTGCTGATGATCGGCCTGAGCCTGGTGGCCGAGGGCCTCGGCTTCCACATCCCGAAAGGCTATCTGTATGCGGCGATCGGCTTCTCGATCGTGATCGAAGGCTTCAACCAGTTCGCGCGCCGTAACTCGCTGCGCAACGAGGCGCGCGTGCCGTTCCGCGAACGCACCGCGGAATCGGTGCTGCGCCTGCTCGGCAAGCGCCGCCGCGCCGAGCAGCTCGACGAGAGCGACACCATCGAGCCCGCAGGCGGCGGCGAGTTCGCCACCGAAGAGCGCAACATGGTCAGCGGCGTGCTGGCGCTGGCCGACCGCTCGCTGCGTTCGATCATGACCCCGCGCTCGGAGATGTCGTGGATCGACCTCGGCCAGGACCCCGACCTCATCCTGCGCCAGCTGCAGGCCATGCCGCACAGCCAGCTGCCGGTGTGCCGCGGCGAGGTCGACCAGCTGGTGGGCGTGGCCCGCACCAAGGACCTGGTGGCGGGACTGTTGCAGCACCGCTGCATCGACATTTCCAGCGCCGGCCCGCTGCGCGCGCCGATCGTGCTGCCGGAGACGGCCGGCGTACTGCGCGCCATGGAAACCCTCAAGCGCGCCCATGGCCAGCTGGTGCTGGTGGCCGACGAATACGGCGTGGTGCAGGGCCTGCTGACGCCGATCGACATCCTGGAAGCGATCGCCGGCGAGTTCCCGGACGAAGACGAACAGCCGGCGATCCGCCAGCAGGCGCCGGACCAATGGGAAGCGGACGGCAGCGCCGACCTGCACCTGCTGCAGCAGACGCTGGAGACCGACGCGCTGGTCGGCGAAGACGCCGATTACAGCTCGCTGGCCGGCTTCCTGCTGGCGCGCTTCGAGACGCTGCCGGAAGCCGGGCAAAGCGTCGAGGTCGATGGCCTGCGCTATGAAATCCTGGATGTCGCGGGACGGCGCATCACCCGCGTCGGCATTCGCCGCATGGCCGCCGAGGCGCACGCGCAGGCCCAGTAAGCGCCGGCGCCCACATTCCCATTTATAAGAAAGCACATCATGAAACGCGTAATCCTGTTCATCGTCACCAACCTGGCCGTGATGCTGGTGCTGAGCCTCAGCGCCAGCCTGCTCGGCGTCAACCGCTTCCTCACCGCGAATGGCCTCAACCTGGGCATGCTGCTCGCCTTTGCCGCGCTGATGGGCTTTGGCGGCGCCTTCATCTCGCTGTGGATGTCGAAGCCGATCGCCAAGTGGTCGACCGGTGCCCGCGTGATCACCCAACCGGCGAATGCCACCGAAGCCTGGTTGTTGAATACCGTCGCACTGCAGGCGCAGGCCGCCGGCATCGGGATGCCGGAAGTGGCCGTGTACGAGGGCGCGCCGAATGCCTTCGCCACCGGCGCCACCAAAAACAGTTCGCTGGTGGCGGTGTCCACCGGCCTGCTCGCATCGATGCGCCAGGAAGAAGTGGAAGCCGTGCTGGCCCACGAAGTGGCGCACATCGCCAACGGCGACATGGTCACGCTGACGCTGGTGCAGGGCGTGGTGAATACCTTCGTGGTGTTCCTGGCGCGCGTGGTCGGCTACTTCGTCGACAGCATGCTGCGCAAGAACGATGAGGAGCGCGCCGGCCCCGGCATCGGCTACATGGTGACGGTGGTGGTGTGCGAGATCGTGTTCGGCATCCTGGCCAGCATCATCGTGGCCTGGTTCTCGCGCCAGCGCGAATTCCGCGCCGACCGCGGCGCCGCCACCATCATGGGCCGTCCGCAGCCGATGGTGGCGGCGCTGCGCCGCCTGGGCGGGATGGACGAGGGCGCGCTGCCGAAGAACATGGCTGCCTTCGGCATCTCGGGCGGCGGCGGGATGATGGCACTGTTTTCCAGCCATCCGCCGATCGAGGAGCGGATTGCGGCGCTGCAGTCGCGCTGAGTCTTAGTTTAACCTTCAGTCTGCGGGCGCGGCGGTGGTTTCCGCGCTCGCCGGCAGGAACCAGTTCAGCACCACCGCGCAGATGCCGCCGGTCGCCACGCCCGACTCCAGCACGTGGCGCAGCGCCCCCGGCATGTGCGCCAAGAACTCCGGCACCTGGGCCACACCGAGGCCCAGCGCCAGCGACACCGCGATGATCAAGAGCGCGCGCCGGTCCAGCGTCACGCTGGCCAGGATGTTGATGCCGGCCGCGGCCACCGCGCCGAACATCACCATCGCGGCGCCGCCCAACACCGGCTCCGGCACCGCCTGGATCGCGCCGGCCACGCTCGGGAACAGTCCCAGTAACACCAGGAACAGCGCGATCCACATGCCGACGTGGCGGCTGGCGATGCCGGTCAGCTGGATCACGCCATTGTTCTGGGCGAAGATCGAGCTGGGGAAGGTATTGAAGATCCCGGCCAGCAGTGAATTCGCGCCGTTCACCAGCACGCCGCCCTTGATGCGGCGCATCCAGACCGGACCCTCGACCGGCTCGCGCGAGACCTTGCTGGTGGCGGTGACGTCGCCGATCGCTTCCAGCGAGGTGACCAGGTAAATCACGATCATCGGGATGAACAGGGACCACGAGAAGCCGAGGCCGAAGTGCAGCGGCGTCGGCACCTGGAACCAGGCCGCCTGGTGCATCCCCGTGAAGTCCAGCCGTCCCATCGAGCCGGCCAGCGCATAGCCGACCGCCAGCGCGATGACGATGGCGGCGCTGCGCAGCCACACCAGGCGCACGCGGTTGAGCACGACGATGATCGCCAGCACCACACCCGAGAGCAGCAAATTCTGGCCGTTGGCGAAGCTGCCGTTGGCCATCGCCGCATAGCCGCCGCCCATGCTGATCAGGCCGACCTTGATCAGCGTGAGGCCGATCATCAGCACCACGATGCCGGTGACCAGCGGCGTGATCATGCGCTTGACGAAGGGCAGGATGCGCGACACGCCCATCTCGATGAAGGAGCCGGCGACCACCACGCCGAAGATGGCGGCCATCACGCCCGCGACCGGGATGCCGTCCTTGATCATCAGCGTGCCGCCGGCGATCAGCGGGCCGACGAAGTTGAAGCTGGTACCCTGCACGATCAGGAGGCCGGCGCCGAAGGGCCCGAAGCGGCGGCACTGCACGAAGGTGGCGATCCCGGAGATCACCAGCGACATCGACACCACCAGGTTGGTGTCGCGTGCCGGCACGCCCAGCGCCTGGCAGATCAGCAGGCCCGGCGTGACAATGGGGACGATGATCGCCAGCAGGTGCTGCAGGGCGGCCAGCATGCCGACCAGTGCGGGCGGGCGGTCTTCCAGGCCGAGGACGAGGTCCGGGACGTGGCCGGAAGGTGTGGAGGGCGTGGCGGACGGCGAGGCGGGCGGCGGGGAGAGTGTGGTCATGGCGTCGCGGGCAAAGAGCGAATTCTACAGGGCTCGCTGCGTGTCCGACATGTTCTGCGTGCCCTTTTTTGTATTCCCGTTTTCAGGCTCCATGTGGCTTGCCCCATTGCTCCGGCACGGGCCGGCGCACGCTTGCGCCGCGAATCTGACCGGATGATCCGGATGTTCTAGAATGATTCGCAGCCAGTGCCATCGTCATGGGGACAGCGCATGAACCTGCTCGAGACACTCGATTCACCGGCCGACCTGCGCCGCCGCCACCGCCACCGCCACCGTAGCGGGATCGGGTAGGCCACCATGCGCGATACCTCACCCTACCCACGCCGGGCCAGCGGACTTGCGCAGGCGCTTGCCGCGCCACGTCCCGGTGAACGCACCCGGCCACGTCCGGATCGGCTCGACGCCACACTTGCCGGCGCGCTCGCCGGAGCACTCGACGCGGCTCTCGACGCGGTGCTGTGCGAACAGCGTCCCGACGGCCACTACGTCTACGAACTCGAAGCCGACGCCACCATCCCGGCGGAATATGTGCTGCTGGTGCACTATCTCGGCGAAATGCCCGACGCCGCGCTGGAAGCCAAGATCGGACGCTACCTGCGCCGGCTGCAGGGCAGCCACGGCGGCTGGCCGCTGTTCCATGGCGGCGCCTACGAGCCCAGCGCCAGCGTCAAGGCTTACTTCGCGCTGAAGATGATCGGTGACGGCCCCGACGACGCCCACATGGCGCGTGCACGCACGGCCATCCTGCACCACGGCGGCGCCGAACGCAGCAACGTGTTCACGCGCATGCTGCTGGCCTTGTACGGCGAAGTGCCGTGGGATGCAGTGCCGGTAATGCCGGTCGAGATCGCGCTGTTGCCCGGCTGGTTTCCCTTCCATTCCAGAACTTGCCGGCGGTGATCGTCAACCCGTCGACGCCGGTCGGCGCGCGCGACGTACGGCCGACGCCGACCGGACGCATCATCGTCGAAGCGGCGCGCGGCCGGATGCCGGCTTATGTCGAGACCGGACTGAACCTGATCGATGTCGAGGATGTGGCGCGCGGGCATCTGCTGGCGCTGGAGCGCGGGCAGGTTGGCGAGCGCTACATATTAGGGGGCGAGAACCTGATGCTGCGCGATTTGCTGGGCGAAATTGCCGGGATGACCGGGCGGCGGGCGCCGCGGGTGCGCTTGCCGGTGGGGCCCCTGGTGCCGCTGGCGCATGCGGCCGAGGCCTTGGCGCGCGTACGCGGTAAGGCACCGTTTTTGACGGTGGATGGATTGGCGATGTCGCGCAACCGGATGTTTTTTTCGTCGGATAAGGCGCGGCGGGAATTGGGGTATCGGCCGGGGCCGCAAAGAGCGGGCGTGGAGGCGGCGTTGGCATGGTTCGGTCGCGAAGGGTATCTTGATTAGTAACTACTATGCAATTTCTTGCTTCGAGTCAATGTTAGTCTTACACTTCGAAAAGGACGCGTGGCAATCAGTGAATCGATAGCGTCCCGATTAATTCAATAATGGTGTGGAGAGGTCGTGTTTGGACTGGTTGATTGACCTGTTTTTCTATCGTCTTGTTGGTGCAGTGATCCAGGCGCTGTTCTATTGGCCAGGCTGGCTACTCCTCCGAATTCTGACAGTGGGGCGATATCCGCCGAAACAGGGCGTCGAACACAATCGTTTTGCTATCGCCGTCTTTGCAATGGTCGCTATCATTTGCTTGTTGGAGGTCATTGCAGGCACACCCTGAACACCTAATACGGGACTGGCCGTCGGTAGAAAGGCTGAAGCACGCGCAACCCGAACCGCACCAGCCGCGGCACCGTCAACGGCCGCAACAACCGCTCATCGTACCCGGCAAAGCGCCGCTCGTTCTCCGCCAGGCACAGCGCCATGAGCTCGCGCAGATCGACGCCATCGCCAGACACCGACTGCGCCCCATTCAACGTAAAGTTATTGTCCTGCGCCGATGGCGCCGGCCCGGCATCCACGTTGCGCGCCAAGCCGATGCGCTCCCATATTAAAAACGCCCACACTCCAGTCACCTTGCACTCGAAGCACAAACGCCGCCACAACGACAGCCGCGCCCGATGCCACCCGGCCCAATTGGCAAACAACAGGATATGCCGGCATTCCTCCTGCATTACCGGCTCGAACGTATCGACCAGCGCTTGCGGAAACAGCCCGGATCGCTGCGCCAGCTCGAACAGGCCAAAGGCAAAGAAACTGTCGATGCACTCGCTGTAACCGGTCACCAGGTAGGCCCATTCCGGATCCGTCGGCATGGCCGGTGGTGCTTCGGGCGCCAGTGCGATACCGTAGGCCGCCACCATGCGCGCCAGCACTTCCTTGTGGCGGTGCTCTTCCCAAGCGTTCAGGGCCAGCGCGTCGCGCATGTCGGGTTCCCGCACGATAGCGGCATAGGCTGCCATGCGCAGGCGCGCCTTGCCTTCGGTCTGCACGGCGATGTCCCAGATCGGCAGGGCCACGATGCGGTCGCGCACCTCGGGCGCCAGCTGCGGCCAGTCGAGTACGGCCGGGCGGTAGGGGTTGAAGGTGTCGCGGAACATGTAGCAGCTGGCTTGCCGGTGGGCGTCGGAGCCGGGTTCGAGGGGGCCGGGGAGGGGGCTGCGCCAGTTGCGCATCGAAACGTCCGCGGCAGCGATGGCGGCGGCGTCCCCGGCACCAGCCGTTCCACGTCGAATGCATCCCTGGCACAGCTGTCCATGGCGGTCTCCTGTCGGGCATCCGCATTGCATGAAGCGATGATACGCCGACATGCGGACGGCATCCAGTCATCGATCTGATTACTCAGCCGTTACTATTTGAGCCATACTCGCGCTTATTGTCGCTGCCGAGCCGCCATGCCATCCATCCAGCGCTTCTTCACTCCCATCTTCTTCAGTTTCGTGGTGTCCGGCAGCGCGGCACAGGCCGCACAGGGCACCGATGCTGCCGCTGCGCCGCTCCGCGAACGTATCGCCTTCAACGCCGACTGGCGCTTCAGCAAGGGCGACCCCGCCGGCAGCCCGCCGCAACCCGGCGAGGCCGACCTCAAGAATGGCCTGCCAGCCGCGCAAGCCGGCTTCGACGACGGCGCCTGGCGCAAGCTGAACCTGCCGCACGACTGGGGCATCGAAGGGCCGTTCAAGCAGGAATACCCGGGCGATACCGCCAAGCTCGCGTGGTGGGGTGTCGGCTGGTACCGCAAACATTTCACGCTGCCGGCGGGCGATGCCGGGCGCCGCGTCTACCTGGACGTCGACGGCGCCATGTCGCACGCGGCGGTCTGGATCAACGGCCGCTACATCGGCGGCTGGCCCTACGGTTATGCGTCCTGGCGCGTCGAGCTGACGCCGCACCTGAAGGCGGGCGGCGACAACGTGGTGGCGATCCGGCTCGATAATCCGCCCGATTCGTCACGCTGGTATCCGGGCGGCGGCATCTACCGCAACGTGTGGCTGGTCAAGACTGCGCCGCTGGCGGTGGCGCAGTACGGCACCCGCGTGACCACGCCGCAGGTGAGCGCCTCCAGCGCGACCGTCGACGTGCAGGTCACGCTCGACAACCACGGTAGCGACACCGAAGTCCAGGTCGCAACCGAGATCTACGCGCTCGATGCCAACGGCCACCGCAGCGGCGCTGCGGTTGCACGCAAGGAGGCAGCCGCCGCCAGCAAGATCGCCAACGGGCGCCAGGTGCAGGTCAGCCAGGCTTTGATGGTGCCGAATCCGCGCCTGTGGAGTACGTCCAGTCCGCAGCGCTACGTGGCGGTCAACACGGTCACGGAAAAAGGACGCACGGTGGATGTGGTCGAAACACCGTTCGGCATCCGCACCATCGCCTTCGACGCAAACAAGGGTTTCCTGCTGAACGGCCAGCGCCTGGCGATCCAGGGCGTGTGCAACCACCACGACCTGGGCGCGCTCGGCACCGCGGTCAACACCCGTGCGCTGGAGCGCCAGCTCGAGATCCTGCGCGAGATGGGCGTCAACGCGATCCGCACCAGCCACAATCCGCCGGCGCCCGAACTGCTGGATCTGGCCGACCGCATGGGCTTCCTGGTGATGGACGAAGCCTTCGACACCTGGCGCGTGAAAAAGACGCCGAACGACTACAACACCCTGTTCGACGCCTGGCACGAGAAAGACTTGCGCGCGATGATCCGGCGCGACCGCAACCACCCCAGCGTGATCGCCTGGAGCATCGGCAACGAGATCCCGGAACAAGGACGGCCGGAGGGCTGGAAACTGGCCGCACGCCTGGCCGAGATCGCGCGCGGCGAAGACCGTACGCGCCCCGTCACCGCCGCCTTCAACCACGTGGTCTCGGGCTACAACGGCTTCCAGGATGCGGTCGACGTGTTCGGCTATAACTACAAGCCGCAGGAATACGCCAGGCTGCACGCGCACGCGCCGTTCCTGCCGCTGCTCGGCAGCGAGACCGCGTCGACCGTCAGTTCGCGCGGCGAATACTTCTTCCCGGTGAGCGACGATAAATCGAAAGGCCTGGCCAACTTCCAGGTCAGCAGCTACGACCTGACGGCGCCGCCGTGGGCCACCCCGCCCGACGCCGAGTTCAAGGGCCAGGACGAGAACCCCTTCGTGGCCGGCGAATTCGTGTGGACCGGTTTCGATTACCTGGGCGAACCCACGCCCTACGGCAACGATGCCACCAACCTGCTGAATTTCACGGATCCGGTGCAGCAGCAGCGCATGGCGCAGCAGCTGGATGCGCTGAAAAAGATCACGGTGCCCTCGCGCAGCTCCTACTTCGGCATCGTCGACCTGGCCGGCTTCAAGAAGGACCGCTTCTACCTGTACCAGGCGCGCTGGCGCCCTGAGCTGCCGATGGCGCACCTGCTGCCGCACTGGAACTGGCCGGAGCGCGTCGGCCAGGTGACGCCGGTGCATTTATATACCTCGGGCGACGAGGCCGAGCTGTTCCTGAACGGGAAGTCGCTGGGCCGCAAGAAGCGCGCCAAGGGTGAGTACCGGCTGCGCTGGGATGGGGTGGTGTACCAGCCGGGCGAACTGCGCGCGGTCGCGTACCGCAACGGCAAGCGCTGGGCCGAAGACAAGGTTGCCACCACCGGCCCGGCGGCGCGCCTGGCACTGGCGGCCGACCGCAGCACGCTGCGTGCGGATGGCAGCGATCTGTCGTTCGTCACCGTCAGCATCGTCGACAAGGATGGCAGGCCGGTACCGCGCACGCAGAATCGCGTCAAGTTCACGCTGAGCGGGCCGGGTGAGATCGTCGCCACCGATAATGGTGATGCGACCAGCTTCGAATCGTTCCAGTCGCCGGAGCGGAATGCCTTCAATGGGCTGGCGCTGGCGATCGTGCGTACGCGTGCGGGGGAGGCCGGGAAGGTGGTGTTGAGTGCGACGGCGGAGGGGTTGGGTGGGGCGCAGGTCACGCTGAACAGTGAACGGTAGTTTGAGCAGTTAGCCCCAGCACGTCGTTCCTGCGAAGGCAGGAACCCAAGTTCTGCGAACGTTATCGACATGCGTGCAACTTGGGTCCCTGCCTTCGCAGGGACGACGTATTATTTGTGCTTATCCCCCGGCAAAATCGCACTAAGCACCTGCCTTGCCACCCCCGCCAGCATCGACCCCTCGTTCGGATCCCCATGCGCGATCGCGCTCATGAAGTGGCGTGCCTGTTCGAAGGTGATGTGCGAGGGCAGCGGCGGCACTTCCGGATCGGTCTTGAACTCGAGGACGACCGGCCGGTCCGACGCCAGCGCCTCGACCCAGGCCGCGCCGACCTTGTCCGGATCGTCGCAGAAGATGCCCTTCAGGCCGATCAGCTCGGCAAAGCGGTGGTAGGGCACGTCCGGCAGGTTCTGGCTGGCTTCGAACTTCGGATCGCCTTCCATCACCCGTTGTTCCCAGGTCACCTGGTTCAGGTCTTCGTTGTTGAAGACGCAGACGATCCAGCGCGGGTCGGCCCACTGGCGCCAGTATTTCGACACCGTGATCAGCTCGGCCATGTTACTCATCTGCATGGCGCCATCGCCGACCAGTGCCACCACGCAGCGGCCCGGGTGCGCGAACTTGGCGGCAATCGCGTAGGGTACTGCCGCACCCATCGAGGCCAGCCCGCCCGACAGGGAACACATCATGCCGCGCCGCACCTGCAGATCGCGTGCGTACCAGTTGGCGCAGGAGCCGGAATCGCTGGTGACGATGGCGTCGTCCGGAATCCGCGGCGACATCTCGTACACAACCCGCTGCGGATTGACCGGATTGGCCGGCGCCAGCGCGCGCTCTTCCAGCATCTTGCGCGAATCCTGGATGCTGGACGAGATTTTCTGACGCCACGTGCCATCCTGGCTGTGGTTCAGCAGCGGCAGCAGCGCGCGCAGGGTCTCGGCGCTGTCGCCATGCAGATTGACTTCGCTGGCGTAGCGCATGCCCAGCATCGCCGGCGAGATGTCGATGTGGACGGCGCGCGCCTGGCCTTCCTTCGGCAGGAATTCGGCATAGGGGAAGGCCGTGCCGACCATCAGCAGGGTGTCGCAATCGCTCATCAGGTCCCAGCTGGCCTTGGTGCCGAGGATGCCGATCGAGCCCGTCACCCAGGGCAGGTCGTCGGGCAGCACGGCCTTGCCCAGCAGCGCCTTGGCGCAGCCGGCACCGAGGCGGTCGGCCACGGCGATGACTTCGTCTACCGCGCCGAGCGCGCCGGCGCCGACCAGCATCGCCACCTTTTTACCGGCATTCAGCACCTCGGCCGCGCGCAGCAGGTCGGCCTCGTAGGGGATCACGCGCGGGCGCGTGTAGCCGCTGCTGGAGAACACGCGGCCATGCTCGCGCGGCGGGTCTTCGTACTTCATTTCCTGCAAATCGTTGGGCAGCACCAGCACACCGACGCCGCGGTTGGCGGTGGCGATGCGGATGGTGCGGTCGAGCAGGTGGCGCACCTGCGACGGCACCGACGCCTCCTGCACGAATTCGGCGACGTCGGCGAACATGCGGTCGAGGTTCACTTCCTGCTGGTAGTGGGCGCCGCGCACGGTGCGCGCGGCCTGGCCGGCGATGGCCAGCACCGGCTGGTGATCCAGCTTGGCGTCGTACAGGCCCGTGATCAGGTGGCTGGCGCCGGGACCGCCGGTGGAGAGGCACACACCCAGTTCGCCGGTGAACTTGGCGTAGGCCGCCGCCATGAAGGCGGCCATTTCCTCGTGCCGCACCTGAATGAATTCGATCTTGCCCTTGGCGCGGGCCAGCGCGCCGATCACGCCGTTGATGCCGTCGCCCGGGTAGCCGAAGATGCGTTTGACTCCCCATTCGGCCAGCCGTTCCACCACGAAATCGCCTACTGTCTTGCTCATGTTGTCGCTCCGTTCAACGTCTATCGGAGCTTTAACCCTAACACTTGGCCGGGCTGGAAAGCGCACGGTAGCTCGGCTGCGGCGTGGTGGCCGTGCGCCGGCTTAGAACGGCTCGGTCAGAACGACTTGCCGGCCGTGGCCCAGGCCCGTATTGACGGCTGCGCTCCGAGCAGTCGCGGTTCGGCGCCGACCGGTGCCGCCACCGACAGGCTCGCGCGCCATCCCTTGCTGCCGTTCCAGGTCAACCCGAGGCCGGCGCCCGACAGCCGCACGGCATTCGGCGATGCGGTCCACGGCCGGAGGTTGATCGTCACGCGGGCGCTGTCGGCAAAGGCGATCGCCTGCAGGCCGCCAGCAAGTTCATGGCGCAGTTCCAGTGTCGCCAGATAGCCGGTGTCGCCGGACAGCACGCCGACGTCGTAGGCGCGCACGGAATAGGGCCCGCCGACGCTCATCTTTTCGGCCGAGTCGAGGTTGGCGTCGGCCCATTGGCCGCTGGCGCTCAGGAACAGCGTGGCGCGCCCGCCCAGGCGCTGCAGGCGCGAGACGCTGGCGTTCCACTTCGAGAAACGCCCGCGCGTCCGTGCCGAGGCGGTGTCGGCGTCCAGCGCGGCGGCGTCGTCGAAGCCGGTGCGGCCGCTTGTCCAACCCAGGCTCCAGGCGTTGACGCCGCCGCCGAGCAGGCCGTCGCGCAGGTCGCCGTTCAGGCTCAGCACCCAGTTGTCGAGATGGCGGTCGGTGCGGCTGTCGAGCACGCCGACGCGGTCGCGCAGGCGTTTGGCATCGTACCCGAGCTGGGCGTACAGGTTGGCCTGGCGCCCGCGCACCAGCGGCTGCTTGAGCCAGGCGCTGGCCACGTCGGCGGTACCGTAAGCGTCGAGCGGATCGACCTCGCCCTGCAGCCGGTAATGGACGCGCGACCAGGCGGCGCCGGCGCGGGTGCCGGCGCCGCCCAGCAGGATCTCGTAGCCGAGCCGCGCGTAATCCATGCCGCGTCCGGTGCTGAGGATGCTGGCATCGAAGACGTCGCCGCGGTGCAGCGGATTGACCAGGTAAGCCGTGATGCCGGCGCGTGCGCGGCCGATGTAGCGGCTGCCGGCATTGTCCAGCACGAGGCTGGCGAAGGCGGCGGGACTGTGGCGGACCGCCACCTCAAGGTCGGCGGCGCCGACGCCGGCGCCCGGCTTGATCACGGCATCCACGCTGACGCCCGGTACGTCGGACAAGAGCAGCAGAGCGCGGTCCAGGCCGCGCTCGGCGATCGCCTCGCCCGGCTGCAGCGTGGCCAGCGTGGCCGCCAACGGTCCGTCGCCGACGCGGCTGGCGTTCTGCAGCTTCACCTGCCCGTAATGCGCTTCGACCACCTGGATGGTGACCTGGCCGTCCGCGATGGTCTGGGCCGGCACGATCGCCCGGCTCAGGGGGAAACCGTGGTCCTGATAATAGGCGGTGATGCGCGCGGCGAGCTGCTCGAGCTGGGGCAGGGTCGCGGTCGTACCCTCGGCGTCGGCCACCAGCGCATGCAGGGTTGCAGCGGAAAACGCCGCATTGCCGGCGATGCGGATCGATTTGACCTCGAAGGGCTTCGATGCCGGCAGGCTGGACGCCTGTTGCGGCGCGATCCGCAGCGGCGTCTTGCCCGGCTGCGGGGAGGCGGGCTGCACGGGCTGTTCCTGCTGCAGGAGCGCGCCCGCATTCGGCGCGCCGGCTTGGTAAGCATGCGCCGGCAGCCAGGCCAGCAGCGCGACGGCAGCAGCGGGTTTCAGCAGCGGACGCGGGAGGGAGGCAAAGGTCATGGCGGTCTTCATTCGGCAAGGGTGGTGGCCAGGGGCGGCAGCTGGACGCCGCCGTTGCGGATCTGCAGCGTCGGCGCGCCGGTGCCGCCGCCGAGCCGGGTATTGATGGCGCCGCTGCCGGGGCGCTCCTCGGCGCGCTCGCCGACGTGTTCGTTCGGCCGGTCGCTGGCTGGCGGCTCTTGCGCGGCGTCGATCACCTTGACCGTCGACGACAGGCGCAGGTCCTGCGGCTGCGCACCGGCCTGCGCAGGCAGGATGGCCGACTGCAGCTGTACGAGCGTATTGCGCACCGGGTCCGCGGCCGGCGTTTCCGGCAGGGCGGCGATGCTGGCCAGCGCGGTGGCCTGGTCGATGATGCTGTAGTTGGCGACGTCAAACCCGCCGAAGCTGTTGGTCAGCCGCACGGTCTTGCCGCTGCCGGCGGCGGCATCGCCGAAGCTGCCGCTGGACAAGACGGTGACGTTGTCCGCACCGATCCTGCCTTCCAGGACCAGGCCCGCCGTATTGACGCCGGCCGCCGTGCCGCCGTCCCAGGTCTTGTCGTTGGCCGTGATGCCGCTGACCACCAGCCGGGCCGGCGTGATCGCGGCGTGCAGGCCGCTCGGTTCCGCCAGTTCGTAGTTGCCGGCGTCGAGACCGACGAGCGTGTGGCCGCCGATGCTGACCGCCTTGCTGCTGCCGGCATTCTTGTCGGCGAAAGTGGCGACTGCACTGCCGCCCACGGTCACGTCGTCGCTGCCGAAGGGAGTGACCGTGGCGCTGCCGCTGACGGTGGCTTTGAGGGTGCCATCGTAGACCTTGTTGTCGGCTGCGAGCCCGGCGATGGCCAGCGTCGCCTTGGCGACGTCGGCATGCACGCCAACCGGCTGGACGATGCGGTAGTTGCCGGCGTCAAGCCCGCTCAGGGTGTAGCCCTCGACCGTGACGGTTTTACCGCTGCCGGCATCCTTGTCGGCGAAGGTGCCGATGCCGGTGCCGGTTACGGCGACCATATCGCCCTCGATGGCGCTGATGCGGGCATTCCCGCCCAGCGTGGCGGTGACCGTGCCGTCGTAGGTTTTGCCGAGTGCGGTCACGCCGGAGACGGCCAGGTCGGCGCGGGCGATGTTGGCGCTCAGGCCCACTGGCTGGATCGGTGTGTAATTGCCGGCATCGGCGCCTTCCAATACGAAGCCGCTGACGGCGACCGCCTTGCCGCTGCCCGCGTTCTTGTCGCCGAAAACCGCGCTGCCGCTGCCGCCCACGTTCACCGCGTCACTGCCGAAGGCGGCGACGGCGGCGCGGCCGCCGAGCGTGGCGGCAAGCGTGCCGTCATAGGTTTTGTCGTGCGCCGTCACGCCGGAGACGGCCAGGTCGGCCCTGGCGATGTTCGCGCGCAGGCCCGCTGGCTGGACCAGGGTGTAATTGCTGGCATCAAGCCCGGTCAAGGCGTAGCCGCTGACCGTGACCGCCTTGCCGCTGCCGGCGTTCTTGTCGCCGAAAACCGCGCTGCCGGTGCCGCTCACGCCGACCGCGTCGCTGCCGAAGGCGGCCACGCCGGCGTTGCCAGCCAGGGTGGCGGCGACCGTGCCGTCATAGACCTTGTCGATGCCCGAGACGCCGGTCACGGCCAGGGTGGCCTTGCCGATGTTGGCCACCAGCCCGGCCGGCTGGATTAGGTCGTAGTTGGCGGCGTCCAGGCCGCTCAGGGTGTAGCCGGTGACGGTAACCGCTTTGCCGCTGCCGGCGTTCCTGTCGGCGAAGCTGGCGCTGGCGCTGCCGGCCACGTTCACCACGTCGTTGCCGAAGGCGGCCACGGTGGCATGGCCGGACAGGGCCAGCCGATGCGATCGATCGGCCGGCCCGGCGATCAGGGGATCTTGACCCGCAGCGGCATCGGCACCGGAATGCCATGGTCCGGCATCGGCGCCCGGTCCGGCAGGCCCAGCCCGTTCACCAGATCCGCGATCCTGACCGTTTGCCCGGTCTCGAAACAGCGATTGGCTGCGATGCCGACCAGCGCCGACCAGGCGCCGGCGCGTTCGTCGGACGCGCGCTTGTACGGATCCGCCGGCGCGCTGCCGAAGATCTCGGCCAGCATCACATCGTCGCCGCCGCCGTGGCTGCCCTTGCCGGTCCAGGGTTCGATCTCGCGCGCGGCGCCGCGCAGCGGGATGATGCGGGTGCTGACG
>Ga0265797_10005021_pt1 | contig 19656 bp, 15 predicted proteins | sample P2T30metagenome_FD_192433 | JGI IMG/M metagenome (GOLD analysis project Ga0265797, IMG submission 192433) | Plant litter microbial communities from East Loma Ridge, Irvine, California - P2 T30 | ecosystem: Environmental > Terrestrial > Plant litter > Unclassified | place: USA: California... | reverse complement strand
TCGAGTGCGACCTCGAGCCCGGCTGGCACCTCGCGACCCTCACCACCGAGGGCTCGCGGCCGGTCGAGGCGCCGGTCCAGGTGATCGCGCCCGACGCCCGCTTCGGCGTCGTCTCCGACATCGACGACACGGTCATGGTCACCGCGCTCCCCCGCCCGATGCTGGCGGCGTGGAACACCTTCGTGCTCAACGAGCACGCCCGACGCCCCGTGGCCGGCATGGCGGTGCTCTACGAGCGCCTGCGCGAGCAGCACCCTGGCTGCCCGGTCGTGTACCTCTCGACGGGCGCCTGGAACGTGGCACCGACGCTCTCGAGGTTCCTCTCGCGCAACCTCTATCCCGCCGGTCCGCTGCTGCTCACCGACTGGGGCCCCACGCACGACCGATGGTTCCGCAGCGGCCAGGAGCACAAGCGCGAGTCGCTGCGCCGCCTCGCCGCGGACTTCCCCGACCTCCGCTGGCTGCTCGTCGGCGACGACGGCCAGCACGACGAGGACCTGTACGGCGCGTTCCTGCGCGACCACCCCGAGAACGTCGCCGCCGTGGCGATCCGCCAGCTGTCGCCCAGCGAGGCGGTGCTGGCCGGCGGCCGGTCGCGCACGGACCAGGGCGACGGCTCGGACGTGCCCTGGGTGAGCGCCTCCGACGGGGCCGGGCTCTGGGAGCAGCTGCTGCGGACGGACGTGGCGCGCCGCGCCTCCTGAGCCGCGACGCGCCGTCCGCCCTGGTGGCTGTCGGTGGCCCTTCGTACACTCGAACACGTGTTCGAACGAGGGTCAGGAGGCACGAGGTGCGGGTCGACGAAGAGGTACCGGTCGAGACGACCGAGCGGGGTGCTCCGCTGCGGTTCGAGTGGCGGGGCGTGACCTACGGGGTGGTGAGCTCCCCCGAGCTCTGGATCACCCGACGTGACTGGTGGCGGTCGACGCCGCGAGCGCCGCGGGGCGCCGGGGCGGACCTGCTCGAGCTCACGGTGTGGCGGGTCGACGCCCTGCCCCTGACGGACGGGGCGTCGCGCGTCGACGGCACGTTCGACCTCACGCTCGACCCGCTGACGCAGCGCTGGTCGCTGCTCGGGGTCTTCGACGACAGGGTCGACGAGCAGCTGTTCGCGTGAAGCGGCGGAGCGGCGAGGCGGTGACGACGCTCGGACGCGACGTGGGGAACACCTCTGATCAGACGGCCGAGAAGAGCAGCACGAAAGCCGTCGCGCCCAGCACGGTCAGCACGACGGTCACGACGCGGTCCCGGGATCGTTCGAGCCGGCGCAGGAGCGTCCAGGCGAGCAGCCCGACGCCGATCGCGATGCTGAGGACCCACCAGAGCCAGCCCGTCGTCTCGAGGACCCGGAGCAGGCCCCACGTGCCGTCTCCGATCATGACCGCGGCGACCACACCGGCACCGGCCGCTCGGACGAGACCGGACGCGGCTCCCCAGGCGAGGCCGGCCAGGCCGACGACGGGGCCGGCGAGCGTCGCCACGACGAAGTAGAAGTCGCCGGGCCCGTAGGAGTCCGGGAACCCGCGCAGGGTCGAGACGATCGCGTAGCCCTGGAGCAGCGCGTGGAAGACGACCAGCCCCAGGCCAGCGGCGACCCACCACCGCCTCGCGCTCCCCCACCGCGTGCAGACGACGACCACCACGAAGGCGAGCAGCGTCCAGCCGCTGTTCGAGTTCGCGAACGGACGCAACCCGTCGGGCAGGTACTGCTGCCCGAACGACGTCGCACCCCCGAGCACGAGACCGACGGCTGCGCCGAGCAGCCACCATGCGAGCGCCTGGGCGGAGGAACGGACCATGGCTCCAGGATCACAGCGGCGAGCGCGCCCGGCATCGGACCGGAGGACGAGATGCGCGGACCGGGGACGGGACCAGAGGGGGACGAACCGTCAGGGACCCCCGTCGAGCGGCCCCCGCGCGACGGACAGCACCTCGTCAGCGGTCGGGAGGTCGGCGCCTCGCCTCCCGACCGTCATCGCCGCAGCCCGTGCGCTCACCAGGCCGAGCTCGGTGAGGTCGGACCGCTGGAGCGCGTCGAGCTGGCTCGCAGGACCGTCGAGCTGCCAGAGGAGTGCAGCGGTGTAGCTGTCCCCGGCACCGACGGTGTCGACGACGTCGACGCGCTCGCTGAGGACCCTGACACGGTCACGCACCGTGCTGAGGACCGAACCGGCCGCCCCGGCGGTCAGCACGGCCAGGCGGACGCCCAGCGCGTGGAGGCGGTCGAGCACGACGTCGGTGCTCGCTCCGGGGAACAGCCAGGCAGCGTCCTCGTCGGACAGCTTCACCACGTCCGCGTGGATGGCCAGCAGGTCGAACCGCGCCCGAGCGCCCGCCGCGTCGTCGAACAGCGCGGGCCGGACGTTCGGGTCGAACGACACCCGCCCTCCGGCCGCCGCCGTCCTCCGGGTCAGCTCGAGCACCGCGTCGGCGCCGGGCCGCAGGAACGCGCCGACCGAGCCCACGTGCAAGCGGTCGGGGACCTCGGGGACCACCGGGAGGTCCCACTCGAGGGCGAGGTCGTACGAGGGCTGGCCGTCCGGCGCGCACCGGACGGCCGCCGTCGAGGTCCGAGAGGCCCCGAACGCGCCGTCGGCCAGGCTCACGCCCGATGCTCGGAGGTGATCGGCGACGTGCTGCCCCCGGGCGTCGTCGCCGAGCCACGTCACGAACTCGACGGGCACGCCGAGTCGGCCCAGCCCGAGCGCCACGTTGGCGGGGCTCCCCCCGGGGATCTCCCGTGGGGACCCATCGTCCACGATGTCGACCAGGGCCTCGCCGACGACCGTCACGAGCCGTGCCGCGCGGTCGCCCGAGCCCCGGTAACCGGGAGCCGGTCGTCGCCGGTGCACCATCAGGCCACCTCGTCGTCGGCGTCCACAGCGGAGGCCGGACCGGTCTCGAACACCGCGGCGAGCCCCCAGACCATGACGTCCTCCGCGGCCTCCACGGTCCACGGCGGCGCTGTCGTGGGATAGACCCGTGTCGTGAGCGAGCGTCCGGCGCTGGTGAACACCTCGATGATCGAACCGTCGACGAACACGCGCACCGCGGGGAGGCCCGTCGACGGGTCGAAGGCGGCCGTGGCCGTCGCGGCGCTGCGCTCGGCCCGGGGGTCCGTGCTGGCCTGGGTCCGCTCGATGGTGAGGAGGTCGCCCTCCGCGTCGACGTGGACGTCGAGGTGCTCGGTCTCGGAGAACCGGAGCCTGATCTGCCCGGTCGTGGCGTCGGGGAGCACGATCTCGGCCCGCGCACCGATCGCCGCACCGCGGCCCCGACGCGGGGCGCCGAGCCGGAGGGAGTCGACCGACGGGTGCGGTGCGGTCGCGAGTCGTCCGCCGCGCAGCCATGCCCGTCGGGGCAAGGAGATCGCACCCGACCAGCCGGCCTCCTCGGTCCACTGCTGCGTCCGGCCCTCCCTGACCCAGCCGAACAAGACCGGCCCCCAGGAGCTCGCCCTGAGGACGGAGGCGGCGTAGAAGCCGTGCCCGTCGTCGACCCTCGTCGGGTGCGGCTCGCCGCCCAGCGGGATCGCGAGCACGTCACCGGGCCCGCCGGCGTGGGACCAGGACGCCACGAGGGCCACGTCGGCGCCGTCGACCGTGAGGATCTGCGGGCACTCCCACCCTTCGCCCGTGTCGATGCCGTCGATCGTGTCCCGGGGCATCGAGACCAGGTCGCCGACGTGCCGCCAGCTCACCCCGTCGTCGGACCGGTAGTGCCGGACCGAGGCCGTCTGGTCGGCGGAGGCGGCACCGACGGCCAGGGACCAGCCCTCCTCGTCGCGCCAGACGAACGGATCGCGGAACATGGTGATCGCCTCGTCCGCCGACGGGTCGTCGACGACCTGGACGGGGGCACCGAAGGTCGCACCGCCGTCGTGGGACTCGGCCAGGAGCACGGACTGGAAGGGACTGTCGTCGTCGGCCTTCCCGGAGTAGTAGGCGCGGACGGTCCCGTCGTGCAGCACCGTGTTCCCCGACCAGGCTCCCCCGGAGTCCGGCCCGCCGGGAACGGGGACGAGGGCGGGGCGGTGCAACGTCCAGCGCACGAGGTCGTCGCTCGTGGCGTGCCCCCACTCGACCGGGACGTCGAGGTCGACGCGAGGCCGTGACTGGAAGTACAGGTGCGCCTCTCCGTCGAGGTCGATCGGGCCGTTCGGGTCGTTGAGGTACCCACGGGGCAGTCTCAGGTGGAACTGCGGGAGGTGGTGGTCGACGGGTGTGGTCACGAGGCTGCTGCTTCCTGGAGAGGGGGACGTGGGCGGGGACGGAGGCCGGTCATCGGGAGGACCCGGCCGTGACGCCCGCGATGAAGTACCGCTGGGCGACGATGAACAGCAGGACGCTGGGGATCATGGCGAGGACCACGCCGGCGAGGACGACGGAGATCGACCCGGTGCCGAGGTTGCCCTGCAGTCCGACCAGACCCAGCGGCAGCGTGAAGGTGTCCTGCTGGTTGAGGAAGATCAGCGGGCGGTAGTACTCGGCCCAGAAGCCGGAGAAGTTCAGGATGGCCAGCGTCGCGATGGCGGGGCTGGCCATCCGTGAGTAGACGTGCCAGAACACGCCGAACTGGCTCGCTCCGTCGATCCGGGCCGCCTCGCCGAGCTCCCTGGGCATCTGCAGGAAGTACTGCCGCATGAGGAAGGTGCCGAACGCGCTGCCCAGCGCGGGGACGATGAGGGAGGCGATGGACCCGGTCAGGCCGATGTCCTTCAGGATGACGAAGACGGGGATGATGATGGTCTGGATCGGCACCATCATCGTGGCGAGGAAGATGCCGAAGATCACGTTCTTGCCCGGGAAGCTGATCATGGCGAAGGCGTACCCGGAGAGGGTGCAGGTGACGGTCTGGCCGACCACTATCAGCAGGGTCACGACGACGCTGTTGACGAAGAACTGCCCGATCGGGATCTGGTCGAACACCGCGGCGTAGTTGCTGAGGTCCCACGAGAGGGGGATCCACTGCGGAGGGTTCTCGAACGACTCGGCGGGGGTGCGCAGCGACGTGGTGAGCGTCCAGAGCAGCGGTCCGAGGGCGAACACGGCGGCGATGATCAGGACGACCATCCCCAGGATGCTCCCCACCTTCACGACGGGCCCGCGCCGACGAGCGTCACGCTCGGCGCTCGGCGGCGCGGCAGGACGGGCTCCGCTGGTCGGATCGAGGGTGTCCGTGGTCGTCATGCGTAGAACACCAGCTTTCGTGCGGCGAGGAACTGGATCCCGGTGATGATGCCGATGATGATCAGCAGCAGGATCGCGATGGCCGAGGCGAACCCGAACTGCAGGTTCTGGAAACCGGCCTGGTACAGGGAGATGGTGGCGGTCGTCGTGGCGGTGCCCGGTCCGCCCTTGGTCATGATGAACGGCTGGTCGAACAGCTGCATGGCGTTGATCATGGCGATGACGGTGGCGAACAGGATCGTCGGGCTGATGAGCGGAACTTTGATCTGGAACAGGGTCCGCCAGGGTCCGGCACCGTCGATCGAGGCCGCTTCTTGGACGTCGACCGGCACGGCCATCAGCGCGGCGACGAAGAGCACGAACGTGAAGCCGACCTGTTGCCAGACCACGACCATCACGATCGTGACCTTCGCCCAGAACGGGTCGTCGAGCCAGTGGGCGCCCGGGAGCCCGAGCTCGTTCAGGTAGTAGTTGACGAGGCCGAACTTGGTGTCGAAGATGTAGCCCATGAAGATGGACACCGCCGCGGTCGACGCCAGCAGCGGCAGGTAGAACGAGGTCCGGAAGAAGACCCGCGTGGCGTTCCTCCTGCGGGCGTTGGCCAGGACCGCCAGGAGCAGGCCGAGCGAGATCTGCAGCACCACGATCGCGAGGGCGAGCCCGACGGTGACCCCGAAGGACGCGAGCACCTGGCCGTCGGTGACGAGGCGCCGGTAGTTGTCGAGACCGACCCAGCTCGGGCTGCTGATCACGTCCCAGGACGTGAACGAGAGCCCGAGGGAGGCGAGGATCGGGACGACCGTGAACACGGTGACGAAGAGCACGGCGAGGCTGATCATCAGGTAGCCGAACGTCGACTCGCGACGCCTGGCCCGCTTCGCAGCCGGTCTCGGGCCCTCGATCTGCGGGGGCCGCGGCCGGACGCCCACGCGAGTCGCGTGGCTCATCACGAGGCCTGCGCCGCGGCCGCCTCGATGTCGGCCTGCAGGCCGTCGAGGGCGTCCTTCGCGTTCCCGGACGAGACCGCCTGGGTGGTGCGCTGGTTCAGGGCCGTCGCGAGGGCGTTGTAGTAGGGCGGGGCCGAGATCGGGACGGCACCGTCGAGCTGGTCGTAGAACACCGACCAGTGCTCGGGACCGGTCGTGGAGTACCGCTCGGCGGTCATCAGTGATCTCTGCGCCGGCGTCGTGATGTTCCCGGGCCAGAGCGCGTCGAAGGCCTCCGGCTGCACCATGAGCTTGACGACCTCGAACGCGAGGTCCTTGTGCGGGGACGAGTCGAAGATGCCGTAGCCGCTCGCGCCGAAGAGCGACGTGCTGGTCCTCCAGGCGGGGAACTGCACCACGTCGAAGCTGCCGTCGGCCATGCCGGCGTTGTGGAGGCCGCCCGCCCAGAAGCCGCCGCCGATCGTCATGCCGATGCGCCCCGACGCGAAGAGCCCCTGCAGCGTGTTCCCGCCACCGACGTCGGGCGAGGGAGAGGCGCCGGACTCCTGCAGGTCGATGACGTACTGCAGCGCTTCGACCGCGGCCGCCGAGTTCGCCGTCGGGTCGCCCCACTTCCAGCCGCCCGTGCGGCCGGCGACCCCGACCGGGTTGTCGGAGAACGCTGCGCCCTTCCAGAGCCAGTCGCCGCCGGCGTACCTGCCCTCCTCGAGCAGGTTGCCGCCGTTCGCGGCGAGGAACGAGGTCCAGCTGCCCCAGAGGCGGACCACCCAGTCGAAGGCGTAGGTGCCGCCACCGAGCCGGGCGAGGCTCTGCGCCGAGGCGTGGAAGTCGTCCATCGACCAGTCCGCCGCCGGGCGGGAGAGCCCCGCCTCGGCGAAGAGGTCGGTGGAGTAGAACATGCTGCCCGCGTTGAAGCTGTCCGGCAGGGCGTAGAGGTGCCCCTCGTACATGGCCGATTCGACCAGTGCCGGGTGCACGCCGGAGAAGTACGCGTGCAGATCGGACAGGTTCGCCGTGACGAGGTCGTCGAGCGGGGTGAGCAGGCCCTTCGACGTGAGGAGCTGCTGACCCTCGGTGGCGACGGTGATGATGTCGGGGACGTCACCGGACGCGACCTGGGTCAGGACCTTGGCGAGGAAGTCGTTCCAGTCGGTGCCGTTGACCGCGGTGACCCGCAGGCTCGCGGTGCCGTCCAGCTGCGCGAGCCTGGGCTGCACGGCCTCCTGCACCGCGGTGGCCGCGCTCTGCTCGCCGAAGTAGAGCATCTTCACCGTGCCCGTGCCGCCTCCTCCCCTGTTCGCGCACGCGGCCAGCGATGCGGTGCTGGCCAGCGCGAGCCCGGCGCCGCCGAACGCCAACAGCGTGCGCCGGTCGATGGGCCTCTGGAACCTGTTTGCCATGGGTCGCTCCTCTCCGAGCGATCGTGGCCGGGCGAGCGCCCGGCCGATGCACGAGTCCGGCCAACATACCAATTCTTCATTCTGCGGGCAAGCAGGCGTCCCCGCTGCGACCTGGGAACAACGGCACCCTCGCGCTCGTTGGACCGCACGGCTGCACGATGATCCCCATCCGCGGCGCGACGAGGAGACGACGTGGACATCATCCGGTGGGCGTTCGGGGCACAGCTCGTGCTCGGCGACCAGACGATCCTCTGGCGCGAGATCGTCGGCAACGTCTTCGGCCTCCTGAGCGCCCTCGGCGGCATGCGCCGCCGCGTCTGGGCCTGGCCCGTGGGCATCGTCGGGAACGCCCTGCTGCTCACGGTGTTCCTCGGTTCCGTCTTCGGCACCCCGAACCCCGTGGACCTGCTGGGGCAGGCGGGGCGGCAGGTCATGTTCATCGCCGTGTCGGCCTGGGGCTGGTACCGCTGGCGGCAGGCCCGCGACGGCGGGGGCTCCCCGGTGACGCCGCGCTGGGCGGGCTGGCGCACCCGCGGCCTCCTGGTCGTCGCGCTGTTCGGCGGCACCGCGGCCCTCACGCCGGTGTTCCGCCTGCTCGGCTCGTACGAGCCCGTCTGGGCCGACGCCTGGATCTTCACCGGCTCGCTGCTCGCCACCTACGGCATGGCCAAGGGCTGGGTCGAGTTCTGGCTCCTCTGGGTCGCGGTCGACCTGGTGGGCACTCCCCTGCTCTTCAGCGCCGGGTACTACGCCTCGGGGCTCATGTACGTCTTCTACGGGGCCTTCACGCTGACGGGCTTCGTCGTCTGGGCCAGGGACCGCCGTCGCGAACGCCTCGCGGTCGAGACCCCCTGGCCCGACCCCGCACTGCAGCGCAGCTGACGCCGGCGGCACGCAGGCAGGGTCCCGACCGTCCCAGCTCCCCTCCGGCCGGGCACTGGTTCACTGTGCGTCATGCCACTGCCCATCGAGGACTACGCGCTCATCGGAGACTGCCACACCGCCGCCCTGGTCGGGAGGGACGGCAGCATCGACTGGCTCTGCCTGCCCCGCTTCGACTCGGCGTCGATGTTCGCCGGACTGCTGGGCGACGACGACACCGGTCGGTGGCGCGTCGCCCCCGCCGACGCCGGGGCCACGGCCACGCGCGCGTACGTCGAGGACACCTTCGTGCTCGTCACCACGTGGACCACGAGCACCGGCGTCGTCGAGGTCGTCGACCTCATGCCGATGGGCGACCGTCGGGCCGACGTGGTCCGTCGGGTCCGCGGGGTCTCCGGCACCGTCGCGATGCACGAGGACCTACGCCTGCGCTTCGGCTACGCGACCGCGCTCCCCTGGGTGCGGCAGCTGCCCGACGGAGCGGGCGGCGTCGAGCTGGTCGCCGCCGCCGGACCGGACGCGGTCGTCGTCCGCGGCCCGCGCCTCCGGGCGCAGGACCACGCCCACGTCGCCGACTTCGAGGTCTCGGCCGGCGAGACCGTCGACCTCACGCTCACCTGGTACCCCGCGCACCGCGAGCCCCCCGTGCACCTCGACGTCGACGAGCGCCTCGCGTCGACGACCGCGTGGTGGCAGGAGTGGGCGAGCCGCTGCGAGGCCTCCGAGTCGTACAACCGCGAGGTGCACCGCTCGCTGCTGATCCTCCGCGCGCTCACCCACGAGGACACCGGCGGCATCGTCGCCGCCGCCACGACGAGCCTGCCCGAGTCGTTCGGCGGCTCCCGCAACTGGGACTACCGCTACGTCTGGCTGCGCGACGCCTCGCTCACGCTGCAGGCCCTCATGCTGCACGGCCTCAAGGACGAGGCGCAGCAGTGGCGCCGGTGGCTGCTGCGCGCGATCGCCGGCGACCCCGGCGACGTGCAGATCATGTACGGCCTCTCGGGCGAGCGGTACCTGGCCGAGCGCGACCTCGACGCGCTGCCCGGCTACCAGGGGGCCTCCCCGGTCCGCGTCGGCAACGGCGCGTTCGACCAGTACCAGGGCGACGTGTTCGGCGAGGTCATGGTCGCCCTGCACGACGCGCGCGAGCTCGGCGTCGACGAGAACGAGTGGTCCTGGCCGCTGCAGCGCGCCCTGCTCGACCACGTGGAGCAGAACTGGCAGCGCCCCGACAACGGCATCTGGGAGATCCGCGGCGAGCCCCGGCACTTCACGCACAGCCGGGTCATGCTCTGGGCCGCCCTCGACCGCGGCGTGCAGGGCGTCGAGCGGCACGGCCTCCCCGGCCCGGTCGACCGCTGGCGAGCCCTCCGCGAGGAGGTGCGACAGGAGGTCGAGGAGCACGGCTGGGACGCCGAGCGCGGCACCTACACGCAGTACTACGGCTCGACCGAGGTCGACGCGTCCCTGCTGCAGATCGCCCAGGTCGGCTTCGTCGCCGCCGACGACCCCCGCATGACGGGCACGGTCGCCGCGCTCGAGCAGGACCTCCTGCACGAGGGCCTCCTGCACCGCTACCGCACCGAGTCGGGCGTCGACGGGCTCGAGGGCGCCGAGAACCCGTTCCTCACCTGCTCGTTCTGGCTGGCCGAGCAGTACGCCGGGTCCGGTCGCCTCGACGACGCGGTCGCCCTGATGGACCGCCTCGTGGGCTTCGCGAACGACGTGGGCATGCTCTCGGAGGAGATCGAGGTCGCCACCGGGCGCCACGTCGGCAACACGCCGCAGGCCCTGTCGCACCTCGCGCTCGTGCGGGCCGCCGACGCCATCTCGCGGGCCGTCGTCCGGCGCGACGGCTCCTCCGGCGACCGCGCAGGAGGCCCGGGTGCGGCCGGCCAGGACGCCCCCGCCGACAAGGCCCACGCCAGCCGCACGGCGAGCACGAGCCACGGGGCGGACTGAGCCGGGGCGGGCCGGGCCCGGGGCGGGCCGGGCCTTGTGCGCCGGGGCCGGCCCGTGCCTCCTGCGCCGCCCGCAGCGTGCACGACGGAGGCCGCCCCGCTCTCGCGGGACGGCCTCCGGTCGTCATGGGGTCGGTCGTCAGGCCGGCCAGGCCTCCGGGCCCTTCGAGCCGGCCGCGTAGGTGTCGAGCGGGACGTCGCCGCGCTCCCACGCCTCGATGACCGGTGCGACGATCGCCCAGCAGCGCTCCGCGACGTCGCCGCGGATCGACAGGGTCGGGTCGTCGTGGAAGATGCCGCTGAGCACCTCGCCGTAGGGCGTCAGCTCGGGCTTGCCCAGGGTCGTCGAGAGGGTCGACTTCTCGAGGTGGAACGGGTTGCCGCGACCGTTGGTCGTGACGCCCAGCTCGAGGGTCTCCGGGCTGATCTCGATGCGCAGCGTGTCGGGCGTCGACGAGCCCTCGAGGCCCGCCGGCAGCGCCGGGACGGGCTTGAACGTGACCACGACCTCCTTGCGGATGCCGGTCATCGCCTTGCCCGAGCGGAGGATGAACGGCACGCCGGCCCACCGGCGGGTCTTCACCTCGAACTCGACCTCGGCCAGGGTCTCGGTCTGGCGCTCGACGTCGACGCCGTCCTCGTCGCGGTACGCGGGGACGTCCTTGCCGTCGATCGTGCCGGCCGCGTACTGGGCGCGGCGGCTCGCGGCGACCGGGTCGCCGTCCTTGATCCACGTCGCGCGCAGCACGCGGGCGATCTCGCTGCGCAGCTCGACCGCGTCGATGGTCGACGGGGCGTCCATGGCGATGACCGCGAGCACCTGGAGCAGGTGGCTCTGGATCATGTCGACGAGCGCGCCGGCCGTGTCGTAGTACTTGGCACGACCCTCGAGGCCGAGCACCTCGTCGTAGAAGATCTCGACCTTCTCGATGTTCTCGCTGTTCCAGACCGGCTCGAAGAGGCGGTTGGCGAAGCGCAGGCCGATCATGTTGAGCACGGTCGAACGGCCGAGGAAGTGGTCGGTGCGGTGGATGCGCTCCTCCGGCACGATCTTGAGCAGCTCGGCGTTGAGCTCGCGCGCCGAGTCCTCGTCGTAGCCGAAGGGCTTCTCGAGCGCCAGGCGCAGGCCGTCGGGCAGCTCGAGCTCGCCGAGGGTGCGGATCACCTTGATGCTCACCGCGGGCGGCAGGGCGAAGTAGAGCACCGGGGTGCCCTCGGAGGCGTCGAGGAGCGCCTGGAGGTGCTCCTTCGTCGTCGGGTCGCCCTGCAGGTAGCGGCTCGAGGCCACGGTGCGCTTCGCGAGGTCGCTGTCGCCGTCGCCGTTGAACGCGGTCGAGACGACCTCGCTCCACTCCTCGGGGGTGCGCTCGCTGCGCCCCGTGCCGATGAGCTGCACGTCGACGCCGCGGTCGCTGACCAGGAGGCTCGCGAGACCCGGGAGTAGCAGGCGCTCGGTGAGGTCACCGCTCGCGCCGAGGATGATGAGTGTGGTGTCGGTCACTTGACGGCCTCCGTGAGGGCGACGATCTCGTCGTCGCCGAGTTCGATGCGGGCTGCGGCCACGTTGTCGTCGAGGTGCGCGACGCTGGACGTGCCGGGGATGGGGAGCATGACGGGCGAGCGGTGCAGGAGCCACGCGAGCGCCAGCTGCGACGGCGACGCGTCGTGCTGCTGGGCCAGCTCGTCGAGCGGGCCGCCGGCCTTCGCGAGCGCGCCGGTCGCGAGCGGGAACCACGGGATGAACCCGATGCCCTCGGCCTCGGCGTAGGCGAGCAGCTCGTCGGCGCTGCGGTCGCCGAGGTTGTAGAGGTTCTGCACCGAGACGATCTCGGCGACCTCGCGGGCCGCCTTCGTCTCGTCGACCGACACCTCGGAGAGCCCGATGTGGCGGATCTTGCCCTCGGACTGCAGATCCTTCAGCGTGCCGATCTGGTCGGCGAGCGGCACGGCCGGGTCGATGCGGTGCAGCTGGTAGAGGTCGATGCGCTCGACGCCGAGCAGGCGCAGGCTCAGCTCGGCCTGCTGGCGGAGGTACTCCGGGCGACCCACGGGCTGCCAGTCGCCGGGGCCGGGGCGCGTGAGCCCGCCCTTCGTGGCGATGACGACGTCGTCGGCGTAGGGGTGCAGGGCCTCCTTGAGGAGGGGCTCGGCGACGACGGGGCCGTACGAGTCGGCGGTGTCGAAGAAGGTGACGCCGAGCTCGACGGCGCGACGGATCACGCGGACGGCCTCGTCGTGGTCGCGGGGCGGACCCCAGACGCCCTCGCCGGTGAGCTGCATGGTGCCGTAGCCGAGACGGGTGACGGGCAGGTCGCCGCCGAGGCGGAACTGGCCGGAGGCGGCCGCGGGGCGTGCGGTGTCGGTGGTCATGGGATGTCCTTTCCGAGGGGGGACCTGGTCGGAGCCGGTGCGGCACGTGCCGCAGGGGAACGGCCCCCTGGGGAGCCAACGCCTCGACGGGCGTCGCATTCCCGCGCCGCCCGGGGCCGGCTCCGGTGCCGGGATCGAGCGTACTGCTCGGCGCACGTCGGCGTCCTCAGCGATCGCCGCGGGCCTCCTGCGCGTCGTCGACGTGCTCCTCGTCGTCGGAGGTGGGGGCCGTGTCGCGCGGGGCGGCGTCGTCGTCCTTGTCACCCGTGCTGTCGGTGCCGCCGACCTCGCCGTCGGACTCGTCGACGTCGTGGTCGGGGCGCGGGGCCGTGGTGTCGTCGGGGTCGAGGGCCGCGATGACCCGACCGAGCGACACGGCGATCGAGGCGCCACCGCTCACCTCGGTCGCGGAGTCGGCACCGGAGGCGTCGATCGCGTCCCACAGGTCGGCCACGGCCCGGCGTGCCTCGGTGAAGGCCGCCTTGCCGCCGTCGTCGCCGCCGAGCCCCTCGCGCACCACGACGCCGACCTCGGTCACGGCACGGGCCACGGTCCCGGCGAGCGCGTCCGGCAGTCCGATCTGGCGGCCGATGCGACGACCGAGGATCCCGGACACCTCGGCGAGGTCCTGCAGGTGGAACGAGACGCGCTCGAGCGAGGCGAGGTCGTTCCGCTCCGCGCCGTCGTCGCGACGGCCGATCAGGCGCCGGGGGTTGTAGCTGCGCGAGTCCTCCGCCTGCTGCACCTGCGCCCGCACGTCGCGCATGGTCGCGGGCACCTCGTCGAGGCGCTGCTCCCAGTCGTGGTCCTCGAGGGGCCAGGGGTCGGCGAAGACCCCGGCGACGTCGTCGAACCGGTCGGCGAGCGCCGCACGGGTCCGGCGCAGGCGCTCGTCGGCCTGCCCGGTGTAGAGGGGCGGGACGACGAGCAGGTTGACGACCACGCCGACGACCACGCCGATGCCGAGCTGCACGATGTAGCCGACCGCGTAGCCGCCGCTGTCGGAGCCCCCGAGCAGCAGCACGAAGAGGCCTGCCGTGAGCACCCAGTCGCGCCCCGCGCCGAGCACCCCGACGCCTCCGACCAGCACGCCGACACCGGCGAGGACGGCGACCGGCAGGACCCCCACGGACCCGGGGTCCACGAGCGTCACGACCGTGGCGAGCCCGATCCCGAGGAGCACGCCCACGACCGACTGGACGCCCAGCCGCAGCGAGCTCTTCACGGTCGGGTACATCGCGATGATCGCGCCGAGCGGTGCGTAGTACGGGTACTCGGCGGCGACGCCGGGCACCTGCGGGGCGATCCACCAGGCGAGCCCGGCCGCGAGCGCCGTCTTGACGGCGAGCAGGAGGCGGGGCTGCGCGAGCAGGGTGCGGGCGCCCCGCCCGACCGCACGAGGGGTAGGCATCCTCGCATCGTGGCAGAGCAGCGCTGAGCGTGCTGCCATCCGGGGGACGCTACGCGGAGCGGTGGTCGGGAGCGGTCGCGCTCGACGTACACTCGTCGAACACACGTTCGATCCGCCCGGCCGGGGGCTCGCACGGAGCAGAGACCATGAGCACTCCCTTCACGCACCTCCACGTGGCGTCCGCCTTCAGCGCCCACCACGGCACCGCCCAGCCGTCCGAGCTGGTCGACGCGGCGGTCGCCGACGGCGCCGACGCGGCGGCGGTCACCGACCGCGACGGTCTGTACGGCGCGATCCGGCACATCGGCGCCTGCCGCCGTGCCGGCATCGACCCCGTCGTCGGCGTCGAGCTCGGGGTCCGCGACGATCGGCCCGGGCACGGGTCCGACGGGGCCGAGGGCAGCTCCCCCGGTGCCGTCGACCGCGTCGTGGTGCTCGCGCACGGCCACGTCGCCGGTGCCGGCTGGGCCTCGCTGTGCCGCCTGATCAGCGCCGCGCACGGTCGCGCGACCCGGCGCCTCAGCGGCAGCGCGAACTCGGTGGCGACGGTCGGCCGGTCGCGCCTCCGGGCGTTCCTGCTCGGCGACGACGGACCCACGGCCACGGTGCTGCTCGGACCCGACAGCGACGTCGGGCGCCTGGTGCAGGCCGGGCGCCTGGGCGAGGCGGCGGCGTCGCTCGCCGACTGGCGGGCGATGCTGCCGGGCGGCGTCGTGGTCGAGATCGTCTGCCACCTCACCGAGCCGGGCGAGAGCCGCAGCGTGCGGCACGCGGCCCGTCTGCTCGAGCTCGCCGAGCACGCCCGGGTGCCCGCGGTGCTCACGAACGCCGTCCGCTACCTCCAGGCCGACGACGCCCTCACCGGCGACGTGCTCGACGCGGCGGGGCGCCTGTCGCCACTGGGCGCGTTCCGGCCGCAGCCCAACGCCCAGGCGTGGTTCAAGCGGGGCGACGACATGCGTCGGCTGGCACGTCTCGTCGGCGACGCGTCCTCCTGCCCGCGCAGCGCGAGCGAGGACCTCCTCGCGGCGACCGCCGAGCTCACCGACCGCTGCCGGCTCGACCCCGAGGCCGACCTCGGCTGGGGTCGCCCCAAGGTGCCCGAGCTCAGCGCCATCGGCGTCGACGGCGACCCCGACCGGGTGCTGCACCGCCGCGCCGAGGCAGGCGTCACGGCCCGGTTCGGGCACGCCGACGCGGGGCTGCTGTCTCGCGTCGAGGAGCGCATGCGCTACGAGCTCGGCATCATCACGGGCTTCGGGTTCGCCAGCTACTTCCTCACCGTGGCTGACGTCTCGCAGATGATGCGCGAGATGCGCGTGCGCAACGCCGCCCGCGGCTCCGGCGCCGGCAGCCTCGTCACCTACCTGCTGCGCATCTCGAACGTCGACCCGCTCGAGCACGACCTGCTCTTCGAGCGGTTCCTGGGCAACAAGCGCGAGACGCTGCCCGACATCGACATCGACGTGGAGTCCGCCCGCCGCCACGAGGTCTACCGCGCGGTCTTCGACCGCTACGGCAGCAACCGGGTCACCCTCATGTCGATGCAGTCCACCTACCGGGCGCGCGGCGCCGTGCGCGACGCGGGGCTCGCCCTGGGACTCTCCGACGAGCAGGTCGACCTCGTGGCGAAGAACGTGTGGCGCTCGAACGCCCGCGACCTGCGCACGGCGCTGGCCGAGAAGCCCGAGCTGCGCGGCATCGCCGAGCTCGTGCGCACCTCGTCGCAGCTCGACCTGCTCGTCGACCTCACCGAGCGCCTCGACCGGCTGCCCCGGCACATCTCGATGCACCCGTGCGGGGTGATCCTGGGCGACGCCGACCTGCTCAGCACGACGCCCGTGCAGCCGAGCGGCATGGGCCTGCCGATGAGCCAGTTCGACAAGCACGACATGAACGACGCCGGCCTGCTCAAGCTCGACCTGCTGGGCGTGCGCATGCAGAGCACCATGTCGTTCGCGCTCGACGAGATCGCCCGGGTCAACGGTGGCAGGGCCGCGGTCGCCGGAGGGCTGCCGGTCGACGCCCCCTACGTCGACCGCGAGGGCCGCGTCGAGCTCGACGAGGTGCCGCACGACGACGAGCCGACGTTCGAGGCGATCCGCACGACGCACACGCTCGGCATGTTCCAGATCGAGAGCCCCGGGCAGCGCGAGCTCATCGGCAAGATGCAGCCCGACCGCTACGAGGACCTCATCGCCGACATCTCGCTCTTCCGACCCGGCCCCATGAAGGGCAACATGGTCGCGCCGTTCCTCGACACGAAGCACGGGTTCCAGCAGCCCGACTACCTGCACCCGCGGTTCGCGCCGTTCCTGGCCGACACCTACGGCGTGGTGATCTACCACGAGCACGTGCTGCGGATCCTGCACGAGACGATGGGCGTGACCCTCGCCGAGGCCGACGAGCTGCGGCGCACGCTCACGCGCGACGCCGACGCGATCGAGCAGGAGTTCCGGCGCCGGTCCCGGGGGCGCGTCGAGCACGGCAGGAGGCTCTTCACCGACGCCGAGATCGACGCGATCTGGAAGGTCCTCAAGGGGTTCGGCTCGTTCGGCTTCTGCAAGGCGCACGGTGCCGCGTTCGCGCTGCCGACGTACCAGAGCGCCTGGCTCAAGACGCACTACCCGGCGGAGTTCCTCGCCGGGATCCTCACCCACGACCCGGGCATGTACCCGCGCCGCCTCCTGCTCTCCGAGGCACGCCGCATGGGCGTGCCCGTGCTGCCGCTCGACGTCAACGCCTCCGACGACGTCTACCACGTCGAGCGCCTGCGTCCGCCCGCCACCCCGATCGCGCCGACCCGCCCGGGCGACCTGGGCATCAGGCTCTCGCTCGCCGACGTGCACGGCATCAGCGACGCCGAGATCGCGCGCCTCGTCGCCGGGCAGCCGTACGACTCGATCGCCGACGTCTGGCAGCGGGCGACGCCGTCGCGGCCGATCCTCGAGCGGCTCGCGCAGGTCGGGGCGCTCGACTCGCTGGCGGGCCCGGGGCGCACGCGCGGCGACGTGCTCGCCCGGGTGCGCACCCTCGTCCGCGGCAGCTCCCGGCCGCGCGCGACCGACGTCGAGAACCAGCTCGACTTCACGGTCGACGACGCCGACCAGGTGCCCACGGGCACGCCCGACGTCGAGCTCGCCGAGCGCGTCGCCGACGAGCTCGACATCCTCTCGATGGACGTCAGCCAGCACGTCGTCGAGACCTACCGCCCCATGCTCGACGACCTCGGCGTGACGCGTGCCGCCGACCTGCGCGACCACTGGAACGGCACCGCGGTGCTCGTCGCGGGCATCCGGATCGCCACCCAGACGCCGCCCATGCGCAGCGGCAGGCGCGTCGTCTTCATCAGCGTCGACGACGGCACGGGGTGCGCCGACGCCACCTTCTTCGACGAGGCGCAGGAGCGCGCCGGGCAGGACCTCTTCGGCACGAAGCTGCTGCTGATCCGCGGCCGCACGCGGCGCACCGGCGAGCGCGGCATCTCGCTCGAGGCGGAGGACGCCTGGGACCTCAAGGCGCTCTGGCGCGACTGGCGGGCCGCCCACCCCGAGGGCGCCGACGCCGAGGCGGCGTTCGCCTCCGCCTGACGCCGGCGCCCCTGCCCCCGCCCCTGGTCGGCGGTTCCGCACCCCGGTCCCGCCCCACCCGGGTCGGCAACTCCTCACCCCTGTCCCGCCCCACCCGGGTCGGCAACTCCTCACCCACGCCCCGCCGCCTCCTGTCGGCAACTCCTCACCCACGCCCCGCCGCCTCCTGCCGGCAACTCCTCACCCACGCCCCGCCGCCTCCTGCCGGCAACTCCTCCTCACGGCACCTCCGCGCCTGGTCTGCGGCTGCTGATCCCTGCCGCGCCCGCACCCCGTCGGCCCACCTGCGTGCACCGCGGAACAGCCAGGAGGAGTTGCCGACACCGGGACACCCGGAGACGGGCACACCCAGGAGGAGTTGCCGACACCAGGAACGGGGACCCGGGGACACCCAGGAGGAGTTGCCGCCACCGGGAGACCCGGAGACGGGGACACCCAGGAGGAGTTGCCGACGGGGGCGGGCGGGGGCACGGCGGGGCCGGAGGACCGCGTGCGTAGGGTGGGCGCATGAGCGAGCACGAGCAGGGCACCTACGTCGAGCCGGGCCAGGAGTACACGCGCGACACGAACTACATCGAGGACCGCATCACCCGCGACGCGCGCGACGGCTGGCCCGTCGAGGCAGGCCGCTACCGCCTCGTCGCGGCGCGCGCCTGCCCGTGGGCGAACCGCAGCGTCATCTCGCGGCGCCTGCTGGGCCTCGAGGACGCGATCTCGCTGGGCCTGCCCGGCCCCACCCACGACGCCCGCAGCTGGACCTTCGACCTCGACCCCGACGGCCGCGACCCGGTGCTCGGCATCGAGCGGCTGCAGGAGGCGTTCTTCGCCCGCACGCCCGACTACCCGCGCGGCATCACGGTGCCCGCGATCGTCGACGTGCCGAGCGGCAAGGTGGTCACGAACGACTTCCCGCAGATCACGCTCGACCTGGCCACCGAGTGGACCGAGCACCACCGCGAGGGCGCCCCCGACCTCTACCCGGAGCCGTTGCGCGACGAGATCGACGAGGTCGCCGGGGCGATCTTCCGCGAGGTCAACAACGGCGTGTACCGCTGCGGGTTCGCCGGCTCGCAGAAGAGCTACGACCGCGCCTACGCGACGCTCTTCTCCCGCCTCGACCAGCTGGAGGAGCGCCTCTCGACCCAGCGCTACCTCGTCGGCGACACGATCACCGAGGCGGACATCCGCCTCTTCACGACGCTCGCCCGGTTCGACGCGGTCTACCACGGCCACTTCAAGTGCAACCGGAACAAGCTCACCGAGATGCCCGTGCTGTGGGCGTACGCGCGCGATCTCTTCCAGACGCCGGGCTTCGGCGACACGATCGACTTCGAGCAGATCAAGCAGCACTACTACCTGGTGCACACCGACATCAACCCGACGGGCATCGTCCCGGCTGGCCCCGACCCGAGCGGGTGGCTCACGCCGCACGGTCGCGAGGAGCTCGGCGGGCGTCCCTTCGGCGACGGCACTCCCCCCGGCCCGCCGCGCGAGGGCGAGCAGGTCCCGCCGCTCGTCGCGTGACCGCGCAGGAGGCCCGCCCCGCGTCCGCCCCGGACGTCACCGACCGCCTGCGGGCCACCCGTGACGAGGCCGTCGCCCTGGCCGCGCGCCTCCTGCTCGACATGGAGGCGGTGGCTGCCGCCCGGGAGGGTGCCAACGTCGACGACGAGCACGACCCGGAGGGGTCGACCATCGCCTACGAGCGCTCGCAGCTCGACGCGGTCCGTCGGTCCGCGCTCGGGCGCGCCGCGGACGCGGAGGCCGCGCTGGGGCGCCTCGCCGACGGCACCTTCGGGCGCTGCGAGCGCTGCTCGGCCCGGATCGGCGACGCGCGCCTCGAGGCGCGACCGACCGCCCGGACCTGCATCGACTGCGCGAGCTGACCGGGCCCCGCGGCCGA
>Ga0265797_10005020_pt1 | contig 19657 bp, 13 predicted proteins | sample P2T30metagenome_FD_192433 | JGI IMG/M metagenome (GOLD analysis project Ga0265797, IMG submission 192433) | Plant litter microbial communities from East Loma Ridge, Irvine, California - P2 T30 | ecosystem: Environmental > Terrestrial > Plant litter > Unclassified | place: USA: California... | reverse complement strand
TTTCTTCGTCGTCGTATTGAATCCTTGGAGCTCGCCCAGCGTTTAGTGCAGGCACAGAGCATGCACGCGTCTCACTTGGTCGCAGCCTGCGAAGCTTGATTGTACTGGGTTCACCTTGTCGATCGAGGACTTGGGCAATCTGGTATCGTGGCAGATTGCTCGTCTTACTCGCATACACGAACGGGGCCCTCAGTCTAAACGTGCGTGCCTGTGCATCAAGCATAGCATATTCTGGAGGTGGTAATTCTGCTGATGGTGTGTACTTGGGTGGTTCGAAGGCTTGGGAGCGGCGGATGGCGGCCCATGGATCGTGGTTGTACGTTGGAAATGTTCGTGCCGTGACGAGTGGGAAGCGAGACACTGGTTGTCTTGGTATAGGATTGACGAGGGAGGTTGGTGCAATGAGGTCATCGTCATGCGATGCTTCGGAGGGCGGCACGTCGACTGATGGTCGCGTGAAGGTGTCCAAAGGATCGAGCTCTCCGGCATGCCATGAGATTGGCGTGTAGTGTGGAATGCGTCTCTCGTCGTCTCTTGCTAGCGGTTCGTAGGCTGTTGCGAACATGTCGGTTGGCATGAAGACCAACTCACCGCGTATGCAAGCAAACTATATGGGAGCATGCCCTCCGCTCAATGCCGCACGCGGCATCAGCATACACAACTAACTCATCATGTGTTGAGGCATGGCATTGGCGGAAAACAGCCGTGTCTTTGATGATCAGGCCCAATAGCAGGTTCGTGATAGAGAGGGAGCTGATCTGTCAGCGTCTGAATAAGCGCATATCACTCTAGTGCGACTGTGACGTGAACCTAGCTAGTAGCAACGACATTCTGTTCGAAGTGATAGATCGATTAATGAACTGCGGTATGCGAAGGTGTTTTGCACTGTCGAGACCTTAAGGCAATATCGAATGTCGACGAGCCGTCTGTGAAGCGATTTAAGGACCTCAAGCACCATCTTCGAGGTATGACTAGAATTGCCATGCCAGCTTCTAGCACCCAGAGCTGTAAGAGAGCGTTGCGGATGCTCTTCTCAGTCTCATGCAGTATGGCTGAATAGAAACGAAATGATATGATGATTGGTGTGATAATCAGAACGAGTGGTAGCGATGGAAAAGATTTGCGACAAATATTGGGTTCATGATGGCCACGCGCGAGAAATGCGGTGCGTTCAAAGAGGCTCTGCTGTAATGTCTGAAGGCTGAAGTCGCCGTCGAGGCGCGTTTGAGACCCTCTCGCAGTGCTGTAAATGGTGTGAGCGTACTCCGATCTCTAAAAGTTCACTTCCAGCAGATGTGGTGGTGTTAATTGGTTGTAGAGGAACCATGCTGCGCGGTTAGTTGTGCCAGGGGAGGCAACGCGACTTGCGGCTTCGGCGCCACAAGCTACCGGCAATGCGGCAGTGTCAACTTCGAACTGCGCCTCACGTCTGTCATGCTTCCCCGAAACATTTCTTCGTGGCCTTATACTCGAATTGTATGCGCGTTGCGATGATTTCTACGCAGTCTAGACCTTGATGTTGCTTTTCAGCATTTCCACGATCTGACGACACACCTAAACCATCCGCGGTCGAGGCTTCCTTGCAGCGAAATGCCTTTGCTCACCCCCTCGCGCATCGCCGTCGTAGTACTTTCACTCTCCCTCTTCAGCTTCTTCTGGACCCTCGGGTTTCCATACCAGCTTGGGCAGCCCGCACAACCTATAATAGATCACTACGACCATAAGAATGTCCACTCGGACCCGATCATACCGGCACCTTCGATAGCGGCCCCCGTGCAGCACGCGACACGGCCTGTCCCAACGCAAAATGACGAACGGCCGGATGCAGAGAACGATCACAGATGGGACGACAAGACCGGGGTAGCCGGGCAGACCGGTCTGCCTGGTCCGATCGAGACTGGAGTTGCAGAGTACGAGAAGGATGGAGGACGTTGGGAAGATGAGAGCGCAGCAGCACCTCTACCCACAACACTCCTTACACATACGGCCCTAGCACCGAGCTTCGTAAACGCAACCAACGCGACGGTCATGTCGAGCGCGGCTGTAGAGACACCCTCAAACACACACAGCTCAAAGTTCTGCAAGGAGGTACGGCGAGCACCACAAGTCATGGTCATTGTGCGCACGTCAAAGGCAGAGGCGTCCGAGAAGCTCTCTGCGCAGCTCAAGAGTCTACTCTCCTGCGTGCCTCACTTTGCCATCTTCAGCGACCACTCAGGCAGCATCGACGGCATCACGATTCACGACGCGCTCGAAGACATAGGCAACGACGCGAGGCGGAACTACAAAGAGCTACAAGAGTACCAGATCATGCTTGCAGATGCAGAGCACAAGCCTGACGTGGGAAAAACAAAGGATTTGGACAAGTGGAAATTCCTCCCTATGATTTACAAGGCACACAAGATGAACACGAGCGCGAGATGGTACTTCTTTATCGAGTCAGATACAAGCTTGAGCTGGACGAACGTGCTCCAGTGGATCCACAGACTCGACTACCGTATACCCTACTACAGCGGCTCGCCCATTTTCATCGACAGCGTGCAGACGGCCCAGCGCGGCTCTGGCATTATGCTCTCCCAAGGCGCCCTCCGACGATTTGCAAAGTCCTACGACGAGCTCTACACCAAAAAATGGGAAGACAGGGTCGGCAAAGAATGCTGCGGCGACCTCGCTTTAGCTCGCGCAATGGGTGACTCGCACGTCGAGTTCTACCCATCGTGGCCGCTAATGCAAAGCGAACAGCCAAACTCGCTTGACTACACGAAGAAGCACTGGTGCACACCAGCCGTGTCATGGCATCATACGACTGGCGAAACAATGGATGCGCTCTGGGACGCGCAGGCGAAGTGGACTGCTAAGCACGGTTGGGAAACGCCATTCTTATATCGTGACGCTTTCGAGACGTTCGTAACGCCATATATGCAAGCTACAAAGGATAAATGGGATAATCTAAGCCAAGACACGAAGATCATCGCACCCCAGGGTCGACAGCAACAACTCAAGGACGAAGTAGAGCGCAGCAAGAAGCACGAAGACGACAAGTCCGAGAAGAATGAGGCGGAGCAGGTCAAATCCATGCCAGAAGCCCCACAATTCCACGACCCGCCCACCGCGCGCTCCCTCTTTCCCAACCGCGAAGACGAAAAGCCCAAAGAAATCGACTGGGACAAACTCGCTGAGACGTTTAAAGACGCGGCAGACAGCCCCGAGCGCTGCCAGAAGTCGTGTGAAGACATTGAGGACTGTTTACAATGGCGATACAAAGCATTGGGCGACGGTGAGTGTCACCTTGGCAAAGTTCTGAGACTGGGACGCAAGACGACAGCCAAGGATGAGCCGTGGACGAGTGGGTGGTTGGTGAAGAGGATAGAGAAAGTCACAGAGGGTTGGGCGTGTAAGGACGTCAATTGGAAGTTCTATCAATGAGTTGGTAGTGTGGAACCTTTCACTGCAAGGCGCAACGGGGGCATTTGCAACGGCGTACTGGCGCTCGTGGCACAGTCTCCACATGAGGACGAGACTTGTATAACCTGCGTGGTCTCTCGGTAGATCATATTGAAGCTCACATCGTCGCCTTCCCATTTCACTCTCCCGCGCGTCGAATGCTGGCCTTGATAAATTTACCTCTACCTTGCGTAGTGGTAGCGCAACACGCATCTACTCGAATACTACACTTCATGCCCCTTCAGTGGAAGATGGAGCGCAAGACTCGAGTCGTGGAGGCTATATTAAGATTCCCTGGAAGGTCCCGATCAGGCTGCATGGTAGAAGTACGGGATGAATGTCATGTTTGCGAGTGAAGCAGACTCAAGAAGGATTGAAGATGGAATGCTCTTTGACCTCGATCGATCAAAGCTTCTTACATTAAGCGCTGAAATCTTAGATCGACATTCGCTACTAAAATAGCCACAAATGAACAAAAACCCTCTTCCTCCACCGCATGTATCACGCAATGATGATGGAGATTGAAATGAACCACCTAGATGAGACCAACAGTTCTCTGCTTCATCTTCCTGACATCCACATTCTGCCACAACGCAACACTGACCCATGTTACCACATACACCGATGTTGCCGCAATAAGCATGTATCGTTGCGTCTCTCCGTAGCTAAGGTTGATGGCATCTCTTGTCGGGGTGCCAACCGGGTAGCTCTGCTGTGTCTCAATGACACCGTAGATGCTCGCAAAGTTGTCCATCGCCTCAGCCGGCAAGTTAGCCATGAGCCGCTTGGGAAAGATGCCGGTCCACATAGCTCCAGCAATGGTCGATCCGATGGCAGAGCCGATCGAGATGATCATGCTCTCGACTGCAAGCAGCGCAGGGAAGTCCTGCTGTTTAGAGACTGCCATGAGCGTAGTCTGCTCGGAGATGACGAGCACACCGCCACCGAAAGCAATGAAGATCATACACATGACGATGTATCCAATGTTCTCGTCTGGCTGGCGGAACTTGATCATAAGCCCGACACCCAGGATCGTGAGCGGTACGCCCCAGAACAGACTGTACATCTTCAACTTGCCGTAGTAGTATCGCAGGCACAGACCGTAGACGAGCGAGATGAAGCAGCTACCCATGGTGTAGATGTTGGCAATGTAGGTGGCGTGTGGTACGCTCTGGTTGAACATGACCACGAGCAGAGAGTAGAAGTAGCTGTCCCAAATGTACCAGCCGATGTAGAGGGACCCGGCCATGGTGTAGGTGAAGATGACAGTGCGGTTCTTGAGCAAATGCCACGGGATGAAAGTGACGGGTGCGCCATACTTTTCCCATAAGCCGAAAGCGACAATGAGAAGAGCGCCGAAGACGATGAAGCAGATAATCATGGGCGACTTCCACTGCTCGGCTTGACGGGAGTAGAGGTTGAAGGAGAGGAGGAAGAGGGCGAGACCGGTGGCCAGAACGAGCAGTCCGACGACATCGAATTCGCGAAGATAGTACTTCAACTTCTCCACGAAGGTGCGGTTGTCGACATGCTTCTCAATGAGACCCTGACGAAGAGCCTTTTTCTCGTTCATGTAGAAGATAGTGATGAGCGGAGCGCATACAAAAGGTGCGACGACAGCAAAGATGCCGAAGCACCAGCGCCAACCAATGCCACCAGGTGCCATAACACTGTCGACACCGTAACCGTAGATCCAGGTGGTGATAAGCCACGGGGACGCAGCATAGGCAACGAAGAAGCCTCGGTTCTTGAGCTTGGTCGTGTCTGCGACGAAGACAGTCATCGAGAAGTCAATGCTGTTGTAGCCGGTGTAGAAGAAGGTGTTTGCAGCACAGTAGGCCTTGACATTGTTGGAGCTTGCCATGATGATCAGACCAAGGACATAGCAGGTGCAGCCAATGGTGAGGGCAAAGGGACGGCCCCAGATGTTCATGATCTTGGCGTACGGCAGCTTCCATATACCGGCAACGAGAGAAGAGATGACACCAGTCAAAGCAGTGAGCGAGTGTTCCTGGAAAGAACTGGTCACATAGGGAGCCAGTGTGCCGTTGGTGGACGACGTGAAGGAGACGAAAAAGTTGAGTAGCCACAAGCTGAAATCATTAGCCACATAAATCTTTGCTGGCATCGAAGATGGGAACAACTTACAAGACATATGCCACAATCAAGTCCCGCTTGGACCAAACGTGAGTAGCAGCCTGGACAGCTTGTACACCAGCTTCGGCAGTGGTATCGATCTTGTTTAGCTCCTCACTATCGGTATCAGACAAGCTGCTGCCGCTTCTGGGAGTGCCCAGCTTCTCGGCATCGCGAGGGGTGTCGGAGGTAGTGTGGCCCTCGACAGCGGAGTCGTGGGTGTTGTTCTTGTGGTCCTGGTGACCGACCGTGGTTGAGACCAGAGCACTGGAGGTCAATCCCGTGAAGAAGCCCATCTTGCGTGTCGATGGCGTTGGTCCACACAGACAGATGAAAAAAAATCGAAGACTGCAAAGATGAAAAGATAAGATCGAGCGAGCCGCAAACTCATATATGTATGAGGAATTAATCCCCACCCACGCCCGTGGTGCCCGGTCGTCGGCTCCCGCTGTGTGTGGATGCATCATCCACGCCGTTGCATTCTGGCGAATGAACCGCGTTTTCTGGCGTGCGAGGCCGTGCATGGAACAGGTAACGAAAACGCAACATCCCACCACTACACGGCCAGCGTTCCCTACAAGCGTCCTGTAGGTGGCATTTGCCTTTCTTGAAGGAGCAAATCGGCCGGTATTAAGCTCACCGAAGCTCGGCTAGAGCCTGAGCAAAATCTTATCTTGATCATCCCCGCTCCGTCAGCGGCGGCGAATACGGTAGTGCGCCCAATTAAATCGGGCGCTAAGTGCTTGCGCGCATTATCAGATGAAAAATTTGATCTTATCATTATTTGATGGAAACCTGGAAGATCCCGAGGCGTCGCGTTGGCTTGCATGCCTTGTCACCTGTTCTTTGTCATGGCCTCAGCGTGGGCGTCTGCAGGGAATAATGCATTTTGAGGCTGGCGAGACTATGTTTCTTGTCAGTCAGTCGCCGTCTTCCCGACGTTGAGTTTAGCAGATATCTCCCGACCACTTCTATGAGTGGAACTCGGAAAATCCTTCAAAGTACGAAGCATTTCGTAACGCCGCTACAGCTCTGGGCATGCAGATGAGAAAACATGGCGCGCCGAAGCCACGGGTACGTGTCCCTGGTCAGGCGGACCATGCCATTATTGGCCAGTATTTCTTCAATTCTCCACTAGATCACCAGCGCTTTCGGGGTCCAGGTCATGGCGTCTCCATTAGTGACTGGGAAAGTTTTACCAACGGGTTGCAGAGGGTCACAGTCGCAGTTCCAGATGAGCGGCGAGCCCGAAAGAGTGGTTCTACAGAATAGAAGGGTTAACTTGGGTGGTTGGCCAAGGAACAGGTCTACGGTCCTCCCCGTCGGCATTCCTTCAGACAATGTTTGAGATGGCGGCGTAGCTGTGTGGTACTTCATCGATATGGGCGATGAAGCTGCTGATTTCTCTTTGCCAGGCGAAGACTTGGGAGGCCCGCCGCTATTTGACCTGCAGATGCGAGAGTAAATCCATCAACGTGGTCCACATCGCACCCGGTCGGTCCGCGCGTAGTACTTCTCGGACCGTGCTGGAAGTACCAAGGTAGGTCAATCCACAAGACGCGCCGCAGTGGGTTCAGCTGGCTCATTTTGCATATCTCGAGGCCCGCAGATTTTGCCGTAAGTGGAGTAGGAGAAGGCCTTCACAAGGTGCGCGTACCCAAAGACAAAGCGTAAGATGAAGTCGACATGCTGGTCAGTCAGGAGAGTTTCGAGCCGAGGTGTCGATATTATGAAGGACAAGGTGAGCCCTTCAATGAAGGAAGTTACCTTGTGCACATGCCATCGGACCAAGATTTGTCCTCGCAGCAAACACATTATGGTAAGCCCAAGACAAATTACTATGTATACAATAACACGACTGGCACTTACACTCGTATAAAGTTTCGTACTGCGTCAGCGACGTTCTGCCTCGCTTTGCTTTCATTCATAACACGTCCAGTGGGTCGAAACCATAGACAGGTCACACAAGCACAAGTTCTCTCGATTCACCTTCTTGTATACTGCTTCAGGTTGGAAAGGAACGCAACATGTGAAAATCGACTCGGGAATCTGAACGCGACGACCATAGCTCACATGAACCAGTGCGGCACGGCAAGCTCAACCTGACAAGAAGAAACCAATTTCACAAAGATAGAGTTGTCTACATTCCAAAGTAACCCTCGATTGCACGAGAGCAAACATTGAAATCTGGATGAAACGCCCACGCCAAATGCTCGCGTCGATTCGTCTGCCATTGATCTACATGCCGTTCTCTAATGCAAGCCTATTATATACATTCATAAACGCCAATGCTAAAAAGCAGCTTTTTCTCCAAATCCACCATTACCTATTATGTCGCAAGAGCAACGACCGCCGCAACGATGACAAGGAGCGGCGACATAACAAGTGCACTAGCCGCACCCGTGGTATCTCCAGCATTACCGCTACCTGTATTACCAGCCTGCGCAGATTGAGTCTCGGAGAAGTCAGTTGCTGTTCGAGTCGGAGACGCAATGATCGAAGGGGTTGCTGCAGCCGACTTGGCTATCGCTGATGAAGTAGGACTGGACTGAGGTGCGGTGTTGGCTTGTGCTGGGACGCTTGATGAAGAAGGGATCGATGAGCGTGTTCTGAGGGCAAAATTGCTTTGCTCGTGTGTTGATGGTATGCTGGTGCTGGAACTTGCGCTGGATTGATTTCGTGGACTTACCTGACCGCCGCTCGACGCCTTCGCCATCTGCGCCACCCACTCCACCACCTCCTCATTATGTTCCAAAAAGTAGTCCAGATGGTTATACACATTCACGGGTTCGCTACCCACGGCGCACATTGGGTCGCCCTGGTGGCAGTAGTCGCGCAGACGGTCAGAGTACTTGTTCAACGCTGCTAGTTGGCTGTGTGTGTGTGCGCGTTTGCCGTCGAAGTCTTTCGTGGGACCAATCGTGAAGTTTTGGCCTCTTGAGCGGATTACGGAGCCGAATGTTACTGCGGCGATGACTTATGAGGTGTCAGCATCATGGTGGTGACCTGGATGTTCGTCGCTTACTTTTGGAACCTGTTGCGGCATTCAACGCTGGAGCTTGTGCTTGCTCGCATTCGAAGACTTTCCCGCCGCCGCCAGCGAGGATAGTTTGAATGACGGCTGCGCCTTGCGAAAGACCAGTCATGATCAATTTCGAGTTGGGACATTTTTGCGCGTAGCCTTCCATTTGAGCTCGTCCATTTGTCTGGCCCTGCGTTTCTGACTTGCACCACTCCTCTTTTCCCCATGCAGTGCTTTTCGCTGGGTACTCGATGTTCTCGAAAGTGCAATCATCTTTTCCTATTCGCGTGCAGATCTCACGAGAAATGTTGCCCGGGCGACCGGGATATGGTTCGTCTGAGCCACGAGCGATGAAGATGTGGTACGGACTGCAGTCATAAGACTCGAATGCGAGGATCTCGGTGGTGTTGCAGAAGACGTTCGGGTATGGTGCATCACAGCGTTCCTGTGCGAAAGCCACAGCCGCGATAAGAGCGAATGTCGATAGCGCGGCCCTCATGATTTCGTAAACGAGCGGACGTAGCGAATTTGACCGTAAAAGATGGGAGAAGAGGTGGAGTTCAGTATATTGAGTACATGAAAATCAACTCGTTGACTGGCAAAAAGAAACAAACAAACGATGATAAGCCGAAAGTCAACAACCAACTTTTTTTTCCTATGATGAATGCACGCGACCTTGTTTTACTGCGATGCACACCAATCTGTTACCCTGGTGCTATCTAACGCTGTTGCGTAAGACCAACGGATGTCGGCAGCTGCCAAGCTGTGGCGGCCCATACATTTGACCAGTCTCTAGCCACACAACATGGCCGAAGCCTCCTCGGATGCAGGAACGTTGGCTTGGGTGAACAGTACATGACGCGGCAAGTGGTATGAAAAGGGTTGGATGGGTCTCGGTGCGCTGGAGTTGTGATCGAGTTGCGGTGGTGAAGCCTGATGCACGGCAGTTCGCGGCTCGTGGTTCGTGGGGTGCCAGCACCACAGCAGAACTCGTTCGCGAGCTGCTCGTGGAGAGTCATCAATAACACCTCGCAATCCATCGCGAGTACGACAGGCTGGACTCGGAGGTCGATACGGTCCTGGGTGTGTTCGATGGTCAGGTATTGGGTGTCTTGTTGGAAGCCCGGGCGAGACCTTGTGGAAACGCTTGACCTGTTGGTGAAGTCCGGCGCCGTTCATCGTCTCATCGACGAGGATTCGTGCTTGCAAAGAGGAACGACGGTTTTTTCGGGCGCATACCTACCTTGGATATTGACAGTACCGATGCGAATACGAATCTCAACTCAAGAGCAGAGATGGACGGATGGCGGTGGCTCGCGGCTCCTAAAGTCCAGCTCTTTCACGCCTCTCGGACAGGCGTCGTCAATTATCAACTGATGACGGTGAAATACGAAGTACTGACAAACTCCGTAGGTAAAAGCCAGCGCGAGGTGAACCCGAAGCCAGGATCATCGCATGTCTTGGTGTGCCCATGTGGTGTTCGATCTGTCGCAGCTGCATCGACACAGCTCTTGCCGCGCCCGCGCATCTGCGTCAGCGTCGCGACGTATTCCCATAGTGGTTTTTCATGATAGGTCTGTGAGAGGAAAAGAGACGGAACAGTACTCGAAGTTGAGAAAGAGTTTGAGCCCTCTCGATGATCGCGCTCCCCTGTATTACAACGAGCCAATGGCGCCGCTCCCTCCGCCAACGGCCTCCACCAAAACCTCGTAAAATAAGATTCCTCTTTAGGCGCCCCGTGGCACCGAGTACAGTATATCTCAGCGACACACTTCTCGGCTCCTCACCAATTGGACAATCTCACGACAACAAAGTCATCTTTTGAACATTTCAAACCGCTGCATTGGGGTATCAAAAAACGCTACTACTACTACCACTACTACTACTACTACCACTACTACCTATACATCTAGTATTCCAACCGATCATCGCACGTGAGCCTGACGTCAAACCGATCGTCACCCTTCCAAACTTCACCACCCTTGTTCGCACCAGCGACAATACTCCTCAACGCGCTGATCATCGACCCCGGGCCCGAAGCGAACACATCGGTGCGTCCTCCTACCGTATTGGCAATGAATTGGGGCACCAGTGTCGCGAGATCGGGTCGCGCTTGGTAGTGGTTGAGCCCGAGCTCCGATTTGGAAACGCCGTGGACTGAGAGTGCGGATGAGAGCGATGCTGATGAGGACTGGGAGTTTGATGGTGTGGGCTCTATCTCCTTGGAACAGTCGTTCACGATAGCTTTCTCTGAGACGGCGGGAGCGGTGGGGTCAACGTCCTCGACGTTGCGCGTGACGTAGATGTGAATCCCGGTGCGCAGGTTCGGGCACTTGCGCTTCAGGACCGCGAGCTCGGGCGCGACCCAGTCGATGTCGCTGCGGTGTCGGATCACCCAGATGAGAGACATGTGGCGGTCGATGGATTGCGGGCGGGACGCGAGGTCCAGGAGCACGGGAAGGACGTATGCGATTCCCGTACCGCCGGCGATGCAGAGGATGTTGGAGTTGGTGGGGACGTCGTTGAGTACGCGCTCGCCGTAAGGGCCGGTCAGGACGACGGAAAGGCGAGCATCGGGCACCAGGCCTTCGTGAGATTCTTCGTGGGTGCTCATGCGAGCTGCGCGCTTTGCGGATAGTTCGGCGATTTTCTTGGTCTCGCCTTTGCGTGCGCGGAAGACATACGAGTGGCGCTGGGTGTCGGCGCCGTAGACGGGCTGGCTGAGAGGCGTGAAGGGGTGGGATTGCCAGATGCTGCTTTCGGGAAACATGAGGTAGAAGTGCTGACCGACAGCCCACGCATCGTGTGGGTGGTCCATGTCTAGTCGTACAACATCGCCATTCTTCTCGTCTGGGAAGAAGGTGATGTTCGCTGAGGCAGCGCGGAAGCCCATGTGGCCAGAAGGCAAGAAGTTGTAGTGCATCAGCGCAGCACGGGCAAATCGGATCCCGCGGTCGATGAACCAGACAATCAGTCCAGGCAAGAGGAAGACCTTGAGCTGTTCCCAGTGGCCCCAGCATCCACCAATGTACAACATAGCGAGGACGTAGTGCGCTTTCCGGAAGAACTCGTAGCCTGTGCGGCGGATGGCCCAAGGTGTAGAGAGAACAACAAGTAGGGTAAGCAAGATCATGGCGACAAGACCCCAGATCATGTAGACCTGCGTGATCCACTCGATAGCGACGGTGGGCTGGGGCTGGTACAGCTTGATCTCAACTACACACCAGCCGATGGTGTGCAGGGCGGATTGGACGAAGATGACCCATCCGAGCCATCGGTGCAGGAACATGAAGCTCTGATAGGGGAGTCCGGTGACGAGCGACAGAATCGATTCGCGGCTGGAAAGCATGATGGAGAGGGGCGTGAGCGCATATGCCAGGACACCGATACGATCAGACCAAGGCCCAAGAGTGGTCCGGGTGTTGTAGACTCCAGGCATCTTCTTCACAGGCGTGACCCACGTCTTGTAGGCCATACCGACGAAGGTCCAGACGGTCAAGTAGCCACAGAGACACAGGAGGGTGAGCACCTGTGTCCTGGTGACCCGTCCGAAGATCGGCCTCGCAGCGTCAGGGAGCAGGTACTGCCTCGCATACGATGGCACCGCTTTCGACAACCTTTGTAATGCGCTTCCCTTCTCTTTCACAACCTCGCCTTCAACAGGCATTTGCACGCCCGATGGCTGCGATCGCATAAAGTGTCGTGAAATACCCCAGATAAGAAGTATGCCGCCGATGGTTGCCCAGAAAATGCCGGTGTAGTACATGCCCAGATCGTGAGCCGAGTACACGACATCGAGATATTCGCACGACCCTGGGTCGTTCGTACATGGCACGATGCGGTCCGCGTAGCCCCAGTGGTATTCGACTTGGCTGGCCTGAGTGAAGTCCTGGATATGACGCGGCGAAACATTGTTGGAAGCCATTTTGACTTCACTGAATCAACAGCAAACAATCGAAAGAACGAACTGAAGAAAGACTGGACTGGCTAATGAAAAGCACGTCGTTACCACGCACCGTGATATAAACTATGCGGCATCTAGCCGAGACGCATGATGCGGCGACGATCTCCACAGCTCCCATCCCGCCAAGCTTCTAGACGATTGCCGGCAAACTGAATGCGGAAAGGCGGCGAGAGGGTATGAGCAAGTAACCCCACAAATTTGGAGCCTGGAAACATGGCCCTGGAAAATACGCCGCCGGTAGTGACGGAGAAACTCAATGTGAGCGCGTTTATTATCAACATGGTGCGCTCCTTGGGTGCTTGGTGTTAATTGTGAAGTTCTTGGTTGACGGCTGCACGTTTCCACGCGAGAAAGATATATTGTGGTACGACAGGTGTCATTAAAGAAGTCACGTCCGTAGCCGCAACTTCTACACTTTCGCGTAACTTCCGAACAACGACGCTTCACACATCGCCCATCATGAATCATGGCAGTGGATCCGCAATGCAGATGGGGAACAGCACATGCAAGATGGAGGTGAGTTTACGCAGCACTCAATCATTGGAATTGTCCCATACTAACATCCTCCAGATGCTGTGGAACTGGAACGTCGTCGACTCGTGCTTCCTCGCCGAGTCCTGGCACATCAAAAATAACGCCATGTTCGCTGCGTCCTGTGTCGGCGCCGCCTTCCTCGTCGTCTGCCTCGAATTCCTGCGCCGCGTGAGCGTAGAGTACGATGCGTACCTTGTGCGCCAATTCCAGCGCCAACTACGACACCAACAGACGCTGCTTGCGAATGCGACACCGGCAAACTGCTGCGACGGGACGCCGGCGCTGGGACTGCAGTATGCCACATTTAGGGCAAGCGGGCTGCAACAGCTGGTTAGGGCGATCATACATGGTGTCATACTTGGTGTGGCCTATCTTGTCATGTTGTTGATCATGTATTACAATGGCTACATCTTCATTAGCATCATCCTGGGAGCGATACTGGGCAAATTCTTGTGCGACTGGATGGTTGTCAGGCTGCCGTATGGAGGAGAGGGCGAGAAGGACGTGAGGAAGACTTCTGTTGGAGCTGCTGGGCCGACCGGGTGTTGCGCATGAACACGGAGGGAGAGAGGACAGTGAAGCGGCATGAGAGAAGCAAGAGTCGGTGGCGAGATACCCATATGAATACCACGGAGTCCCTCAACTCGAAACGTTCTTGTTCTATGCTGTGTGCCTCGATTGCTACAACATTGCTAGTTGGTCGGTGTTCAATGACCGCTCAAAAATTCGTAGTGTTTCAATTACTGAACATGAGTGCCTCTCGTCGCCATTGACCACGCAGCAATCGCTTAACAGATGAGTGGCAGGCCACCTTCCGACGACCTCACACCACTCTCCATCTCACACGCCAAAGCCCTTCCACCCATGTAGCCACTATCACCTACGCCGCTAGCATTCAGCCGAAAACATGCTCTCAAGTCTCGCCGTGCCCTGCGTCAAATTCACCACGGCACTGTGTAAGTGGGCCATGAGCACAATCTCTGAACGTTGTTTTTCCTGATGCGAGCAAATTACCCACATATCGTAGACGTGTTGAGCGCCATGGCGTGGCCTAGACATCTTGGAACGAAGTGCATCTCCGGACCACTGAGCACTTCCGCAATTCCTGCAATGCGAACGATGGCAGTGGTGGATGGGCGTGAATATAGCTGAGGCCATTTTGAGGTCTGGTTGACGAATCGAATGGGGCTTGGAGGTCATCGGGGTTCATTATGGACCATGCACAAGCTGTTTTTGCTAGCAATCCACTGACACGAGTGGTCCCGTGCTGCCATTTCGGCATGGATGGCGACAACTCGTACCTCAACCTGCAAAAGACCTTTGCGCTCCTCCGCAGCTGCAGATGCAAGCGGCAACAAGAACGAGATGCGAATTAAGCAACGCGATCCGCCACCGAACATTGACTCTCGTTACACCTTTGAAGAAGCGCTGTGTGAAAAAGTCGGCATCTCACTAGAAGAGTTTCTGTCGAGCAAGTTCAGGTGACAGATGCCCTTTTGCGTGGTGACTATTGAGGAGGACCCTATTGCGTTAGCAGTATGGGCATTTGACGTGTAGCGAGGTAAGTTCGCATGGCACGTCATGGTGTCAAGACTCCCCAGGTCGCAGTACTTGACGACAAGTACGTTCGCGCCACAATACTTACTCCTAGCGGGTGTGCCTACTTTTGTTTTCCAACGCTTACCTGGAGAGTCTGGTAGAACCATCCATCCTCTGTGGCATCACCTATATTGCCAAGCTCAATTGGGAAAGACACTCATGACGCTGGCTCATCTCGAGACGTTGAAATACGGCCAGGAATTTATGCCCTACCTCTGGACGACAGTTCCAGAAGTGACAACTTTAGGCATCACCTCGCTCAAGCAGGACTAACATTCTACATCCGCGACAAGACCGGTATTACAGCTGCACTGCGAAAACCTACCTCACTTCCGTTCTGCTGGAGGAGTTACTCGTCGCAACCGTCCTCGCTCAATCGCTCTCCAATTATGGTTGTAATTGCCGGCAGTGTCGGCATCACCGCGGTACTACCATATCTACGTACCCATCTGGTCGGGCGAAGCTATACTGGGGAAGTCGTACCAAAGCTCTTGTGAAGGACGTCAAAAGGTCTGGCGCGCTGGCACATGTTGAGCAAGAGATCTTTGTCGGGGACCGAATATGGATTCATGAGGTCTTGCAGGACGAAATTTCTTTCGCACGTCACACGTGGGAGGGAGGTCGCAGTATTGGTCTCGGGACTGGAACCGATGGCTTGACATCCGAGACAAGAGGATCGGTCAGATGTATTGTCTCGAGCGGCAAGAGTGTGAAACTGAACTTGTTCGTCGAGAGCTTCAGCTGGCAGAGCATGTTTTTTTTGCACAGCGAGTCCCTGCTTGATGCCTATTAACATACTCTAGCAATACTTGACACAAGCGTTAGAGAAACTCAAAGTGGTTGTTACTTTAGGTATTGTGTCGGCCTGCACGACACACTGAACATCAACGTTTGCGACTCTGAAAATACGAACAAACTTGGAAATCGGACAAGAATCCTAGCTCTCGCGATGAGTATGCTTCTCACGTTGATCTATACTGCATCTGAACAGCTCCGGGGGGACACTTGACATCCGTGTTCGCCTCTTGCCTCACCAACCAACCAACCAACGGCCAGAATAACATAGAGAAATAATCAAGATTTTCCGTGACAAAAGAGACATATGCGCGCATTGTGTTATTCTCTCGAACATCTCTCTGAGGCGTTGTGTCGTTGGTAGACACATGTTCGAAAGCCAAGTTTCCCGCCGGACTGTCAAGGTGCAGTACATTGGATGATGATAGATGTTTAGGACACAGCAGATGCAACGGCAAGCATTATGGACACATTGCATGGGATTTACGGCAATATGTCGCTAAAAGCATTGAGAGTGAAATCGAGTGAAGCACTTGATTGGATTCGCTGTTGTGATTGACGAGTAAACAACCCCAATATCAGCTAGACTAATCTCAGTTGCCTGACCTCAGATCAATAAGAGACTTCCATCCGAGCGTGCTTCAGTGAATGCAAGCGTCCTATCACTTCGAGTCATGCCAAACGATCCGAATTCCTTGAGCCTGAGCTGTGGCCCCGCGTAACGTGCACACTGGATGAGTTCGATCAGTATCCTTCGCGTAGACGACGGAGAAAGCATGTACCCTAGTTCTTGGTGATGTGAACGATACGTCCCTTGGTGTTGGAAGCATGGCTTCCGTAGGCGCGCTGGTTGGCGGTCTCCTCCGCGGAGAGGCCAGCGGGGATGGTGGTAGCTTGGTCGGCAACGCCCTCAGCAGGGGGCCAGACAGCCTTCCAGGGTTGAGTGGGAGCCATCGTTGATGCTTAGGGTTGGACCTGAGTAGTTTGAAGTGATTGTGGTTGCAGTGGATGCTGAGTTCCTGAGGTCTGGCGAAGGTTTCCTGCTTTTATGTGTTGCTCCAACACCGAATGTTGCTCTATCACCGGATTCCATGTACGGTCTCGATGCATATCTTGCTCAATTGCCCGCCATCTAAATAGTATACCTTTGCTTCATTCGTAAAGCATGTGCACCTCATTCACCCTGCTGCATTGCAGACAAAGCTGCACGCATATACCCTTCATGGGTTGAATCCTTTCGGCGAGCATCATTGTCACAATGCGAGATGCGATAAGACGACAACAACGATCTATCTCTTTGCATATGCTCGCAAATGTGCTCATAACAAGTACCGGTATGCGCCCTTGTTGTCTGTTTCATGCACCACATGCGTCTATCACCCCTGTGAGGGCTTCATGCAGCTTGGATATTATGTTGGCTGCCACACAACCAATGCCCCCTGGCAGACCTCCAGGAAGCAGACTTCCAAGAATTTGCTGGGGTCGAACATCACTCTTCGACGGCAATTCGTTTTGCTGCCTCTAAGCAGGTAGCATTCATCCCACTGACGCGCCCAAGTCCTGCTTGCCAACATCCTTCCACTTCTCTCATCATGATGACTGAAGCCATAACAGCATCAATTCGGTATGTTCGTAAGGATGAACAGTATGGCAAGAACGAGAAGGGCTACATCCTACACTATGCCGCCCCTCCCGGCTTCCCGCAAAACAACTTCACAATCGAGACATATCACGGAATCCAAGTCCACAATCTCAGAACCGCCGGAATAAGCTTTGAAGACCATGGAATGATGGTAGCTTCTCTCAACAGCAGCAAAATGAAGCCGAAAAATTTTGACGACGATGAGTGGATCGAAAAATCATATCTTCCAGAGCTCCACGACTGCATCTGCAGAGCTATGGGAGCAAAAGATGTTACCATATTTGATTGGATGGTCAGGAAGCGTGCTACGTCCTTTCCAGAACGAAATGTTGGAGAGAAGAACGAGGATGCGCCGCAACCATCTCTGTCCGCGCATATCGGTGAGCTCGTCACAATGAAATTGGAAGTCTATACATTCCGACAGCTGAGACCATGACAGATTATACGGTATCCGAGCTGGACGGTCGACTTGACAAGTATTTTGGAGACGACAAAGAAAAATTGACGAAGGGAAGATACCAAGTCATCAAGCAAGTGCCCGACTCATGCGAGCCTGTATACGAATGCGTACTTACAAGCGCTGAATAGCATCTGGAAGCCGCTTTCTGGCCCGTGTCGGGATTATCCAATGGCTTATTGCGATCCGAAAAGCGTTGACAAGGCGAACGATCTATTCGTCGTCGATGAAGTGTTTCCCACGGTTGCCAACGAGGTCTTCCAAGTCTACCATAGTCCGCAGCACAAGTGGTACTACGTACCTGATCAGCTGGACTCTGAGGTTGCCATTTTCATGGCGTATGATTCGGAGAAGGGTCAGGAATGTGCGGTTCCGCATTGCTCGTTTGACCTTGGTGCGGCAGGGTCAGGCATCCCTCGGCAGAGCATAGAGGTCAGGGCGTTTGTGTTTTATTAAAGACGATCATGGACGGGGTCGTATAGTGCGCTGATGAACATGCGATCACTTTTTTTCTGATTTGTCGCGTTGCTTGTATAGTGTATACTACATGTCATGCATGTGGGGCACCAAAGACAGTCATTAAGGTTTATCGGGTGCTTTGGCCGCGGGCGGGAACGGATCGGGACGAGCCAAGAGGCTCCACTACACCACCATGGCAGGCTGTGTGCGGGGAACGTATGACATGCCAACAAGCCTAGACGAGTGAGCAAATAACATGCCTGCACATGGAGATCTCACCTCATCGTTAAGTGAAGCAAGCTGAGCATCAGCAACCATTGGAAGTTATGCAGTGAGAAAGTTTGAGCTGTTAATCATCCTGCGCATGATCCTAATCGCCGATTTATTGCATGGCTTATCTTTGACGAGATATGTGCTTCAAAGTGTTAGTTTAGTCAAAGTGTACAGGAGGAGTTGGCCATTTGACCAGAGGAGTCCTAACCATGTTGAGTCGTGCTAACCTCTTCAAGCATCCTACACTCGGACCCTCCTTGAAGAACTGAGGTGTCTGATTGTGTGTACCGGAAAGCCATTGACCATAGGTATCGAATCATGACCGGCAGTGACAGTGCGATTAGCATCCCGAAACGAGAACCTGAGCAAAACTCTTCAATGTCTTCATGCGACTCCATAGCTCAAGACTTAGGGTTTCCAGACCAAGACCAGGAGCTCTGGTGGAGAGCGACCGCACATTCGCTGGGTCGTCTACTGGCGGACTACCGGTACAGCAAAGATGATCAACTTCTTCATCTCGAGTGGTACCACAAGTACATTCTTCCGGCGCTAGGCCCATACCCCGTTCGAGATCAGAAGCCTCAATTCCAGCCGTGTCCTGTCTCAGACGGGTCAGCCTGTGAGCACAGCATCAATTGGAGAGAGAAAGGAACGAGACAAACAGTGCGGTTCACGATAGAGGCAGTGGGACCACAAGCGGGCACTGTGGCGGATCCCTTCAACCAAGAAGCAGGCGAGCGTCTGCTGAGGAGGTTGGCAAAAGATGTGCCAGATGTGAAGCTCGCTTTATTCGACCACTTCGCAAAAGACTTCTTCCTCCCCAACGACGCTGCCGAGTCCTTGATACCAAAGATGCCACCTGGAACACCTTTGTCGCAGATTTGGATCGCTTTCGATCTTCTTCGAGGAAGGCTCATGGCAAAAGTCTACTTCATGCCCATCCTAAAGTGGATACATACCGGTGTACCGACAAAGACCCTTGTCTTCGACACTGCTCGCAAGATCAACGTCGCTCATGGGACCTTTAACGCCTCGATCGAGCTCCTCGATAGTTTCCTCGAGTCATCTCCGACTGGAGAAAATCCCGTTATGGAAATGGTAGCGGTAGACTGCATTGATCACGCAGACTCTAGGATCAAGTTTTACCTGCGCACGGGTGTTGACACACTTGCTAAAGCCAAACATCAATTAACACTTGGCGGCCGGCTTTCCGGAGAAGTTATAGAGGAGGGGCTTGAAGCGTTGAGCGAGCTCTGGCCGATCCTCTTCCGGCTCGAAGGTGACGACATTGAGGACATCGCAGTCCTACCTGCTGGATCATACTGCGGCTGC
>Ga0265797_10005019_pt1 | contig 19658 bp, 16 predicted proteins | sample P2T30metagenome_FD_192433 | JGI IMG/M metagenome (GOLD analysis project Ga0265797, IMG submission 192433) | Plant litter microbial communities from East Loma Ridge, Irvine, California - P2 T30 | ecosystem: Environmental > Terrestrial > Plant litter > Unclassified | place: USA: California... | reverse complement strand
GGCATCCCTGCCGGTTTACCCTCCAAATCAATGTCAAATTCCGGCCAGCGTGGTTTAACGGGGCGCCTAAGATCAAGAGCAAGATCAAGAGCGGCTCGCTTCGCATCGTGGTTACCGCAGGCTGCTACAAAGTTGTGTAGATACCTATGGCTATCGCGGGCAAGCCCCCTCCCACAGTGGATTTGTGTATGGCTTAGAGGTCGCGCACTACCCGGAAACCGATCCAGTCGCCGCGCGTCTGCGGATAGATGTTGTTGCGGTTGCCTGAGCGGGAAAACACCGGTGCCTCGCCCCAGTCATTGCCGCGAATCTGGTAGGCCTCACAGTTGGGCTCCACCCAGGCGCTGCCGTCGGTCGGCGCGCCGATGTAGTTCGCGTGCTCGCAATCGGCAACCCGCTCGTACACGTTGCCATGCATGTCATACAGGCCAAAGGCGTTCGGCGGGTAGCTGCCCACCGGCGACGAATAGCTGTAGCCGTCCGCCGGGCCGTAGGTGTTGGCGTGTTCGGCAATGCTGTAGCCCTTGCCTTCGTCGAACGGGAAGGGGAACGGCCCGTTGGTGCCGGCGCGGGCCGCGTATTCACGTTGGGCCTCGCTGACCATGTGGTAGTTCTGCCCGGTCTTCTTCGACAGCCAGCTCACGTAGCGCTTGATGTCGTCCATGTCCATGCACACGGCTGGCTGGCGTGGCCCCTGGGGGTAGCGTGGCTTGCTGGCGATGCATTCGCGGCCGGGGCGATCATCGCCGTTGGCGATGGTGACGCCGGTCTGGCGCACGTAGCTGTCCCACTCGCCGGCAGTGATGTGGAAACGGCTCATGGCGAAGGGCTTGGCGAAGGTCACTTCATGCATCGGGCCTTCGTCGGGCTCGCGGCCCACTTCGTCTTCCGGGGTGCCCATGGTGAAGGTGCCAGCGGGCAGCACCACCATTTCCGGGCAGTCCTTGCAGTCCTTGAAGACTTTGCCCGGTTGCGCTGCTGCCGCCTGGGCCAGGCCGGGGAGCAGGGCGCTGCACAGCGCGGTCAGCGCCAGGGCGGGCAGGGGTTTGAGTCGAAATAGCGTCATGTGAGCGTCTCGTTCAAAGAAAAATGGGTTCACAACCGCGGGCTCAGCAGTGCCATGAAGCGCTGGATTTCATCCGAACTGTTGAGCAGGCCGGGGGAGGTACGGATCACCGGGCCGACATCGCGGTCCACCGCGTCGATCACCACACGGTTTTTCAGCAGGTGCGCCGCGACTGCGTCGCTGTCCTGGCCCTTGACCCGGAAGAAGGTGAAGCCCGCCGACAGGTCAGGGCTGCGCGGGGTGACCAGTTCTATCTGCGGATGCGCCAGCAGTTGCTCTTTAAGTTCGCTATTGAGTGCATGGATACGCGCTTGCACCGGGGCCTTGCCCAATTGCAGGTGCAACTTGAACGCTTCGTCGGCGGCCCAGCGATGCTCGAAGGCGTGGTAGCCGCCGGGCGTCATGGTGGTGGCGAAATTCGTGTCTTCTGAGAAGGTCGGCACCATCGGCGTGACGTACTTGTTTTCGGCATCGCGCGCGCACACCAGGCCGGTACCGCGCGGCCCGAACATCCACTTGTGGGTGCCGGCGATGAAGAAGTCGCAATGCATGCCCGGAAAGTCGAGGTTTTCCACGCCGAAGCCATGCACACCATCGACCACGTAGAGGATGCGGTCGTTGTCGTCGCGATGGCGGTTGTGTTCATCGACCAGTCGGCCTATTTCGCTGATGGGCAATTTGACGCCACTGCCCGACTGCACCCAGGTCATGCCCAGCACCCGCGTGTGGGGGCGGATATTGCGCTGGATGTTGCCGATAATTTCATCGGCCGACACGCGGCTGGCGCTCTCGAACAGGCGTATGCGGCGCACCTGGGTGCCTTCCCTGCGCACGCGAAAATCCAGCACGTTCTGCGTCGCGTAATGCTCGTGCTCGGTGGTGAGGATTTCCTGGTCGGCGCGCACCTTGATCCCACCGTAGATCATCGCCAGCCCCTCGGAGGTGCTGCCGGTCAGGGCGATCTGTGGCGGCGTGGCGTTCAGGTAGCGCCCGGCCCACTCGCGCACCTGGCCTTCACGTTTCCAGGTTTCCTGCAGGTCCCAGTCCATCGCCAGGCCGGGGTTGCGGTCGATTTGCGCGCGGTAGCGCTCAATGGCCTCGCGCACCGGCCTTGGGTGCGAGGCTACCAGGAAGTTGGAAAAATGCAGGTAATCCGGGTCCTGGTTGAACAGCTGTTTCAATCCTGCCCATGGGTCGCTCGGGGTGGCCGCCAGCACGTGCGGTATCAACGCGGCGCCCAGCGGCAGGCTGGTGGCGAAGACCCCGGCCTGCTTGAGGAATGTACGGCGGTCGGTCATGGGTTTATTTCATGGTTGGCCAAGGGTTTGGCGGCTTTCTGCACTTGGTCCCATACCCGCAGAAAGTTACCGCCCCACAGCTTGGCGATATCGGCTTCGGAGTAGCCGCGCTGGATCAGTTCGGCGGTGACATTGCGCACGTCACCGACGTTCTCCCAACCCTGGAGACCGCCGCCGTCATTGAAGTCCGAGGCGATACCGACGTGGTCAATGCCGATCTTGCGCACGGTGTAGTCGATGGCATCGCCCCAGTCCTTGAGGGTCGCCTTGGGTTCTTCTTCGAGAATCGCGTACAGCTCACTGGCGTACTGGCCGAAGCGTTGTTCGGACCACGCGGCGATGATCGCGTCGCCCGGCATCAAGGCCATCGCCAGGTTCGGCAGCGGCGGCAAGTCGAAGCGCGCGCGCAGGGCGTTGAGCTTGTCCTGGGTCGGCTGGCTCAGCGGGCGCAGGTAGGCAGGAAAGCCCACCACTTGCACCACGCCGCCACTGCGTTTGATCAGTTGCAATTCCTTGTCACTGAGGTTGCGCGGGATGTCCACCGACGCCCGTGGTGCCGAGTGGGAGGCCACCATGGGCGTGCGGCTCAATTGCGCGACCTGTTCCAGCGCCTTGGTCGACATCTGCGACACGTCGATGATCACCCCCAGGTCGTTGAGGCGCGCCACCGCTTGCTGGCCAATCGGCGACAGGCCCTCGAGGGCGTCGGCAGTGTCATTGAAGAACGGCAGCGGGCGCGATGAGTCCGCCCAGCCGTTGTTGCCGATGTAGCTGAAACCGAACATGCGCATGCCGCGTGCCGCCCACAGGTCCAGCTGATTCAGGTCGTTGCCCAGTGGGTAGGCGTTGAGCATGCTGATGAAAATCGCGAACTTGCCTTCGCCGTGCAGGCGGCGCATGTCGTCCGGGGTGTAGGCGATGCCCACCTGGTTGGGAAAGTCGCGGACCATGCCGGAGATGATTTTGTAGCGCACCTCTTGCTCGTGGCGGGCCTCTTCGACGAAACCGTCGGTGGGTTTGTGCGGGGCGTTGGGGCCGTTCCAGATTTCCGGCCAGCCGAAGACAGTCAAGGCCGCGGCGGACAGGCGGCCACGCGACGCTTTGGCCAGGTCGAACTGGCCGCTGCCATCCTTGTCGGCTTCATTGCCGGCGGTGCCGAAATCCATGGGCACGGTGATATGGCTGTCGAACGACAACAGGCGGTCCTGCATGTCATTGGCTTGCTTGATCACCTCCAGCGGGTAGCCGGCATTACCCTTGAACCAGTGATCCCAAACCAGAAAACCGGCCCCGGCAGCGACGGCCAGAGCCAGCGGCAGGCCCAGATACAGCGCCTTTTTCGAACGTGGTTTTGTCATTGCCATCTCAGTCAGTTGAGGCCCTTGCTATCAGGGAAGAACGAGCGATGGCCGGGGAAATTTAGCGGGCGGCGCAGGGCGGTTAAATTTCACCAGGCCGCAAACGTTCTAGCTCTGATTAAACCGCTTCCTAAGGTAGACAATGACGATCTCTCGACGTGGGTTCATCGCAGGCCTGGCGCTGACCGGCGCGGCGGTGCCCGCGGCCTTTTATGCCCATCGCGAGCTGACACGGGAAGAGGAATTCCCGATCACCCCCGGCGAAGCCACGGTCGACCTGGCCGACACCCAGGGCCAGCACCTGGCCAATACCTTGCGCGGCGTGTGGAGCCTGCGCCTGGAAGGCCGCGATGCCGGCCTCAAGGGCCTGCCGTTGCAAGGTCTTGAGCTGCTGCTGGATATCGCTCCCCGGGGCCGGGGCTTGCGCGGTTACCTGGACACCGCGGAAAACCTGCGTGCCGACGGCGAGCCGCGCTACCGCGTATTGGGCGACCTGCTGACGGGCGAGGGCGCCTTGCTTTACTGGCGGCTGATCGACCGCGATTCGGCGGCGGGCATCGCGGCCTATGAATTCACGATGAGCCTGGATGAAGTCTGGGCCGACTTCGGTAATGCCGGCAGCGCCACCCTCAGCGGGCAGATCCTCGATCTTGCGCGGCCCTTGGCATTGACCGAGCGCGACAACCGTTTTATTGCGCATAAACAGCTGTTCCCCGAAGCCCGCCAGCGTATCGGCCTCAACCCGACCCTGCTGGCGTGGCTGATTGCCCCCGAACACCGCCTGTTTCACCAACTGTGGCACGCCACCCGTGACCAATGGCATAAACTGTCCGAGGAAAAACGCGAGGCCCTGCGCGGGATTGGCTGGCAACCCGGGCCGCGTGGCCAAGAGCGTGATGCGCGGGGCAAGCGTAAGGACCGCAACGGCTCAGGCATCGACTTCTTCTTCATGCACCGCCATATGCTTGGCACTGCCCGTTCCCTGCAGGACTTGCCCTCATGGCCGCATTTCCCCGAGCCGCAACCGGCGCTGGAGCGCGATCGTCTGGGCTTTGTGCGTTACTTCGACAACCACGACGGCTTTGCGCTGCCGCCGTGCTGGTCGGCTCCGGATGACGCCGACTACACCCAGTGGGTCAGCGACATCAAGGCCGCCGAGACCTACCACAGCAATTTCCAGGTGTGGGAATCCCAGTACCGCGATCCGCGCTACCTGGCGCGATTGACGCTGGGCCAGTTGGGCTCGGAGATGGAGCTGGGCCTGCACGACTGGCTGCACATGCGCTGGGCCTCGGTGCCGCGCGACCCGTCCAACGGCGCACCGGTGCCGTTTGCCCGCGACCCGGCGGATTTTGCGGCACGCTGGTACGCACCGGAGAACGACTTCCTCGGCGATCCATTTTCATCCCATGTCAATCCGGTGTTCTGGCACTTTCATGGCTGGATCGACGACCGTATCGAAGACTGGTTTCGCGCCCACGAACGGTTCAATCCCGGCGAGGTGACCCGGCTCGAGGTCAACGGCGTGGCCTGGTTCGCGCCGGGGCGCTGGGTTGAAGTCGGCGACCCCTGGCTGGGCCCGGACACCCACGGCTGCAGCACCACGCCGGGGTTGCAGCAGGGGCGCTCGATGGAAATGGACCCGGAAATCATGAAGCTCGCCCTGCGCATCACCTTCAACGACGATGAAGAACGGCTCAAAGGCCTGTTCAAGCGCGTGCCGCAACGACCCTGGTATGCGCGGCACCTCAAGGTCAACCGCAAAGCGTAAGGATCGGCGCATTACCTGTGGCGAGGGAGCTTGCTCCCGCGACGGCCTCCCAATCGACACAGAAGATGGGGGGCAGCTTCAGGACTGCTGCGCAGCCCAGCGGGAGCAAGCTCCCTCGCCACAAAGTGCAGCGCAATGCAGCTTTCTGCACTGCACACGTTGACAGGTTGGACGTTAGGCGTAACGATCAACTCAATTTCCTGAAATTGAGTTTCAGTTGTGGCAAAAATTCACAAGCCCGCGGATTTCGGTACTTTGCTTGCTCGTCATGGCTTGCAGGTGTTCGAGCTTGCGCGCCGTTTCAAAGCGGTCGATGACAAGGGTCGATATCTGCATTGGGACGAATTTCGCCGTTATCCGACACCCGGCGTCGATAAGGAGGCGGCATGGGCCGCTATCAAAATGTCCCGGGCCTGTGGCAGCAAGACCCTCGAGCTTGAGAGTGAGTGCGGCCATCCTTTCTTCTTGTGTTCGACCGATTTCAGTGACGCGGTGATTCACGCCGTCGAGTCGGTGACCTCCAGGCTCGGCGGCGCAGCAGCGTCGTCTCCTCAGTACCGGGATAACGCTCAGTACCTGGTCGATTCATTAATGATGGAGGAGGCCATCTCCAGCGCTCAGTTGGAAGGTGCCGCGACCACGCGCAAAATCGCCAAGGACATGCTGGCCAAGGAGCGCCCGCCGCAGAATGAGGATGAACGGATGATCCTCAACAACTACCACCTGATGAAACATGCCAAGTACAACCAGGGCGAAGACCTGTCTGTTGCGCTGATCTGCGAGTTCCATGGCATCGCCACCTCAGGTATAGAAAAGGACGATGTTCGCCCAGGGCATCTCCGCGACACCGACGATATTTTTGTGGGTGGCGCCGGCAATGAAGTCGTGCATCAACCACCGCGGGCCGCATCGCTGGCGCACAGACTTGAGGCGCTTTGCAGGTTCGCCAATGCTCGGCATGACGGGCAAGGTGGCAGGCACTTTATCCATCCGGTCGTCAAAGCCGTCATCCTGCATTTCATGCTGGGTTATGAGCATCCCTTCAGGGACGGCAATGGCCGGACCGCCCGCGCCTTGTTTTATTGGTTCATGCTCAAAAGTGGTTACTGGCCTTTTGAGTACATTTCCATCAGCGCATTGCTCAAGGAAGCGCCCATGCAATATGGGCGTTCGTATATCCATACGCAGACCGACGCGTTCGACTTGACCTATTTCGTTATTTATCAGCTGCGCGTCATCGAACGCGCGATGAACGAGTTCATGCTGTATTTCGAAGGTAAAAGGCAGGAAGCCGTAGAGCTGATGAGCTGGCTGGATAGACTTGGTTTAAAGGATGGCTTGAATTACCGACAGGGCCATTTCCTGAAGAACGTGCTGCAACACCCAGGGCGCATCTACACGCCCCGGGAGCTCACCCATGACTATGACATTTCAGAAAACACCGCACGCAAGGACCTTGAACGGCTGGTCAGTATGAAACTGCTATTCAAGGTCCAGGAAGGGAAGAGCTTTCTGTACATCGCACGGGAGGATGCGCAGTCCAACTTGAAGAGGCTGACACCCAAGGGGTGAGCGTTTTCAAACCTGTTCCTCATCGCGCAACTGCCCACTCATCGCATCGCAACTGCGCGCCCAGTCGCTCATCCATTGCGGCATCGGTGGCGAGGTCTCATCCAGGCCCAGTGCTCGTACAAATTCCGCCGGGGGCAGGGTGCCCTTGGCGGAGCGAAACAGCCCGCGTATCACCACCACGCCGATAACCCGGCCATTGCTGACAAACCGGTGCTCCATCAGGCTCCACTTGTGGTCCCAGCCGAGCATGCGGGTGTGCACTTCGAATACCTCGAACAGCTTCAGTTCGCGGCGAAACTTGCCCCAGGTGTCGCCCACGATCGGTACGGCTTTGTGGCGCAAGGCCACGCGAAACGCGCCCGTGCGCAGGACGAAATCCATGCGTGCCACGTCCGCCAGGGAAAAATACCGGCCATTGGTGACATGCCGGTTGAAATCCAGATCCAGCGGCCACACGCGCATGCGCACCACCGTGGTGGCCAATCCATGGGCCGGTGTGCGCCAGGGGCGACGCAACAGCATGCGTAACAGTCGAAACCATAAATTCATAAAGATGCCAGGCAGTTGATCGATGGCGGCACTGTACGGAGGTGGAATCGGCTAAGGTAGGTGCGCAAATGACTTATTTCATGCGAAAAGCGCACGCGGGTTTTTTTAAATGCACATTACCTTGCTTCTGGCGGACCAATGCTCCGCGGCCAACGCCACCCTGGCCATGGAAATGCTCAGCGCAGCCAACTTGTTCGCCGACAAGCCGCCTTTCGAAGTGGTGCTGGCTTCCCTGGACGGCCAGGCGGTGGCGACCTGGGGCGGGCAGCGCTTGCAGGTACAGTGTTCCCTGGCCCAGGTCGTGCGCACCGACCTGGTGCTGATCCCCGGTTTCCTGTTTACCTTGAAACAAGCCCTGCCGACGTTTGCCGCCTACGGGCCGTGGCTGCGCGAGCAACACGGGCAGGGCGCGGTGCTGGCCTCGATGTGCACGGCGGCCTTCTTGCTGGCCGAGTCGGGTCTGTTGCACGGTGCGCGCGCCACCACCCATTGGGCATTTGCCGCGTTGTTCCGACGCCGCTATGCCCAAGTCAGTCTGGATGACGCACAGATTCTCTGCGAAGAAAACCGCTTGATCACCTGCGGCGGCGCGACGGCGGCGATGGACCTGATGCTGCACCTGATCCGCCGTTTCGGCTCACCGGAGCTGGCGCATACCTGCAGCAAATACTTGCTGATTGATAACGTGCGCACCGAGCAATCGGTGTATGCCCTGTGGTCGCTGCCCAAGAGTCACGGCGACGGCGAAATCCTGCGGGTGCAGCATTGGCTGGAGCAGCACTTCGCCCAGCCCTTGGTAATCGATGATGTGGCGCAGCGCTTCGGCTTTGGCGTGCGCAATTTCAAGCGCAGGTTCAAGCAAGCCAGCGGCTATACGCCCATCGGCTACCTGCAAACCCTGCGCCTGGAGCGGGCCAAGCAGATGCTTGAATCGACCCGCATGACCCTCGACAGCATCACCTACGCCGTCGGCTATGAAGACAGCAACTCGTTTCGGCGCCTGTTCCAGCAACGCGTGGGGATATTGCCCGCGGCGTATCGAAAGCGATTTCTCGGAGCGCAGCCCTGAACGAGGTAAAGCGAAGACGAAAAAAAACCGGCTGATCAGGCCGGTTTGGGGTGCCCCTTCAACAGCAGGGGTTAGACGTGGTTGCTCAGCAGACGATCCGAACCGCCTTCAGCCAGGCCACGTTCCTGCAGGCGATCTGCACCGCCTTCAGCCAGGCCACGTTCCTGCAGGCGATCTGCACCGCCTTCAGCCAGGCCACGTTCCTGCAAGCGATCCGCACCGCCCTCAGCCAGGCCACGTTCCTGCAAGCGATCCGCACCGCCCTCAGCCAGGCCACGTTCCTGCAAGCGATCTGCACCGCCTTCAGCCAGGCCGCGTTCCTGCAGACGATCCGCACCGCCTTCGGCAATACGGGTTTCAATCAGGCGATCCGCGCCGCCTTCAGCGACTACCGGGTGAGCGAAAGCGTTTGCAGCAAGTACCGAGAAAGCGAGGCTAAGCAAGAGTTGGCGTTTCATGAGAGTGTGCTCCGAGTGTTTTAGTTGGGTGCCGTTTGGCATGGGTTTGATGTTACGCGCCGCATTTTTTAAGAGAACTTCATTGCGCTGATGGTGACTATCGATGCCAGCGATGATCCTGTGCGGACCCTCACTGCGAGCGTCATGGCATCTGCGGCAGGTCATTGGGGCGCAGGTCAAATACCAGCACCTCGGCGTCTTCGCCCTGGCTCAGGCGGATCTGGCGCTCGTCCCGCACCCGCACACCGTCGCCTTCCTGCAAACGCTGGCCATTGAGTTCGACGCTGCCACGCGCCACATGGACGTAGGCGTAGCGATCCGCCGGCAGGTCCAGTTGCGCGCTTTCGTCGGCGTTGAACAGTCCGGCATACACCCGCGCATCCTGGCGCACGTTCAACGAACCGTCGGCGCCGTCCGGCGAGATGATCAACTGCAGGCGTCCGCGTTTCTGCGCCTCGCTGAAGTGCTCCTGCTGATAGCGCGGCTTGGCCCCGGCTTCGTTGGGCACGATCCAGATCTGCAGGAAGTGCACGCCCAGACGCTGGCTGTGGTTGAACTCGCTATGGGCCACGCCGCTGCCCGCGCTCATCAGTTGCACATCGCCGGGGCGGATCACCGAGCCGGTGCCCAGGGTGTCCTTGTGTTCCAGGGCGCCTTCGAGCACATAGGAGAAAATCTCCATGTCACGATGCGGGTGCTGGCCGAAGCCTTTGCCGGCGGCGACGCGGTCATCGTTGATCACCAGCAGGTCGGAAAAACCCTGCTCCTTGGGGTTCCAGTAGTTGGCGAAGGAGAAGGTGTGGAATGATTTCAACCAACCGTGGTTGGCGGCGCCGCGTTCAGAAGCTTTGCGAAGGGTCAGCATGGTCCAGTCCTCAAGTGAGCGCCGGCTGCGACATGCAGGGCGCTTGCGTTGAGAAGAAGGTTAATGGTTAGCCGTGAATTCATTAAGAAGATCAAATCTGAATAACTGTCGCCCGTAGGTTGACAGTAAAAGGCATGCCATAATGCCCGACGCATTCCTTCCCGATGGACGTTTCCCGCCTATGAAAACCGTGGCCATGGCGCTGTTTCCGGACTTCCTGCTGCTCGACATGGCCGGGCCGCTCGAAGTGTTTTCCATTGCCAACCGCTACCTGCCGGCGGCCGACCACTACCGCATCCTGACCATCGGCACTGAGTCCGGGCCGTTGCGTGCATCCAATGGCGTGATGGTCCAGACCGACCTGCTGCTGGACCAGGCGCACACGGCCTACGACCTGCTGCTGGTTCCGGGCGGGCCGGGTGCCTATAACGAATGCCATCCCGCGCTGTTGCCGTGGCTCAAGGCGACGGCGCCACTGGCCCGGCGTTTCGGTTCGATCTGCACCGGCGCTTTTGTGCTCGGGCATGCCGGTTTGCTGGACGGACATCGCGTGACCACCCATTGGCACTACACCGAGCGTCTGATCAAGGCGTTCCCCAACGCCAGCGTCGAGACCGATCGCATCTACTTGCAGGACCGGCGCCTGATCACCTCGGGTGGCGTCACGGCCGGTATCGACCTGGCCCTGTCGGTGGTCGCCCAGGATCATGGCAAGCAAGTGGCGGTGGACGTGGCCAAGGTGCTGCTGGTGGTGATGAAACGTCAGGGTGGCCAGGCCCAGTTCAGCCCGATGACCGCCGCCGTGGCGCCCCAGGAAACGGCGATCACGCGGGTGCAGCACCAGGTGCTGGCCCATCTGGATCAACCCTTCACCATCGAATCCATGGCCGAGTTGGCCGGCATGAGTGCGCGCCACTTTGCGCGACTGTTCGCCAAGGAGGTGCAGATGACGCCGATGGCGTTCCTGCAAGGCGCGCGCATCGACCGTGCCCGGCAATTGCTGGAAACCACCGACCTGCCGCTCAAGACCGTGGCCTTCCACGCAGGCTTTGGCAGCGTGCGGCATATGCGCTTTCTGTTCAGTGAAAAGCTCGGCCTGAACCCTACCCAATACCGACAACAGTTCAGTTAACGACAGAATGTCCGTCTGAGGCACCCGATTGTCCGTATCGCTCCCTGTGCCGGTATTGTCCTGTCATTGCGAGCTGGCAAGATAACGTCGAGCCCACGGAAAAGGAGCGCAGGCACTCAAGCACGGGTGTTTCAGCGCGGTTACGGACATGAATGATTCTGCGGCGGTGAGCTTCGGCCCCTACACTTTCCATCGGCACCAGCGCCTGGTCAGCAAGTCAGGCTGGCCGGTGCCGCTGGGTGGGCGCGCGCTGGATATCCTCGCGGTGCTGCTGGAAGCGCCGGGGCAATTCATCAGCAAGTCGACCTTGATCGAGCGGATCTGGCCCAACAGCGTCGTCGAAGACAATAACCTGCGCGTGCACATTGCCGCGTTGCGGCGCGCCCTGGACGGGCAACGCTTGATCCTCAATCACCCGCAGCGTGGGTACTGCTTCGCCGTGCCCGAGCCAGGCGCGCTGGCAACGCGGCTGCCCGCGCACAACCTGGCTGCGCGGCTCAGCCCGGTGCTCGGTCGTGAAGACTTGATTGGCATGCTGATGCGGCGCATGGCTGGGCAACGGCTGCTGACCCTTACCGGCGTGGCCGGCATCGGCAAAAGTACCCTGGCCCTTGCGCTCGCCGAGCGCCTGTTGCCGCGCTATCGCGACGGCGTGTGGTGGGTCGACATGACCAGCCTGCGAAGTTTGAGCGACCTGCTCGGTCATCTGGCCACGCTGTTGCAACTGGACCCCGTCGACAGCCTCGATGCGCTTTGCCGCACGCTGGCCTCGCGCCAGTTGCTGCTGGTACTCGACGGGGCCGATCTGCTGCTCGGCGCCTGTCGCAAACTGCTGCGCGCCCTGCGTGAACGAGCGCCCGAGATCAGCGTGCTGATCAGCAGCCGCGAAGCCTTGCTGGCCCCTGGCGAATGGCTGGTACGCGTGCCGCGACTGGGGGTGCCGTCACCGTCGGTGTTGGCCGATGTCGAGCAGGTCATGGCCTGTCCCGCGGTCCAGCTGTTCGTCACACGGGTGCGCGCCAGCCAGCAAGGGTTTGCGTTGCGGCCCCAGGACCTGACGGCGTTGCGTGAAATCTGTCGGCGCCTGGACGGTATCCCCCTGGCCCTCGAACTGGCCGCCGCCCAGGTCGACGCGCTGGGCATCGGCGGCGTGCACCGGCAACTGCGCACCGGCTTGCAAGGGTTGACCCGCGGCCGCCGCACGGCAGTCGAACGCCACCGTTCATTGATCGCCGCTCTGGATTGGAGCTACACACGCCTGAGCCTGCCGGAGTGCTGGCTGTTCTTGCAGTTGAGCTTGTTCAAAACGGCGGTGACGATGCCCACCTTGAGCGAAATGGTCGCCGGTACCGAGCTGGAACACGCCGACCTGTCTTACCTGCTGGCGCGCCTGGTCAATACGTCGCTGCTGGCCGTCGAGCCCGGCCTGGGCCCGATACGCTACCGCCTGCTCAATTGCGTGCGCAGCTACGCCCTGGCGCAATTGCGCGACCCGCTTCAAGTAGAGCGTCTGCAGCAGGGCTACGAGCATTGCCTGGAGGGCTTTTCAGGCCGGCCGTTTGTCCTGCAACTCGTCGAGCAGGCGGCGTGCGCGCAATAGATCGTGGGTGGCGAAACCTTCGGTGAACTGACCGTAGACTGTATCAAGCAGCTCCCTGGCCGCCTGCGTGCGCCCGCGCTGCTGCCATAATTGCGCGAGGTCCACCGCACAGCGCAACGCCCAGGCCAGCGCACCTTGCTGGTGCGCCAGGTCCAGGGCTTCGAGCAGCAGCGTTTCGGCAGCGGTTGCATCACCCGAGCGCAGCGCCTGTCCAGCGTACACCCGCAGTATTTCGGGTGCGCACCACCCAGCCGCGCCACTGCGTGCCCGTTCCAGACTCGCCTCACCGACTGCGCTCATGCCGAAGGTGAACAACGTGTCTTCAATCAGCCCAAGGCCCTGTAAATCCCCGCTGCCCAGGATCCCGGCGTAATGCCCGGCCCAGGTCTGGAACAGTTGCACCGAATGCTTGTGCGACTGCTCCAGCAGCAGGCATTGCATGGCCTGTGCGTCGTCTTCGGCGCCGTTGTAGCGGGCGATCACCACACCGGCCAGGGCCAGGGTGTAGCAGATTGAGGTGCCGTGGTTGATCTGCAGCGCCAGTTCCAGCGCCTGGCTGGCGGTGCGCCAGGCGCGTTCGGCAAAGCCCTGCAACCAGAGGATGCGCGCCAGTACGGTCAGCGAGGCGACGCTCTGGTCGTATTGCACGCCGACGCCATGGGCGAAGCGGTTGACGTGGCCGCTGTGGCTCATGCGTTGCAGCACCTGCTCGGCCTGCTGTCGGGCCAGCGCCTGATTGCCGGTGTAATGCTGGGCCAGGGCGCGCAAGCGTTGGGTACTCAGGTCCAGCAACGGCTCGGTGCGCGGGTCGAGGCGATCGAACTGCAGGCTCTGTTCCAGCGCTTGGCCATAGCGCCCGGCACACAGGTTCACCGCCATATGCCCGGAGATCGCACGCAACTGGCCGGCCAGGTCCTGGCGCTCTTCGGCCAGGCGTGCGGCACCGACAAACGCGGCGATGGTCTGGGGCGCAGGGCCCACGGCGTGGTAGGAGAGGCTGCCCAACGCCAGTTGCAGTTGCAGGGTCAATTGGGTGCATGGCGCTTCGACCTGATCGATCAGCGCCAACGCCTGGTCCACATAACCGCCGTGCTCGCGCAGCAACGACAGTTCTTGCCACAGTGGCATTGCGCTGACCGTCAAGCGGATCGCCAGCAAGTGCCCCGCGTCGTCGGCAAAGCCCCAGTCGAGGGCTGCGCGTACATCTTCGCGCAGCGGTGCGTAGCGCTCGATCCAGGGCAGCGTGGCGATCAGTTCCCAATCGTCCTGGGCCTGTTCCATCAAGGCCAGGCAGCGTGCCGCGTGGCGCTCGCGCGTGGCTTGCAGCTCGCCCGCAAGGCTGAGCTTTTCCAGGGCATAGGTGCGGGTGATGTCGTGCAGGCGATAGACCATCTCGTCATCGCTGGCGTCCACATTCAGCAGCGACTTGGCCACCAGTTGCGTGATCGAGCCGAGCACTTCGGCCGGGGCGATGTGCTCGCCGGCGATCACCGCCGCCGCGCTGACCAGGCTGAAGCCGCCACGAAACACCGCCAGCCGGCGCAGGCAGATCTTTTCGCATTCGGTGAGCAGGTCAAAGCTCCAGTCGAGCGTGGCCCGCAGGGTTTGCTGGCGGGGCAGGGCGCTGCGCCGCCCGCGGGTCAGCAGGCGGAAGTTATCTTCCATTTGCACCAGCAGTCCCGGCAAGCCAAAGCGCTCGATCTGCGCGGCCACCAGCTCGATTGCCAGCGGAATGCCGTCCAGGCGCTGGCAGATATCGATCGCCAGCGGCAGTTCGGCGTCGCTGAGCGCAAAGCTGTCCTGGTGGGACATGGCCCGCTCGATCAGCAGTTGCATGGCCGGGTAGCCGAGGGCCTGGGCGCGGTTGCCGGTGGCGGGCGGGCAGCTCAAGGGCTCCAGGCGTTGCACCGACTCACCTTCGGCGCGCAAGGCTTCGCGGCTGGTGGTGAGGATGTGCAGCTGCGGTGCATGGCGCAGCAGGGTTTCGCTGATCAGGGCGATGTCGTCGAGCAGGTGCTCGCAGTTGTCGATCACCAGCAGCATCTGGCGTGCCTGCACGCTGCGGGCAAAGCCGGCCAGCGGCGCGTTCTCGCCAGGGACAACGCCAAGCAGGGCGGCGAGGTTGGGCAGGATCATCGAGGCGGCACTGAGCGGCGCCAGGTCCAGCAGGTGGATACCGTCGCGGTAGTGCCCGATCAGCAACTCCGCCACGCGCAGGGCAACGGTGGTCTTGCCGATGCCACCGGCACCGGTCAAGGTGATGAAGCGTTGCTGCGGCAGTTGCTGCACCAGCGCGTCGATCAGCGCCTGGCGACCGATCATTCGCGTGCGCCGCAGTGGCAGGTTATGGCTCGGCCGTTGTGGAGCGCCGTCGGTGGGTAGCGTCATCGGTTCGATGCTCAGTGGCGCGACAAAACTGTAGCCGCGCTGGGCGACCGTGACGATATAGCGCTGCCCGGCCTGGCCGTCGCCCAGGGCCTTGCGCAACGCGGCCATGTGCACCCGCAAGTTGCCGTCCTCCACCACGCTTTTGGGCCACACCCGTGCAATCAGTTCCTGCTTGCTCACCACATTACCGGCGTGCTCGAGCAGGATCAGCAGAATATCCACCGCGCGCCGTCCCAGGCGCAGCGGGCGACCGGCCTCCAGCACCAGGCGCTCGCGCGGATGGATGCGGTAGGGGCCGAAGTGCACGGCCTGGTCGCTCAAATCATTCATGGCTGCCCAGGTTCAGGAATAAGGGGTGTGCCAGCATATTCCAGGTGCGTCCAGACCACTAGGCTGCGATCACCTCAGGTTTGGCGCGCGAGTGGTGGTTTCGCCAGGTCATCGGGTTCACGCCCTCGCTGCGGGTAAACATATGGCAGAAGTGCGCCTGGTCACAAAAACCGCACTCCAGGCTGATCTGCGTAAGGCTCAGGGACGAGCTGGTGATCAGTTCCTTGGCACGCAGGATGCGCTGCTGGCGAATCCATTCCTGGGGCGAAGCTCCGGTGGAACATTTGAACGCCCGGGAAAAATGGCTGCGCGACAGGGCGCAGGCCTGTGCCAGGTCGGCGATGCTCAGGCTTTCGCCGAGGTTGGCCAGAATCAGTTGCTTGGCGATACGCTCGCGCCGAGGGCATAGGCCTCCGGTGGCGGATAAACGAGGGGCATATTGCGCGAGTCGGGCCATGACAAATATCCGCAGTCGATGGGAGCGTTCCCGGTGAATGGATGCAGTGTAGACGTCGCTTATCTTGTTGCCGGACCGTCTGGCTGACGAGTTAATCGTTGTTAATTTCGCCAGGTGCGGGCGCGGAAAAGACAGCACAGGTATGCAATCCCCTGCGTTGCGGGCATGCTTCCCTGACCCCCTGCATACCGTTTGGATACCGCCATGAACCGCAACGACCTGCGCCGCGTCGACATGAACCTGCTGGTGATTTTCGAAGCCCTGATGTTCGAGAAAAACCTGACCCGGGTCGCCGAGAAGCTTTTCATGGGCCAGCCGGCGGTGAGTGCGGCACTGGGCCGCCTGCGCGACCTGTTCGACGACCCGTTGCTGCTGCGCAACGGTCGCGGCATGGAACCCACGCCACGCGCGCTGGCGATACTCAAGGAGCTGCAACCGGCCATGGACACCATTTCAGGCGCCGTCAGCCGCGCCAAGGATTTCGACCCCTCCACCAGTTGCGCGGTGTTTCGCATCGGCTTGTCCGACGATGCGGAGTTCGGCCTGTTCCCGCCGTTGCTCAGCCGCCTGCGCGAAGAGGCGCCCGGCATTATCGTGGTGGTGCGCCGGGCCAACTTCCTGTTGATGTCGTCGCTGCTGGCCAGTGGCGAAATCTCGGTGGGGGTGAGCTACACCACTGAACTGCCGGCCAATGCCAAGCGCAAGAAGCTGCGCGATATTCCGTGCAAGGTACTGCGCGGCGATGATGGCGAGGAGCCACTAACGCTGGACGATTATTGCGCCAGGCCCCATGCGATGGTGTCGTTCTCCGGCGACTTGAGCGGCAACATTGACCTGGATCTGGCACGCATCGGCCGCTCGCGGCGGGTGGTGCTGGCGGTGCCGCAGTTCAGCGGCTTGCGAGCCCTGTTGGCGGGCACGCAGATCATCGCAACCGTGCCCGATTACGCCGCGTGCGCATTGACCGAGGGCACCCGCCTGCGCGCCGAAGACCCGCCGTTTGCGATTGATGCGGCAGAGCTGTCGATGGTGTGGAGCGGGGTGCATGACAACGACCCGGCGGAGCGCTGGTTGCGGGGGCGGATTGCGGAGCATATGGCGGCGGAGGGATAGATCTATCGTTATCCCTCAGGAAATCGCCTTTGGCGGGTGTTTAAGTACAGCAAAATCTAAGGTGCCACGCGCTTTTTCTGACAGTTTGCTTTGATGTTGGACAACTACCATGGGTTAGCTTTTTCCAGAGAGAACTTGTAGGTAGATATGCTTATTCATAAACCGCCATTTATTCCAAATCCGAACGCTGTACCTTGCGCTCCTGCGCTAACTTCGCGGGATATGCCCGAGCAACAACCGAGCGACCATGGCAGCACTTGCCGCCCGACAAGGAGTACTGCAACAAAGCCGGGTTTGCCGTCGAGAGTTATTGAGACTTCAACGCTGGACAGAGTAAGCGATCCAAAACTCGAGATTAAGAAAGAAGCGTCGGCCCCCAATGGTCTATATGGCGTGTCCTATTCAGTGCCCACATCGGGCAAGGGATTGAGCAATATCACGTTTCCGATGAGTATTGACGAGGGTGCTCAAAGAAAAAGTGCCCGGGATGGTGGGATTTACTTCGCGATGCAGTTCCGCGTTATCAATGACGATGGTAAGTCCCTTGGTGGCGGTTATATCGGCATGCAGCCACGGCAGGATGGCAAGGCGTTGATTACGTTTTCGGGGTTTGGTTCGCACTTCGTTGCGCCGAAAGGTCGCCCCGAGGCGGATGGAGGCGCAGGTGGCAGCAATAGCACGCTGGTAGATTTTGAATTTGGCCATAAATATAACCTGACGGTGGAACGAGACCCTGAGAATCCCAAGATATTGAAGGGGTATATTCAGGATGTTACAGATCCTGACAATCCTGGAGCCAAGCGGCATGTCAAAGACATCGAGGTTGATGAAAACGCTTCGTTATCCGGTAGCTACGGAGGGTTCGTCGAACACTATGCCGCGCGGATCAACCGAAGCTCGCAGATTGCGCCAACCAGCGGCAGTTTTTCTGCGCCCTTCACTGTCGACGATCAGGGTAATGTCAAAGAAGGTTCAATTACGAGCACCGGGTTATACGGCAGGTACCGGAATTCGATAACAGGAACCCAGGAAGTCACTAAAGAGGAAGGGGTAGGAAAACATGTAAAGTTTGCCTTTCAGGGAGTGGGCTACGAAAAAAAGAGCTGAGAATTTTCTAGGCGGAATTAACGTAACTACCTGAAAATAGCGGATGCCCGGTTAATAAAGCCTTGCGTAATTCGCTTTACCCAGCGGCCTGTTCGGGCATTCGCTTCATCTGGTCTGTGTTCATCATGGCGGGATACTCCAACACAGATTGCCTATCGTTCTGAGCGCCGCCAGGTCGAACAGCACATACATCCAATTCAGTGAATGCAAACTCCGCCAAACTCCCCCTATCGTTCAATGCCCCGGGGGAGACACCCAACATGGACCCAACAGCCAATACCAGCCCGGACGAAGTCGTCACCCTGGTCGTCAAACACCGGGTCAAGCCCGGCCATGAAACCGAGTACGAAGCCTGGCTACGGCGCATCGTGCGCATCGCCGGCGAACGCCCCGGCCACCTTGGCGTCGACGTGGTGCGCAGCCAGCAGGGCGGCATGGCGCTGTTCACCTGCGTCCTGCGCTACCGCTCCACCGAAGCCCTGGAGTTGTGGCTCGAATCGCCGCAACGCCAGGCCTTGATCGACGAAGCCGCGCCGATGCTGGCCGACGGCGACCAGACGGAAATCGGCGCCGCCAATGAATTCTGGTTCGCGCCCCAGGCCGACGGCGCCGCCAAGCCACCGCGCTGGAAGCAGGCGGTGGTCAGCCTGTTCGTGATCCTGCCGCAAACCCTGCTCCTGCCATTTATCTGGGGGCCGATCCTGCGGTTGCACCCGTTTCTGTCCAACTACGTGGTCTCCACCTTCCTGGTCACTTTGACCATCGTGCTGCTGGTGGTGTACGTGCTGATGCCGGCCGCCACCCGCCTGTTCGCGCCCGGGCTTGAAGCCTCTGTAAAGGAAACCCTATGAACGCCGACCTGATTCTGTTCAATGGCCAGTTCCACACTGTGGACCGGGAAAACCCACGCGCCAACGCCGTTGCCATTCGTGACGGGCGCTTCGTCGCGGTAGGCACTGATGGCGAAGCCATGGCCCTGCGCGGCAGCGGCACCCGGGTCATCGACCTCAAGGGGCGTACCGTGATCCCCGGCCTCAACGACTCGCACCTGCACCTGATCCGCGGCGGGCTGAACTACAACCTCGAATTGCGCTGGGAAGGGGTGCCGTCCCTGGCCGATGCCTTGCGCATGCTCAAGGACCAGGCCGACCGCACCCCCACGCCACAATGGGTGCGCGTGGTGGGCGGCTGGAACGAATTCCAGTTTGCCGAAAAACGCATGCCCACCCTGGAAGAACTCAACCAGGCCGCCCCTGATACGCCGGTGTTCGTGCTGCACCTGTACGACCGCGCCTTGCTCAATCGTGCGGCGTTGCGCGTGGCCGGCTACACCAAGGACACGCCCAACCCACCGGGTGGCGAAATCGTGCGCGACAGCAATGGCAACCCCACCGGCATGCTGGTGGCGCGGCCGAACGCGATGATCTTGTACTCGACCCTGGCCAAAGGTCCGAAACTGCCGCTGGAATACCAGGTCAACTCCACCCGCCAGTTCATGCGTGAACTCAATCGCCTGGGCCTGACC
>Ga0265797_10005018_pt1 | contig 19661 bp, 18 predicted proteins | sample P2T30metagenome_FD_192433 | JGI IMG/M metagenome (GOLD analysis project Ga0265797, IMG submission 192433) | Plant litter microbial communities from East Loma Ridge, Irvine, California - P2 T30 | ecosystem: Environmental > Terrestrial > Plant litter > Unclassified | place: USA: California... | reverse complement strand
CGAAGGCTCCGAGCAGGGCGACCGATGCCGCGATGGTTGCCAGGCGGCGTCGCCAGGAGCTCCGGCCGGGGCCGGTAGTGGAGTCCGATCTAGATATCATTGTCTGCTTTCGTGAGTGGGGGATGTTGTTGCGGTGTGACAGCCGGACGTTTCTGCGTCCAGGCGAGCCGGTGCAGCGTGCCGGCGAAGCCGAGATGGCGGCCGGCGAGTAACGAAAGTTGGCCGCCCGACTGGATCCTGGGGCTGAGCGCCCCTGTGTTCGGGAGTTCAGGCACCGTGGGTCAGCGCATCGACTCGTCGGCGGAGCACGGACGTGACGGCGTCGGCTGGCATTGCCAGGGACCTGGGGATGAGGCCTGTCGACCTTCGTGGGGATGGGGTGGCGACGTCATCGTCGACGTTCCTCTCAAGTTCTTCTTCGAACCGGTAGATCGGGGCGAGTCGGCTGGATCGTGTCCTGCTCGGCTTCTGCCAGGTCACCGTAGCAGTATTGTTACCGTTAACAAAATAAACTTCGGCGAGAGGATATAGAAACGAACGGGGGCTGATTGCTAGGCCGACCCTGCTCTTTTAGGGGCTACTTGCAACGAGCTGCCAGGTAGGTGACGGAGGTCGGTGAGCGTCGCATGAAAGCACATCCGCCAGATACGGGGCGGGGTGAAGCGGATGGTGTCCCCGATGCCGAGGAGGACCACGAGGACATCGACCACGATCAGTTGCGGGTTGTCCCGGATCAGCTGCTGTACGGTGCGGATGGTGAAGTCCGGTGTCGCCATCGCCTGCCACTGCACACCCCGGTTCGTGCGGCGTGCGATTCGGCGGGCGAGCTGTGCGGCGAGTGTCAGGTCGGTCGACACGGTCTGGTAGCCGATCGCTGTTCCCTCGCCGATGACCGCGATGAGCACCGGAAGCGGGCCGGGTAACCGCCCCGTATCGGCATCGCGGGGGAACGGGGCGCGCTTCATCTGACGGCACATGAGCCGGTAGGGCAGGTAGCCGAGCGTCGCCGACTGCACGGCCATGCGCATGGCGGAGCTCAGGGACATCGTCGCGACCTTCGGGTGCTCACTCGCCGGCGTCGTGGACCGGGACGACGTGCTGCCGAACCTAGGAGCACGGCCCCCGCGTAGGGACCCCCGAACGCGCGACACGCAGCAGGGCCGCGGGGTTGCGCGTGCCAGGCCTGAGAAGAGCCCGCCGGGACGTGTGTGGACGTCATCCGGCGGGCTCTCGCGCGTGGTCGCATTCGGGTCGACGCACTCGTGGATCGAGCTGATCTTGGCAACGGCGTGGGGGACGCCGAGCTTCGGATCCGCTGGGCGGCGCGCCGATGCGGGAAGACCAGCGACATCGCGAAGCTACGGCACGTCCCCCTAAACGAGGACAGCACGTGCGGCCTTGACAGCATCCGGATGTGTCACAGGCCATGGCCCGAAACACACCGAGATGGCGGCCGAGGTCACGGGCCCCTTGCCTTGCTTCACGAGGACACGATCGTGCAATGAGCCGTGGACGAGATACGCCCGGCCCCGATGACGGGGCCGGGCAGCCGGCGAGCTCGCCGCCGCCGGCGACAAGGGGCTAGCCGGTCGCGCTGCCCGCCCGTACCGTCACGTCATGCACACCCGCGACTGGCGATTCACGATGACCAAGCACCCCGGCGGCGCCCGATTCCGCTTGCTGGACCCGAGGAGCGGCAAGCCCTACGGGACCGTCTCCCGGCTGGGCGACCGCTTCCACGCCGAGCACGACACCACCGGCCCGTGCGGCACGCACGACTCGCTCGAGGACGCGTTCCAGGCGATCGACGCTGCCGGCTGACCCGCCTCGACCCCGGCCGTATCCTCTGCTCCTAGCGCCTGGCAACCCCCGAGGCAGCCCGCCGACACCCGCTTAACGTGGAAAGGGAGCGGGCCGGTCGACCACACGGACGTCGCTGATCGACCCGCTCTCCCCCATCACCGGACGACGAGAAGGAGAGACACCGCATGACCGATCTCACCGACCGCACCGCCCTGATCACCGGAGGCGCCGGAGGCATCGGCCTCGCCGCCGCCCGCGCGCTCCTCGACGCCGGCGCCCGCGTCGCGCTCGTCGACATCGACCAGACTACCCTCGACGCCGCCGCCGCCAGCCTCGACGCGGAGGAGCGCGTGCTCACCATCCGCACTGACGTGTCGGACCCCGATGACGTCGAGCGGTACACGAGCACTACCGCCGACACCTTCGGCGGCATCGACGTGTTCGTCAACAACGCCGGCATCGAGGGCCGCGTCGCCGACCTGGTCGACACCAGCCCGGAGGACTTCGACAAGGTGATCGGCATCAACCTGCGCGGGGTCTTCCTCGGACTCCGCAGCGTCCTGCCCCACATGATCGCGCGCGGCCGCGGCAGCGTCATCAACACCTCCTCCGTCGCCGGCCTCGACGGTGCCCCCGGGCTCAGCCCCTACGTCGCGTCCAAGCACGGCGTCACCGGGCTCACCAAGAGCGCCGCCCTCGAGGTCGCCGGCGCCGGGGTGCGCGTGAACTCGATCCACCCCTCGCCGGTGAACACCCGCATGATGCGCTCCATCGAGGCCGGCGGCGGCGATGCCGAGGCGGCACGGGCCGCGTACGAGGCCGGGATCCCGCTCGGCCGGTACGCCGAGGCCTCCGACATCGCGTCGCTGATCCTGTTCCTCGCCTCCGACGAGAGCTCCTTCATCACCGGCGCGCAGTACCGCGTCGACGGCGGCATGGGCGCCGGCCAGTAAGCGCGATCACTACGCCACTACAAGCCGGTCTCCGTGAGTACCCCAACGGCTAGCGTCATGCCTGCGGAGGTCACCCCTTGTCGCGATCGTATGGTGATCGTTCCGCCCAGGTCGTGAGCACGATCGAGAGGCCGACTACTCGCGTACATGCGTCGACGGTGCACAAGAGCTGCTTTTGCACGACCTCGGCGAACACGACACACATTGGGATTCCCATCCTCGTGACCGGCCCTGCCGCGGATCCCACTCCGGGATGCACGCCGCGGGCGTGTCATCACGTCCGGAGTAGCGTTCGACACGGCGGCATCACGAACGCGAGAAGCGATGAGCGGAGGACAGCAATGTCCGCACGATCAGAAGACCTCCTGGGCCACAGCAGCGGCGCTCTCATGGAGGCAGCCGCTCGCACCATCGCCGGTCTCTACCGGCCAGTGCTGCAACCGATGGGCTTGACCCACCCGCAGTACTTGGTCCTCCTCGCCCTAGATCTCGATCATCCGCAGAGCTGTGCCCAGCTCAGTGACACGCTGCACCTCACATCCGCGACGATGAGCCCGCTCCTGAAGCGCCTGGAAGCACTGGGCTATGTGAATCGGGATCGAAGCGCGACCAGCGAACGTGAACTCGAGATCAGCCTCACTACGAGCGGCCGAGACCTGCTACCCCTCTTGTGGGACATCGGTGAAGACGTCCAGCGGACGATGACGATGGAACCTGCGGCCCATGACGAGCTCCAGACCCTGCTGCACGACGTCCTTACCAGCGCCACTCCGACTGATCGAGGCGCGTAACGGTGATCGTTCACGCAGGAGGACTGCGCGACTGATCATGGGGAGCGTTCTGACAGCGAGAGCCGATGCGATGACAGCCACCACGCACTGGTGACCTGCGACCGAGGCCGACCGCGCCCCTCGAGGGAACTCCCGATCAAGATTCACCTGTCTCGACCCCGTCCCATCAGGCGGTCCTTCACCAGACAACTTCGAGCGCCTGCGCTCGTCGCCGTCGGGAGCCGGCGGGCTCGCGCCTTCGCAGCGATCGAGCCCGCCGCCAGCGGGGTCCGGGCCGGCTTCATCAGGCACATGCCGCCCGTGAGGGACTTCAAGTCACCTCACCGGTGCGGCAACACGCCACGGGAACTCGGCCATCATGTGGCACCGACGCTCCACGGCATGTTCACGTCGGAGACTGCACCAACAGCCCGACACGACCCACAGTACGAGCCCCACCCGCTTCGGCTATGCGGCCTCACGGGAATCCAAGACGCACGTAACCCCTGACCTGCACCCGACACAAGGGGACAGGCGATCAGCTACCGAGGCGGTTGGCTCACGGGACGCGACAAGGAGCTACATGCGACGCACCACCATGCACGTGGGGGACCACGCCTACTTACTCGCCGAGAGCCAAGACATCCCGGACCTCAAGAGCAAGTCCATCGCCGCAGTGCGCGACGGCGATGACCTCGTCACGGTCGCGATCCTCGGGAACGGCGAGGTGGAGATCATGATCAGCGGCGGAACCGTCATCTCCTTCATCACAGAAGACGTCCCCCCTCGCAGCAGTTCGGCAGAACTCGGCGACGCCCTCCCGAGCTACGACTACGACCACCCTGGCTATGACCAGGACCCGATGCCCTGACCACACAGAAGTCGCCCCGTCAACTGTCACCCCTCGGCATCTTCCTTCGGCACCCCCTCCTCGGAGTGCTCCTCCAAGAACAGGCTCAAGCGCACGCACGTCAGCTCCTCGACGACGATCGCCCGCAACTCCACGTCGGACAGCTCCGGCAGACGCGACCGCAACGAATCCACGGCGTCTCTGATCAGCTCGGCCTCATCGCGCCCATCCATCACTCCACCGTGCTCCCGCACATCGGGAAGCGTCATCGGCTCCAGCAGCCTGTACGGCACACCATCAGGCACGCCCTCCCCGCCGCCACGGCAGGCGTCGCCACGACGCAGAAGTGCCCGGCCCCTGGGTGAGCAGGGTGCCGGGCAGCTAACGAGGACTGTTACCCGCAGCCCCCCCCCCGGCTCGGCCACCGTTCGCCCGAAGAACAAACGACCTCGAATCAAAGGTACTCACCACCACCGACATGCGGGCATCCGTTGCAAGATCGCGATCGGGCCCCTGAGACGCCGCCGGCGGATGAGTGCAGACTTATTCAGGGCCACGATCCTCAGCGACGAGCATCCACGGCCGGCGTCGGTGCTTTCCCGAGCACCCGACGCCTCGACCCGCGAACACGCGTGGGATCCACCCCCTGTGTGCCGCGGTACTTCGACGCTCGCGACCCGAACCGCGAGCCCGGAGAGAGCCCGGCCCTGCCCCGCCAGCACGGCCGGGCTCACCCCACCCGCGCCGGCCAGGCTCAACTCGACTAAGAGGAGGAGCCGCCTCTCCTGCAACCGAAGAAGTGCCGCAACGGCCTGGCACAGGTCCAGATCCGGAGAGAATTGGCCCAGCGCACCGCTGACCGCCATGATGGGGATGACCGTCCACGGCCATCCCCATCATGCGACGCATCACGGACCGGAGCCATAGCAACAGGTTCGGTCCGAACGCTCACCGCCTCGTCACACTGCACCCGAGTACGGTTCTCAAAAAACGTTACGCCGCACCCGAGAAGCACGTCAGCACGTCAATCCTCGACAATCACCCATCGTGATCAGCTGGCATCCGGGAGCTACTGGATTCGAAGGAACGCAGCACGGCGTCGATCACCGACGCCTGGCTGAACGTGATGGCGCCATGCAGCAGGAAGACCGCCGCGACCCCGGCCCCCACGACGAGCGCGCCCACCCACACAACATCCGGCAGCACCACCGGCACAACAGCCGGTGCCGCTGATACCACTACGCACCACCCTGCGATCACAACCGATCGCCGACCGATCCGGCGCGACTCATGCAGCGCCACCTCGCGCGGCGCATCGAGAACGGAACGGCTGCTTGACGCCCACCCCGGCGACACTCGCGATCGCCAGCGCGCGAAGACGAGGATCACGAGACCCACGAACACCACCAGCAAGCCAGTCGCCGTCGACCGCAATAAATCCGCATCCATCGTTCCAGCCTGCGCGACGGAGCGAGCATGCGACGACGCGATGCAAGATCGTGACCTGCGGTCGCCCCCGCACCGCGTCGCGACATCGCCATCCGCGCACGCATGCCTACTGGGCTCGAATGAACCCCCCACCCGGCCAACTCCCAACGATTCGCCAGCCGGCTTGACCACCCCTGCGTCAGATCCATGTCATGACCGTGTCCGGTAGAGGATTGCTCCCCGGACGCCTGCGATGCGGCGAGCGGCTCCGCTATTTCGTTGGCGGTGAACCGTCTCATCTGACCCGTCCGGCAACGTGTCCGGGGAGCGAGGGCTGAGAGAGACACCTTCGGCGCCCTTCTAGCTCCTGATAGAAGCCACGGCTTCGGCCCTCAGAGCGCCCCGGAGTCGCTGGTACAAGCGAGCCCTCGACATACCTATGCCGCGGGCGGCCCTCTCCTGGTGGCTAAGTTGCCGCCAGCGGGACCGCTTGCCCCGCACCCATCAATGCCCTCGCGACGACGAACAAGGTTGATTCCGCACCGGGCCGAGCGACGATCTGAATTCCAACGGGCCGACCGTCAGGGTGCGGTTCGAGTGGGACCGACAAAGCTGGGTATCCGATGGCGTTCACCCACGCGGTGTACGCGCCGGGGAATGCGGGGGCTGCGAAGCCGCCTTCCGGGTCGATGCTCCATGCCGGCGTTGGCGTGACGGGCGTAAGCACGAAGTCGAGGTCCTCCCAGCCGTCTGCAACTGAGGCTCGTAGCCGCGTTCGCTCTTCAGTTGCGGACCAGTACTCAGAAGCGGAGACTGTCTGGCCGCGCTGTTCGAGCTCTGCGATGCCAGCTGTCAGCACCGCGGTAGCTGCGTCCGAGTCAGCCGCCCGACGAGCGGCGATGACCTCCGCGGCACCTATGGACCGAGTGACGTTCCAGATTCGCTCAACGACCGCCCTATCGAACAGCGGGCTGATCCGGCGCATTCGGTGACCGGTATCACCGAGCGCGAGCGCCGCTACCTGCACGCGTTCAGCGACCACGGGGTCGAGTGAGACGCCGGGCATGTTAGAAAACCACCCTCCGCGGAGCGTCGCCGTCCGTCCGACATTCTTGGGTACGAGCTGAGAGAGCGGGTCGCGGGAGTCCGGGCCGGCGATGTGTTGGTGGACGAGCTCGAGGTCATCCAGCGTTCGGGTGACGGCGCCGACCACCTGGAAGTCGGCAGCTAGCGCTGGGAATCCCCATCGGCGGGGGACGCCGCCGGTGGTGGGACGAAGACCGTACAGTCCGGTGAGAGCGGCTGGTACCCGCGTGGAACCGCCAGCGTCGGTGGTGAGAGCGAAGGGCACGGTTCCCGAGGCGACGGCTGCTGCCGACCCACCGCTGGAGCCACCAGGAGTCAGGCTGAGGTCGACAGGGTTCCGCGTAGCGCCGTGCAACCGGTTGTCGGTCGTGAAAGACATCGCGAGCTCAGGAGTATTCGTCATGCCGAGCACAACAGCGCCCGCAGCGCGCAGTCGTTCAACGGCAATGTCGTCGCGGTCCGACACGTGTGACCGCCACAGCTCGCTGCCCCACGTCGACGGAAGTCCGCGCACGAAGAGGTTCGCCTTTACCGCGAACGGGACCCCGTCCAGCGGCCCATACGTCGCTCCTGCCTGGCGACGATGATCCGACTCCCGCGCCGCCCCTACCGCAGCGTCTGCCGCTACGTGCGTCCACGCACCGACATTGGGGTCGACTTCGGCGATCCGGGCGAGAAGCCGCACGACCACGTCCTCGGCCGTGAGGTTTCCTGCCGCAAGTGCGCGAGAGATCCCAGCCACCGTGAGGAGCATCTCGTCCTCCATGTCTACCTCCAGTTGATGGCCGTAATGCCGACGTAACACGCCCGCCCCCAAGCCGAAACAGCGTGATGAGTAATCTGTGATCACAAGTTACAGGAGGAGGACCGCATGAGGGAGACGGGCCCGATCGAGGTCACGAGCGTCAGCCGAGAGGTACACCGCCGGCTACGGTCGATGATCACTTCCGGCGAGCTGCAGCCCGGCAGCGTTGTCACGCTGCGTGCCATCGGGGAAGAACTCGGGGTAAGCACCACCCCGGTCCGCGAGGCGCTGCGCCTGCTGCAGGCCGACGGGCTCATCAAGTACGACCGCCGTAGCGTCACCGTCGCGCAGCTCTCAACTGAAGACGTCGCCGAACTGTTCGCCGTCCGCCTCCGACTCGAGCAGCTCGCCGCCGAATGGGCGATCGAACGCCTCACCGAGGCCGACGTCGCTGACATCGAGGAACTCCTCGCCCAACTCGATGACGCGGTGGACAACCAGGACAACTGGCGCGTGCTCAACCAGGACTTCCACCGCCGCTTCTATGACTGCGCCAAGAGCCCGCACCTCCTGGAGTACATCGCTCGCATTTGGGACAGCGTCGAGCCGTACATGGCCATCTACGCCTCTTCGATGGACGCGTTCCACGAGGCGAACGCCGAACACCGCCGGATGTTCGAGGCGATCCAAGTCCGCGACCTCGAGACGCTCCTTGTCCTCACGTCCCAGCACTTGCAGGCCACCGCTGACCGAGTGATCGGCGAACTGGAGCGAGCCGCCGCCCGTTAGCGCAGTGCCACCAGCCCGCCTACGCCGCCGCATCCTGAGGCGTGCGGTCCCCAGACGCGCCTCTTCGTAAGAGAGACGCGCGCCCCTTTGCCGCACCATCGCCACTTCCCATCGAGATGGAGAACCATGTCAGACGGCACCATCACCACCAAGACGCCACCAACCGCTACCGATCATGACGCGTTGTCCGAGTACGAAACCGAACCCGTTCCCACGTCTCGACGTCGGTCTCTCCTCTCGGTCACGAGCGTTTGGGCCGGCTTCCCGCTCGTCATCACGAGCTCGCTCAGTGGCGCCACCATCGTCCAGGGCCTGGGCTTCGGTCGCGGCCTCCTGGCGATCCTGGTCGGTTGCCTCCTGCTCTTCGGCTACGTCGGAGCGTTGAGCGTGCTCGCCGCCCGTACCGGAGTGAACTTCTCCCTGCAGGCGTCGGCCACCTTCGGGCGCATCGGGTACGTGATCAGCTCAGGCCTGCTCTCCACGCTCGTCCTCGGCTGGTTCGCGGTGCAGTCGGCACTGGTCGGCTCATCGATGGCCGGATCATTCGATGTGAATGTGCCGATGATCTCGATCCTCGCCGGTCTGCTGTTCACGGGCCTCACCCTGCTGGGCATCCGTGCTCTGTCGATCATCGGCATGGTGTCCGGTCCGCTGTTCCTCCTGTTTGGCGTCGTTGCGATCATCGCCGGTACGGCGAATGGCGGCGACTTGTTCTCCTATCAGGGCGGCGGGGCCGCCACGGCAATGACCTTCGGTGCAGCCGTCACGCTCGTCTTCGCATTGTTCGCTGACTCCGGCACCATGACGGCCGACTTCACCCGATGGGCAAAAAGCCCTCGGCATGCGCTGATCGCGACAGCGTCGGCGTTCCCGGTCGGGCACTTCATCACCATGCTCTTCGGGGCGCTCCTAGCCGCAGCCGCCCAGTCGGCCGACGCGAGCATCTTCTCGACAGTGGTCGACATCGGCGGCCTCTTCCCCGCAATCGCCGTCGTGCTACTCGTCCTCAACCTGGCGTCGGTATGCACCCACTGCCTCTACAACTCAGCGATCGGTTGGGCGTTCATCACCAAGGGGAACATGCGGCTGCTCACGATCGTGCTCGGCATCATCGGCACCGCGGTCGCGAGTCTCGGCGTGTGGGCGTACTTCGTCGACTGGCTGAACCTGCTCGGCATCATCGTCCCGCCGATCGGCGCGATCATCATCACCGATCAGCTCATCATGCGCCGACGCATTCCCACGACTAAGAGGTTCCGATGGCAGCCTTTCGCCGCGTGGGCGATCGGATCCGGCACCGCGCTCTGGGCGAACGAGACCGCGCCCGGCCTATCCAACGTGGTCGTCGGCCTGGTCGTCGCGGCAGCCGCCTACGCCCTGATCACCCGGCTCTTCCGCGACCGACACGAAGCGACCGCATGACCATGCCCACTACGCGAGAAGGAAACGGACCCATGACAGACACCGACGACCGTTTCGAGGAGCTCACCATTGCGGAGTTCCACGCCGCACTCCAGCGGGGAACCGTGACGAGCCAAGAGCTCACGCAGTGGTACCTGGACCGCATCATCGCCGTAGACCCCGCGCTCCGCTCTGTGGTCACTGTCAGTCCGACCGCCCTCGACGATGCCCGCCGGGTCGACGAGCACCACGCCGCAACGGGACAGCTCCTCGGACCGCTGCACGGCGTACCCGTGCTTGTGAAGGACCAGGCCGACACGGCAGGCCTGCGTACCACGTACGGATCCCAGTTGTTCGCCGGCCATGTGCCCACGACAGACAGCACCCTCATCACCCGCCTCCGGGCGGCCGGTGCGGTGATCCTCGCGAAGACCGCCATGAATGACCTTGCGTGTGGATACAGCTCGCACTCCACCATCACGGGCACGACCGCGAACCCGTACGACGTATTCCGCGACACAGGAGGCTCGAGTGCCGGCACGGGTGCCGCGGTGGCGGCGAACCTCGGTCTCGTCGGCATCGGTGAGGACACCGGTGGCTCCATCCGAGTTCCGTCCTCGTTCTGCAACCTGTTCGGCATTCGCGTCTCGGTCGGCCGCATCAGCCGGCACGGGTTGCAAGGACTCGTCCCGAACCAAGACACCGCGGGTCCAATGACCCGCACTGTCCAGGATCTGGCCACGCTCCTGGACGTACTCGTCGGATACGACGAGCACGACCCAGAAACCGGCTCGGTACCACCACGCACTGGTGATCGCGAATACCGATCCCATGTCATCACGGACCTCGACTGGACCAGCATCCGCGTCGGCGTGCTCGAGCCGGCGTTCGATATGAGCGATGACCCTGAGGCAGCTCCCGTCACCGAGGCCGTGCGCACCGCCATCGAACGTCTCCGCGGGCTCGGTGCCGACGTCGTACCCAACATCGCCATCCCCGACCTCGGGCACTGGGCAGAGGCGACGTCCCTCTACGGGACCGTCTCTCGCGCGGTGCTCACCCGATTCTTCGCCGAGCACGGCGCACCGGTCTCCGGATACGAGGAGTTCCTTGCCACTGGAGCCCACAACCCGGCACTCAGCACCTTCCGGGACATCGTCGGCGGCAGCGACGATCCGCTCGCCGACCCGGCGTACCTGTCTGCGCGACTAGCTCAGATCGAGTTCCGAGCGGTCGTGCTCGACGTGATGGCAAGCCACAACGTTGATCTGCTTGTTTACCCCACCGTTCGAACACTCCCGCCACGGTTTGACGCGATGGGCGACGAGGTGAGCGTGCCCGGTTTCCCGACGAACACCGTTATCGGATCTCAGGCCGTCCTCCCAGCGATGAGCGTGCCGGTCGGTCTCACTGACGCCGGCATCCCGGTCGGAATGGAGATCCTCGCCCGGCCCTTCGACGAGACTCGTCTCGTCGAGTTCGCCGCGGCTTGGGAAGCAGCGGTGCAGCCTCGAATACGCCCCGATCTCAACCACGTCATTCCCGAAGCTGCCCTTCCCGGCTGACGTCACCGCGGCGGACGGGGCTAGGTGCGCTGCATCTAGCCCCGTCCGCCGTGAGGCATTCTCCAGATGCTGCTTGTGATGCCGGCCATGTGGCCTATCAGCCGTAGTAGCGCGGGGATGATGCGCCGCGTGCGGGATCCGGGGCTCGCAAGCGCTAAGTGGCTTCACCGACTACCCCTCGCGGAGCCTCATGTACGGCGACTCTTCAGCAGCCGGTGATCAGGCGAGACCGGTCTTCCCATTCGCCGTATGCGATCCGGACCTGCGCGTCGGCCCACCGATCCCTTCTTTCTCGGGTAGAGCAAGCTGCTATGAACAGGAGCAGTAGTAGCACGTGAACGGCTCCAAGCCGGCGACAGGGCAGTGGTGGTGCCGCCGGCGGAAGCACATGCGCTCAAAAGACTCCCGCACACCAGTTATCTAAGTGCTTTGGCTTGCTCGGCGATGATCGCCGCGAACTGCTCCGGAGCGTCGAGGTGCACAGCGTGTGCGGCACCGACGACAAGAGCGGTGCGGACATGCAGGGTGCGTTCGAGCGCGTGAGCGACGCGATGCCGTGGTGGTGGTGAGGCCGAGCCAGTGGTCACCAGCACGCGGGCAGGATCGGACTGCAGAGCGCGGGGCTCGAACGTACGGAACATCGCGAACTCGCGTGCCACAGTTTCGGCGCTGACCTCGGTCTCAGCCGGTGTCCACCCGTTCCCGTAAAGCGCGACACCGAATCCCGGAACGCCGTCGGTCATGAGCGCCTCGCCGACTCCTGCCAGCAGGCCCGGTACAAGCGACCCCGCCGCCGGCTCGTGGAGGACCGCCCCACGGATGGGCACGCCGCGGGCGCTGAGTTCGAGGCCGAGGGTGGCACCGCCGCTCACACCGACGACAAGGGCGTTGTCTGCGATCGTCGCCAGGGCGGCGACCTCACAATCGAGATCGCCGCTCTGGGGTCTTTCAGGAATGATGATCTCGTCTTCGCTGGTGTCGGCTCTACTCCGCAGCGCACGGGCGACGTGTCGCCAGACCCGTCCGGTTGAGGCCGCTCCATGGACGAGTACGAGCTTCACTCCTCCGGCTCCGGAATGCGATAGACCACCGTGACGCTCCCACCACCAGCAGGCCCCTGGTGCTCCGCACCACCTGAGACATAAATGTCGCCGCTACCCCGCAGAGCGGAGAGCAGACCGCCGACCGCGGCGCGGGCGTGACGAGTGGAGTTCAGATCAGAGTCGGTCAGCATCGTGTGCCGCAGTCCGCGGATCGACCCCGTCGGGTCGGATTCCGCCTTGGCGAAGATCTGGATCACCGCTCCTCCCTCTTCGGCGACCTGTGCGAGCAGGTCGCTGACGGAGCGGATGTCCATGGCGTCCTGCATCGCACCGTGGACAGCTCGCAAGGGGTTCGAGGCGGCTTTGCTGGTGGCCAGCACAAGGATGTGGCAGTCGTTCAGCTCCGCGCCGGCGCTTGCCGACGCTCGCGACGACCAGACGTCGGCGTCACCGTCCAGCGCAGCGGTAGCGGTGTCGAGGTCGCATTCACCGAGCGCGACAGCAATTCCGAGGGCACTGGCGGCACGAGATCGCGCCATGGACTCATAGGTGTCCTCGGTCACGGGCTCCAGCCCTTCCGCGCGCATCGCTGCCATCGTCGCGCTGGTGAGCAGAGGGCATTTCACGAGTACGAGATGGGTGTACTCGGCGGTCACATCGAGGGAGTCGACGAGTTCACGCACTCGAGCGGCCACCGCCTGCACCTGGCCCGAGCGGCCGAGGTCCTGCGGAGGGATCGGTGCGGTGTGTCCCGCCGCTGCAACCAGCCCGCGGTCATGGCCCGTGCGGGTCTCATCGCGGACCAACAGGTTGATGTGCGGGCTGAGCACGCCCTCGGTCCCGCCCGAGAACACGGTCACGGCATCTGGCGACAGCAACGGCGTCCAGGCGGCGGCCGCGAGGGTCCGGCTGAAGTCGTTGACGCAGCCGTTGCCTTCCGTCTTCCCGATGACCGAGATGATGTCCTCGGACTCACGCCCGCGGGCGATGAGCTCCCCTAGGGCGGAGGTGTCAGCGGGGCTGGTGGTCGATCGGGTGATGATCGTCACGGAGGTCATCGGATCACCTCTTCGTCGCTGCGCGCGTCCGGGGCGGAGCTGGGCACTGCGCCGAGCGGCTTGCCGGATGGCGTGCCGATCGAGTTGCCCTCTTCGGGTTCGGGTCGAGTGCCGTTGAACAGCAGGTTGAGGGCGAATGCGACGATGACGCTGCTGGTGATCGCACCACCGGCGATGATCTGCACGGTCGTGGGGAAGTCCGCGTACAGGTCCGGGGCGACCACGGGGATCATGCCGATGCCGAGCGAGAGCGACACCACCAGGATGTTGTTGGTTCCCTCGTACCTGACTTTCGCGAGCGTGTGAATGCCCACACCCGCGACAGTGGCGAACATCACCAGACTCACGGCGCCGACGATGACCTGCGGGAGGCTTGCGACGAACTCACCGACCTTGGGCACGAGCCCCAAGGCCACGAGGATGGATCCTGCAATGACAACGACGTTGCGGTTCCTCACCCCCGTCATTCGGACCAGGCTGACGTTCTGCGCGAATACCGTGTCCGGGAACGATGTGAGAACGCCCGCCAGCGCGCTGGAGAAGCCGTCCGCGACCAGGCCGCGCGCCAGGTCGCCACGACGGAGATCCGATCCCGTCATCTCCGCAACCGCCATCATGTAGGCGGTCGACTCGGTGAAGATGACGAGCATCACGATGCACATCGAGATCACCGCAGCGATGGGGAAGGTGGGTGTGCCGAAGAGGAACGGTTGCGGAAGCCCGAACCATGCTGCGCCGCCGACGCTGGAAAAATCTGTCATCGACATGATCGCCGCGACAATAGTTCCCGCGATCAGCGCGATCAGGACGGCAGCTTGGGATAGGAATCCCGACCCGAAGCGCATGAGCGCGACGATGAAGACGACGACGCCGGCCGCGAGAGCGAGGTTTGTGCCCACGTTCGTGCCGTCGGCCCTGATCATGCCCACGGCGGTGCCGATGAGGGATAGGCCGATGATCGTGACCGCGGACCCACGGACCACGGCGGGGAAGAACCTCACGATCCGCGCGAACGGCACCGCGATGAAGATGCCGAAGGCGCCTGCGGCGATCATGGCGCCGTACACGGCGGAGAGCCCGTACTCCTGGCCGATGAGGATCATCGGGGTGACCGCGGTGAATGAGGCGCCGGCGACGATGGGCAGCCGGGCTCCCATGATCTTCCGGACGCCGAGGGCTTGGATGATCGTGATGATTCCGGCTACGAGGAGATCCGCGCTGACGAGGGTGCCGATGACGCTGGTACTCAAGCCGAGTGCGTTGCCAAAGACGAGGGGCACGGTGACGCAGCCGGTGTACATGACGATGACGTGCTGGATGCCCAGGATGATCATGCGCCATGGGGCGAGGCGGGTTGTAGGCATTTGGGTTGACATATGGAACTCCTGAGGATGGGTCGAGCGCGGAGGGTCGTTCCAGTGCAGTGGTCAGTGGGTTTGTTCAGTGCGTTGCGGCGACGTAGGAACGCCAGTCGCCGAGGTCACTGATGTCATCGCCGCTGTCAGCCGCGATGGGTTCACAGAGGAACCCGATGACGGCAGCGCCGTCGTCGAGGCGGACGCGGCCGAGGACCATCGGTTCGATTAGGTCGCCGATGAATCCGGCAAGTGCCGCCGGTGATAGCAGCCAACGTTCACCGTGGATGCGCTTGCCGTCGGTATCGACGCGCACGAGGCCGGGTTTGGCGGGCACAGTGGGCAGGGCACGCATTCGGTACTCGGGGGCGGTGACGATGTCGTCGATCTTGCGTCCGCCGAGCCTGGTGAGCTGGTGGTTGAGCGGCTGCCCGCTGAGGTGGGCGCCGAACACGGCAACTTCAGTACCGGGAGGCCCCCAGCTCGTGAAACCGCTGGTGTCGGTGAAACGTCGAGCCAGGTCGGTGAGAACCGCGTCGTGGAACGCCGGCGCGACGAGCGTCACCCCGAACGGCCCGCCGTCAACGGACCCGGCCGGCACGGCGATGGCACACAGGTCGGTGAGGTTGACGAAGTTCGTGAACCGCCCAAGCCGGCTGTTCGGACCGATCGGATCAGCCACAAGATCAGCGAGCGACGGATGGTTCGGAGCCGAAGGCAGCAACAGGGCATCAGCATCCGTCAGGATCCGGCGGGCGATCGATGCAGCGTCACGAACACGTTGCCGGTCTTGGACGTAGTCCGAGCCCGTGATCGTCGCAGCATGGGCGGCGATGGCGGCGACGGATGGGTCCGCGTCCTCGGCAGCCGCGACGAGTTCACCGAATGCGGCATAGCGCTCAGCGACAAGCGCACCGTCATAGAGCAAGCTGCCGACGTCCAACAACGGCCGGATGTCGATGGCACTGATGATCGCCCCACGCGCGGCCCACGCATTGACCGCAGCGGTGAACGCCGTCCGCCATACCGGCGACAGTTCGCTTAGGGAGTCTTCATCCGGGACGACCAGTCGGGGTACCGGATGCGCGGCGTGCGGCGCATCCGCAGGCCAGGAGCGGCTCGTCGCGTCGAGCGGGTCCGTCCCAGTGATCACCTCGGCAAACCGTTCGGCAGTCGGGACGTCGCGCGCGAAGACGCTGATCGTGTCGAACGAGGGCGCTGCCGGCACGACTCCGCGGGTGGGAACGAGACCGAGGGTCGGCTTCAACCCGACGATGCGGTTAAAGGCGGCAGGAATGCGACCGGATCCCGCGGTGTCGGTTCCCAGCGAGGCGTCCACGATCCCGAGTGCGACGACGACCGCCGACCCGGAGCTGGACCCTCCGGAGACCAGCATCGGGTCATGGGCTGCGCGGACGGCTCCGTACGGGCTGCGAGAACCCACCAGACCGGTGGCGAACTGGTCGAGGTTCGTCGCGCCCAGGATGACCGCGCCGGCGTCGATGAGCCGTTGCACTGCTGTCGCGTTCTCAGCAGGCAGACGCCGCATAGAGGCTGACGCGCACGTCGTGATGACACCTGCGACGTCGATGTTGTTCTTGATCGCGACTACCGTGCCGGCGAGCGGCAGCGCCTCACCTGAGGCAAGCCGAGCCTCGACCTGCTCGGCGTCGCGCATGACGTCGCGTTCTTCGCGGAGGGTGATCCATGCTTCAGGCCTCCCGGTTCCCGTCATCACACCCTCCGCGAGGGCCGCATACGCGGCGCGCACGCGCTCGGTCGGTGTCACCCGGGTCACGCTGCTGACTCCGTCTGCAAGGCCGCAAGAAGACTGGCGGAGTCAGCGACCGCGCCGAAGACGCCGCCTTGCATGGTCACCATCCGCAGGGCAGCGAGGTGATTCGACTGATCCGTCGCGCCTGTGCAGTCGGACAGGATGAGGCACTCGTAGCCGCGGTCGTTGGCATCGCGCATCGTGGTGTGCACGCAGACGTCTGTGGTGATCCCGGTCATGATCAGATGGGTGATTCCCGCGTTGCGGAGAAGCAGGTCGAGGTCGGTGGCATAGAACGAGCCCTTGCCCGGCTTGTCGATGATGAGCTCGCCGGGTATCGGGGCCACCTCGGGTACGATCTCCCAGCCCGGTTCACCGCGCACCAGGATCTTCCCGCACGGGCCGAGGGACCCGATTTCGGCACCGATCTGCGCGGAGCGCCACCGTTTGTTGGCGGGAAGATCCGCGAGGTCTGGGCGGTGCCCTTCACGCGTGTGGATGACCTTCATCCCGAGCTCCCGCGCGCGGGCCAGCACCTTTGCCGTCGGTGCCAGTCCTGCACGGGTGGCGTTGATGTCGTAACCCATGCGATCCACGTAGCCGTCGGGGCCGCAGAAGTCGATCTGCCAGTCGATGCACAACAGCGCTGTGCGCTTCGGATCAATGAGCCCGTCGTATGGCCAGTGGTAGGGGTTCGCGTCGACGGTGGAGTAGGGCACGGTGTCACTTTCGATCGGAGCGGATGCTTGAGAGCAGAGCTGTTCAGGACGGCAGCGGCCGCCCGAGGGCGTGTGCGGCGATGGCGCGCACCGCTCGCTCCTCGACGACGTCGTATGACGCGCCGACGTGCTTGTGCATCGCGGTGAGGGCTGCCGGCAGTTCGTCACCGATCACGAGGTCCAAGATCTCGAGATGCTCGACGATGGTGGCCCAAACCCGGTCGGCGGTCAGGTAGTCGTACATGCGGATGCGTCGGATCCTCGTGTTGACCGAGCGCAGCGCATCCGCGATCGCTTCATTGCCTGACGCGGTGGAGAGAATCAGGTGGAAGTCTTCGTCTAGGAGCACGATGTCAGGGCTCGGGGTGGGCGGTTCCTCACGGAAACCGCGCCACGTCTCCCGGAGCTCCAATAGAGCGTCGATGTCGTGCTGGAAGCTGGGGTTCTCGATGGCGCGGCTGATGCCGCGCAGTTCCAGCGTGATGCGCAACTCGTAGAGGTCGCGAAGCTGGCTGAGGTCGGGTCGTGACGGGTAGTACCCGTCCTGCTCCCTTGTGACGAGACCATCGGCCGCCAAGCGCACCAGCGCTTCGCGAAGCGGCGTACGAGAGACCCCGAGCATGTGAGTCAAGCGACTCTCCACGAGGCGCCGATCCGCCGGGAGTTCGCCTGTCAGCAGTAGCGAGCGAAGCTCGGTGTACGCGGCCTCCCGCAAGCTCGGACGGCCCGTACTCAGATCGGTGTTCATAGCTGTATACGGTGCTGGGTCCGTGTTTCCGCTGGAGTCGTTCGTTGTTTCGGGCGGGTTAATCCGTACTGCGGTGGCTCCCGCACCCAGTTGACGGGATTCCTGCGAGCAAGGGCCTGGCCTTCGGGAAGAACAGCCGGGTCCGTGCCTGGACGTTGCGGGGCATCGACGCCCTGACACGAAGTGGCCTAGAGGGGCAGCGTCGTCGTACTCCTAGTGACGCTCGCGGGGTGAGCAACGGCGGCAGGCGCGCTCGCACCTTCGGGTCAGCACCTCAATCCCGAGTCGGCGCTACCGCTCCCCCGTGCAACGTCCTAGCAACTGGGCCGCGTTACGCGATGAGATCGAGCGCCCGAACCTGCCCCCCGAGGCGACGAGCCGGTCGAGTGACCGCGATTCCCTCGATACTCTCGGGGGCATGTCCGCGACGAAGGTCCCGGAACGCTCCTCACCGGAGACTTGATCGCTTGATCGTCAGCTCGTGATCGCGGGTGCCGCGTCGGCTCTCTGAATATTCCGCAGTCGCCGGTATAGCGTCGCCCTCGACATGCCCATGTCGCGCGCGACCTGAGCGGCCGGCTCGCCAGCATCGATCAACCGGGCAGCGTTCCGCACCTGGCTGTCGGTGAAGGCCTGACGCCGGCCGCCCAGGTCCTTGCCCGCAGCACGACGCTTCGACACCGAGTCCGTGATCCGCTCCCGCTTGATCTCGAGCTCCATCTGCGCAAGCGCCGCCATCACGGTGAAGACCATCGACCCCATCGGAGTCGCCGTGTCCACGTCTACCCCACCGAGGTTCAGCACCCGAAGCGACGCACCCCTCCCCCGCAGGTCCTCGGCGAGGGCCAGCATGTTCTGCGTCGACCGGCCCAACCGGTCCAGTGTCGTGATGACGAGGGTGTCGCCGTCGTGCAGCGCGCGCAGCGCCTCATCGAACGCTGGCCGGGACGCGCGAGCTCTGGAGACGCCGTGATCGACGTAGAGGTCGTCGCGGCGGACGCCGGCGGCGAGGAGGTCCGCGGTCTGCCGGTCCGTGTCCTGCTGACGCGTCGAGACCCTCGCGTACCCGATGAGCTTCCCCACGACGACCAACCTGTCTCACAACCGACTATGAACACCGGTAGTCAAGCACCCACTTGAAGTACACGGTTACGCGACACTTCCTCACCAGGAAGCGCCAGCGCTCCGAGCACGGTTCACGAGACGTCTCGCAACCCAAGGGCTACGAGACGAGCCGCAGGTTTACCGCGGCACCGCCTGCACAGCGCATGTGCAAGAGGATCTACGTCACCGGGTGCATACCCTTCGGTTGCGCCTGGGAGCCGTGCGGCGCGTCTCCCAGGCGTTCCTGCTCCTGCCACATGGCGACCTTGAGGTCCTCGCGGATGCCCTCGTATGCCGGGTCGAAGTAGACGTTGCAAAGCTCCGCGGGGTCCTTCTGCAGGTCGTAGAGCTCCCACTCCGGCGGGTAGTCGAAGTGCCCGGTGCCCGGGATGCCGAGGGACGCGTTGTAGAAGTAGATGAGCTTGTAGCGGGCAGTGCGGTAGCCGTAGTGGGCGCCGGCCTTGTGGATC
>Ga0265797_10005017_pt1 | contig 19664 bp, 19 predicted proteins | sample P2T30metagenome_FD_192433 | JGI IMG/M metagenome (GOLD analysis project Ga0265797, IMG submission 192433) | Plant litter microbial communities from East Loma Ridge, Irvine, California - P2 T30 | ecosystem: Environmental > Terrestrial > Plant litter > Unclassified | place: USA: California... | reverse complement strand
CTGGACAAGACGGCGTGGCCGTGTCCGCTCGAGCCGTTCCTGGCCGAGATGGAAAGCATGCATGCGAAAGGCGCGCGCCTGTTCAAGTTCGTCGACCGCACCTTCAACCTGAATGTCAAGACCAGCCTGCGCATCATGCAGTTCTTCCTCGACAAGATCGAGGCCAATCCCGATGACCCGATCTACGCCCACTTCGAACTGGTGCCCGACCACCTGCCCGACGCGCTGAAGGACACCATCGCCAAATTCCCGCCCGGCGCGCTGCAGTTCGAGATCGGCATCCAGAGCTTCAACCCCGACGTGCAAGCCCTGGTCAGCCGGCGCCAGAACAATGACAAGGCCGCCGACAACATCCGCTGGCTTACCCAGCAATCGCAGGCGCACCTGCACGTCGACCTGATCGCCGGCCTGCCGGGCGAGGACGTGGCCAGCTTCGCGCGCGGCTTCGACCAGCTGGTGGGACTGGGCGCGCAAGAGATCCAGTTCGGCATTTTGAAGCGCCTGCGCGGCACGCCGATCATCCGCCACACCGAGCCGTTCGGGATGGTGTACGACCCGTATCCGCCCTACACCGTCCTGGCCACCAGCCTGATCGACTTCGCCAGCATGCAGCGCCTGGTGCGCTTTGCGCGCTACTGGGACCTGGTGGCCAACTCGGGCCGCTTCGCCAATACCACTCCGGTGTTGCTGGGCGCGGCGCCGTTCGACAACTTCATGGCGTTTTCAAGCTGGATGTTCACCAGGACCGATGCCACCCACCGGATTGCGCTCGAGCGCCTGGCCAAGCTGGTCGTCGAGTGGCTGCAGCTGCGCGGCATGGCGCGCCTTGAGGCCGAAGCGCTGGTCGCCAGCGACTACGCCGGCAAGGCCGATGGCCACAGCCGCAACGTCAAACCGATCGCCGCTGCGACGCCGGACACCATCAAGGCGGTGGCCCCGGCACGCCAGGTGCGCCACCTGGCGGCCTGATACGGTAGAGATGCCTGGCTGGCAGCGGTTTCGATTCTCTTTTACACTGCCGCAATGCAGATTGAAAATACGCCAACATTGACCATCAACCATTCCGGCTCCGGCACGGGGTCGTCGGTCATTGCCAGCGGCGTCTGGCAGGTGCACGGCCTGTCGCAGCGCGGCGTATTAAAGGGCATCACGCGCCAGCTCGAGGGCCTCAAGGACAAGGGCGCCTGCGAATGGGACCTGTCCGATATCGATAGCCTCGACCACATCGGCGCCCAGCTGTTCTGGAACAGCTGGAACAAACAGCGCCCCAGGCGCTTGATACTCGATCCGCGCCAGGAAGACCTGTTCAAGCGCATCGAAGGCGCCAGCACCATCAAGCTGCCGCGCACCCGGGTCAGCCCGTTCAACTGGATCATCGTGCTCGGCGCCGGCATCCTCAGCTTCTTCGAGCACCTGCGCAGCTTCATTGGCCTGATCGGCATCGTGGTGCAGGATATCGGCCGCTTCCTGCGCCGCCCGGCGGTGGGGCCGTGGCGCGAGATCTCGGCCAATATCTATCATTCCGGCTTCCAGGCGCTGGGCATCACGGCGATGGTCGGTTTTTTGATCGGGATCGTGCTCTCTTACCTGTCGTCGCAGCAGCTGCGCATGTTCGGCGGCGACGCCTACCTGGTCAATATCCTCGGCATGGCGGTGATCCGCGAACTGGGGCCGCTGCTGGCGGCAATCCTGGTGGCGGGGCGCTCCGGATCGTCGATCACGGCGCAACTGGGCGTGATGCGGGTGACCGAGGAACTCGACGCCATGCTGGTGATGGGCGTCTCGCACGGCTACCGCCTGATCATGCCGAAGGTGATCGCGCTGGCGATCTCGATGCCGCTCCTGGTGGTGTGGACCGACGCCATGGCCCTGATCGGCGGCATGGTCTCGGCCAAGATTGAAATGGGCATGTCGTTCAGGTACTTCCTGCAAAAGCTGCCGGACGCGGTGCCGTTCGTGAACTACACCATCGGCCTCCTCAAAGGCGCGACCTTCGGCGTCCTGATCGCGCTGGTGTCGTGCCACTTCGGCCTGCGCATCAAGCCCAATACCGAAAGCCTGGGGCGCGGCACCACCACTTCGGTGGTCACCGCGATCACGGTGGTGATCCTGGCCGACGCGGTGTACGCCATCATCTTCAGCGGGACCGGATTCTGATGGTGACCAACAGCCGCCAGCAGCACCTGAACCTGCGCCCCGACGAAGAAGTCGGCGCACCCGTAGTCGAGATCCGCGGCCTGTGGACCAAATTCGGCCGCACCGTGGTGCACCAGGACCTGAACCTGGACATCTTCGGCGGCGAAATCCTGACCATCGTCGGCGGTTCGGGCACCGGCAAGACCGTGCTGCTGCGCCAGATGCTGGGCCTGGAGCGCCCCTCGCAGGGCAGCGTGCGCGTGTTCGGCGAAGACATCAGCGCCGCCTCGCCGAGCCAGCTGCAACACATGCGCAATCACTGGGGCATGCTGTTCCAGCAAGGGGCGCTGTATTCGGCCTTGAGCGTGTTCGACAACATCGCGCTGCCGATGCGCGAACTGCGCGCCCTGCCCGAGGACGTGATCCGCGACGCCGTGCTGCTCAAGATGGACATGGTGGGTCTGGGCCCGGAACACGCCAACAAGATGCCGTCCGACCTGTCGGGCGGCATGGTCAAGCGCGCCGCGCTGGCGCGCGCCCTGGCGCTCGAGCCTCAGTTACTCTTCCTCGACGAGCCGACCGCGGGCCTCGACCCGGATCTGTCGGATGCCTTCGTGGCGCTGATCCAGACCCTGCACCGCGAGCTGGGCCTGACGGTGGTCATGGTCACGCACGATCTCGATACGCTGTTCGCGCTGTCCTCGCGCATCGCGGTGCTGGCCGAAAAGCACGTGCTGGCGGTAGGCCCGTCGTGTGACGTGCTGCAGGTCGACCATCCGTTCATCAAGCACTTCTTCCTTGGCCCGCGCGGCCGGCGTGCACTCGAAGTGCTGGAAGAACGCAACAGCCCGAATGAACTGCAGAACCAAACGGAGAATCGATAGTTATGGAAAACAGGTCATATGCCCTGATGACCGGCGTGTTTACGATCGCGCTGCTGGTGGCCACGGTGCTGGTCGGCCTCTGGCTCAATCGCGACAAGAGCGAGCTGGTGCCCTACGAGATCGTCACCACCCAGTCGATCCCGGGCCTGAACCCGCAGGCGACGGTGCGCTACCGCGGCCTTGAAGTCGGGCGCGTCGACGAGATCGTGTTCGACCCGCGCGTCACCGGCCAGATCCTGATCCGGCTGTCGGTCGATGAAGGCTCGCCCATCACCAGCACCACCTTTGCCTCGCTCGGCTACCAGGGCGTGACCGGCATCGCCTTCATCCAGCTCGACGACGACCGCACCGGCTCGCCGCGCCTGAAAACCGGAGAGGACCGCATTGCGCGCATCCCGCTGCGTCCGGGCCTGCTGGATCAACTCCAGAACCGCGGCCTGGCGATCCTGGAAAAGGCCGAGCAGATCACCGATCGCCTCAATACCCTGGTCGGCCCGGAAAACCAGGCCGCCATCATCGGCACCTTCCAGAGCATCGACAAGGCGGCGCAAGCCTACGCCGCGATTCCCGAACGACTCGGCCCGACGCTCGACCGCCTGCCCGCGCTGACCGCCAAAATGGACACCAGCCTCGATTCGTTCAATACCCTGTCGCGCAGCGCCACCTCGATGACGCGCAACTATGACCAATTGGCGACGCGCCTGCAGGCCACCGATGGCCCGATCGAACGCCTGAACCACGCCATCGGTTCGCTCGGTGCGGCCACCAGCGAGCTGGAACTGGAAACCCTGCCGCACGTGGTGCAGATGACCGACGAAGCGCGCGCCTCGCTGCGCGCCGTCAAGCGCACCGCCAACTCGCTGTCCGAGCGTCCGCAAAGCATCCTGTTCGGCGCACCGGGCGACGCGCCCGGGCCGGGCGAGCCGGGCTTCGCGCCACCGACCAAATGAGGACCACCTTGAAGCTTCGATCCCAACGCCTGCTGGCCGCCAGCGCCATCGCCTGCGCGGCCTTGACGGCCGGCTGCGCCAGCAGCAAGAGCGCCCCGAATACCGTGTTCGATTTCGGCCCGCCGACGGCTGCGGCTTCTGCTTTTGCTTCTGCTTCTGCTTCTGCTTCTGCGACTGCGGCGCCGGGCGCGATCGTGGTGATGGACGCCACCGGCCCGACAGCCCTCGACACCGAGCGCATGTTCTACCGCCTTAACTATGCCGACGCCCAGCAGGCGCGCACCTATGCCGGCGCGCGCTGGAGCGGCACCCCGCTCGACCTGGCCACCGCGCGCATCAAGGCGCGCCTGGCGCAATCGGGCATGAAGGTGCTGTCGGCAACCGACGCCGCCAACGGCATCCCGATCCTGCGCATCGAGATCGACGACTTCGTGCACGCCTTCGGCAGCGTGAACCAGAGCGAAGGGCAAATCATGCTGCGCGCCTCGGTGTTCAACGACCACCGCCTGGTGGACCAGCGCAGCTTCGCGCGCGTGGCCCCGGCGGCCAGCAACGATGCCGCCGGCGGCGCACGCGCGCTGGCGGCCAGCACCGACCAGGTCGCGGCCGACATCCAGGCCTGGCTGGCGACACTCGACCTGCGCAGCACGCCGGCCAATGCCACCACCCCGGCCGCTTTGGCCAACCCGCTGCGCCGATGACCGAAGCGCAAGACGCCGCCCGTTCACGCGCCTCGCCGATCGCGCGCGCCGCCCTGCTCGCGTACATCCTGCTGATCATCTACGCCAGCTGGTACCCGTTTTCGGGCTGGCGCGACAACGGCGTGCCGCTGTTCGCGTTCCTGAACCTGGTCAAGCAGCGCTACTGGACCGGTTTTGACGTGGGCGTGAATATCGCCGGCTACATCCCGTTCGGCGTGCTGCTGGTGCTGTCGATGTACCCGCGCGTCAAGGGCGTGTGGGCGGTGCTGCTGGCGACGCTGGTGGGCCTGATGACCACCGGCACCATGGAGGCGGTGCAGAATTTCTTGCCGACCCGGGTGCCGTCGAATCTCGACTTCATCACCAACGCTGGCGGCTGCCTGATCGGCGCAATCCTGGGCGCGCTGTGGGCGCCGGGCCTGCTCGACCGCAGCCGCCTGTTCAAGCTGCGCCGGCGCTGGTTCGCGCCGCACGCCAGCCAGGGCCTGGTGCTGGTGGCGATCTGGCCGCTGGCCCAGATCTACCCGCAGAGCTATCTGTTCGGCCACGGCCAGGTGCTGCCGATCGTGTCCGGCTGGCTATCGTCCTGGTTCGATACCGAGATCGACCTGGTGGCCCTGCTGCGCCCCGGCGACGACATCATGACGGTCGAGCAGTACTGGCTGTCCGAGACCATCATCACTGCCTGCGGCATGACCGGCGCGGCGCTGACATTGATGTGCCTCGTGCGCCGCGGCGCCCCGCGCTTCTGGCTGATGCTGGCCCTGATGGCGGCCGCGCTGACCGTCAAGGCCTTCGCCAGTTCGCTGTTGTTCCGGCCCGATAACGCCTTCGCCTGGGTCACGCCCGGCGCCGAAGGCGGCTTTTTGATCGGGCTGATCATGCTCTCGGGCCTGGTGTTTGCGCCGCAGGTGGCGCAGCGCCGGCTGGCGGTGGTGACCCTGGTGCTGAGCCTGATCGTGGTGAACACGATCCCGGTGAACCCGTATTTCTCGTCCACCCTGCAAGGCTGGGTGCAGGGGAAATTTTTGAATTTCAATGGCGCGGCCGAGTTCCTCGCGCTGCTGTGGCCATTTTTCGCGCTGTGGTTCCTGCTGCTGCCCTCGCATAAACTCAATCGGCAGTAGGGCTGCAGTCAGAGCGCGTATCATGGGCGCTGACTGTAGCCATTGCTGCCCCTTCTTTCGACGAGAACGACATGAACGAGCAACCATTCTATCAACACCACGTCTTCTTCTGCATGAACGAGCGTGAAGGCAAGGACGCCCGTCCCAGCTGCGGCAAGTGCGGCGCCGAGAAAGCCCAGAAGCACGCCAAGAAACGCATCAAGGAACTCGGCCTGAGCGGCCAGGGCAAGGTCCGCGTCAACCAGTCCGGTTGCCTGGACCGCTGCGAAGAGGGTCCGGTGCTGGTGGTGTATCCCGAAGGCACCTGGTACACCTACGTCGACAACGAAGACATCGATGACATCATCGACACCCACCTGGTCGGCGGCAAAATCGTCGAACGCCTCAAGATCTGAATCACACGAACCTGCACCAACCATGATGAACATCCATTCGCACAAGTTCACCCTCGACGGCCACGCCGGCAAGATGCAGTGCCTGCTCGACCTGCCCGACAGCGCGCCGCGCGGCATTGCCCTGGTGGCGCACCCGCACCCGCTGTACGGCGGCACCATGGAAAACAAGGTCGCGCAAACGCTGGCGCGCACCTTCGTGACGCTCGGCTACGCGGCGGCGCGCTTCAACTTCCGCGGCGTGGGCGAATCCGAAGGCGTGCATGACGAAGGCCGCGGCGAGGTCGACGACATGGAAATCATGTACGAGCACATGCGAAAGCAGTATCCCGACCTGCCGATCGCCCTCACCGGCTTTTCGTTCGGCACCTTCGTCCAGGCCCAGCTCGCGCTGCGCCTGGCCGAACAGGGCCGCCCGCCCGAACGATTGGCGCTGGTGGGCACGGCGGCCGGCAAATGGGCGATGCCGACGGTGCCGCAAGACACCATCCTGATCCACGGCGAGCTGGACGACACCATCTTCCTGAAGGACGTGTTCGAGTGGGCGCGTCCGCTGGATATCCCGGTGATGGTGATTCCCGGCGCCGACCATTTCTTCCACCGCAAGCTCGGCCACATTAAAAATCTGGTGATTCAACTGTGGCGCCGTGACAATTAAGGCGCGCACTCCCCTATAATGTTTTGCTTCACTTGAGGCATTGCCTACTGGCATTGCCTTGCGCTTCACTGCCTTACCACCTTTTTACTGACGATATTTCTCCCATGAAAAAACTGTTAGCGGCCTTTGCCGCCAGCCTGGTGATGGTCTCGGCCAGCGCGCAAACCGTGCCCGCCCCGACCGTCGCCGCCAAATCGTGGTTGCTGCTCGATGCGACCAGTGGCCAGGTCATCGCCGCACAAGACCCAAGCATGCGCATCGAACCGGCTTCGCTGACCAAGGTCATGACGGCCTATGTCACCTTTGCCGCGATCCGCGAAAAGCGCCTGACGCTGAACCAGATGGTGACCGTCTCGACGCGCGCCTGGAAAGTCGACGGCAGCAGCTCGAAGATGTTCATCGATCCAGCCACGCCGGTGTCGGTCGACGACCTGCTGCACGGCCTGATGATCCAGTCGGGTAACGACGCCGCTGTGGCGCTGGCCGAAGCGGTGGCCGGCGACGAAGGCACCTTCGTGACGCTGATGAACCGCGAAGCGCAGCGCCTGGGCATGAAGAACACCCGCTTCGCCAACCCGCACGGCCTGCCGGACGCCAACAACTACTCGACCGCGCATGACCTGTCGATCCTGGCCGCCAGCGTGATCCGCGACTTCCCCGAGTACTACAAGATCGACTCGGTCAAGCAGTTCACCTACAACAAGATCACCCAGCAGAACCGCAACCGCCTGCTGTGGCTCGATCCGACCGTGGACGGCATGAAGACCGGCCACACCGATGCCTCCGGCTACAGCATGATCGCCTCGGCGCGCCGCCCCAACGGCAGCACCGGCCAGCGCCGCCTGATCTCGGTGGTGTCGGGCGCCAGTTCGGACGCGGTGCGCACCCAAGAAAGCCAGAAGCTGCTGAACTGGGGCTTCCAGAACTTCGACACCGTCAAGCTGTACTCGAAGGGCCAGGCGATCCAGACCCCGCAGGTGTGGAAGGGCTCGCAGTCGACCGTCAAGCTGGGCTTCCAGCGCGACATCCTGGTGACCGTGCCGAAGGGCGTGGCCGGCAAGCTCAAGCCGGTGCTGGAGCGCAAGAACCCGCTGGTCGCACCACTGGCGCTGGGTGGCCAGGTCGGCACGCTGAAGATGAATGTAGACGGCAAGACCCTGCTGGCGCTGCCGGTGGTGGCGCTCGAAGAAGTGCAGGAAGCCAGTATCTTCGGCCGTGCATGGGATTCGATGCGCCTGTGGATCGAGTAATCAGCGCCTGACCGTGTAATACAAAAGCCCGCCCGTGGTAACCGCCGGGCGGGCTTTTTTACGGGCAGCGCCGCTATAATCATGGCATCCCGTCATGATGAAAGCCCATGCAATGCCACTCACCCCCGACCTGCACTGCCCGCGCATCAGCACCCGCGAAAGCGGCCCGGAATTCTCGCGCATCGTCGCCGGCATGTGGCGCATGACCGACTGGGGCATGGCGGCCGGGGAACGTGTCGCCTTCATCGAAGAATGCCTCGCCATTGGCGTGACCACCTTCGACCATGCCGACATCTACGGCGACTATGGCGTCGAGACCCTGTTCGGCGAAGCCCTGCGCCTGCAGCCGTCGCTGCGCGACCGGATTGAACTGGTCAGCAAATGCGGCATCAAGCTGCGCTCGCAAAAACACCCGCAGCACACTATCCAGCACTACGACACCACGCTCGAGCACATCGTGCAGTCGGCCGAAACGTCGCTGCGCCAGCTGCACACCGACCACCTCGACCTGCTGCTGATCCACCGTCCCGATCCGCTGATGGATTTCGATGAAATCGCCGAGGCCTTTACCCGCCTGCAGCAGGCCGGCAAGGTCAAGCACGTGGGCGTGTCGAACTTCACGCGCCACCAGTTCGAGTCGCTCAACCGGCGCGTGCCGCTGGCGACCAACCAGGTCGAGCTCTCACCCCTGTGCACGGCGCCGCTGTTCGATGAAACGCTGGACGGCCTGCAAGACTTGCGCATCAAGCCGATGGCCTGGTCGCCACTTGGCGGCGGCCGCCTGTTCGCGCCAAGTGACGCGCGCGCCGACGCAGTGCGCGCCGTGGTGCAGGAGATTGCCGAGCGTATCGGGCAACCGTTCGCCAGCGTGGTGTTTGCGTGGATCATGGCCTTGCCGAGCCGCCCGTTGCCATTGACGGGCAGTGGCCGCATCGAGGCCATCCGCGACGCGGTGAGCGCTACCACATTCACGCTCGAGCGCGGCGACTGGTTCCGCATCCTGCGCGCGGCGCGCGGACACGAGGTGGCGTGACGTGGCGCCCGAGAGCCCGCTGCGCATCGTCGAGGGCAAGGCGCTGAGCGCACGTCAGAAGAAGGATTTACTGAACCGGCTGGCGCGCATCGAAGGCCAGCTGCGCGGCGTGCAGAAGCTCATTGCGCTGGCCGATGCGCCGTCCGATTGCGACGCCGTCGCGCAGCAGATGTCGGCTGCGCGCAAGGCGCTCGACCGCTCGTTCGTGCAACTGCTGACCGCCTCGATCCTGACCCAGACCGGCGAAGCCGCCGACCTGGCTGAAGCGCGCGAACGCGCCGCGCAGCTGGCGGCGATGCTCGACAAGTTTGCCTGAGCGTGCCTGTTAATTAAGACCAAGGAGCATTCCTGATGGCAGAACAAGGCAATCAACCACCCGCCATATCCGGACCCGCGTTCCTGGGGATGGTCGTCTTTGCTGCCTTCTTTGGATGGGGCGCACTTTATCTTGGCGCGGGTGTGATCGACGCCATGCAGACCGGTGGGATCTGCCCGGGAGGACAACGCGCTTGCGTTTCCTGGGAAGCCGACTACTGGGATATGTGGTGGCAGTTCTCGCGCAAGCTGGTGGGGGCTGTGATCTTCGGATTATTCGCGCTTGGCGCTGCATTGGGCGCCTGGCAATACATGAAGGCCGATTAATCGAAGTTGCCGCGCCAGCACAGGCCCTCATATGAGGTGGACTAGATCAACAAACTGCACAAGTAGGGTGTAACACAAACGCTTTTCGAAGCTCCCGGTGTCCGTGGTTTGCAACAACAGAATGTGACACACCATCCAGAGTTCCAGACCTAGGCAACCGGCGGCTTTCCACCCAAAGCCGCCCATCATGCAGCCCAATTTTTCGTTGAAATGTGGACCTATAGAAGTCAGCGGGTAACTTCTCTGAATGGCTGTTGACGAAGATAAGGCGAGCGAACTCGTTCGACAAATAGGCCGCGATCGCGTGCGATGGCAATCGACCGATCGCATTTCGAGGGTACTCCAATGTACATGTAGTAGTCATAGCCAAAATGGACATATGCCTTACCTGGCACGACGAGTTTCCGCCAAGCCTCTTCGCGGAGGGCGAGACGCGCGAAATCGAGGCTTTGAGCAATAGTTAGGTTCCCTTCGTGCAAAGAGCTGTCTGCGGGGGTGTCGCGACATTCCAATCCCTTCAACTCTAATGACTCGATGCCTGCCTCATCCAAAAAACTTTTCATAGCAGACAAGTAGCTGTTTTCAACCTTCAGATACACCTCCTCCGAAAGCATCCCACCGTCAAACACCCGTCCTATATCAGATCGCGATGTCCAATCGCAGCTGGTGTATGCGCCCGTCGCCTCTCTCAGCGACGGGTCATATTTTGTGACACGGTATTGATTCTTCATGGTTGCGATTCTGGCACAAGGGAACTTCGGCAAGCCATCACCGGCAACGGCCGCTTCTAGCTGAAATCGGCCGTTCGTTGTCAGGCCGGTTTCGACCAGAAGCAGAGCGCCCCTACAATCACAATTCGTAGTGGTTCCTCTTTGGATGCATGCGCTTGAATTCCATAAGACTGAATATTGCGATCATACCGAGGCCAACACTCACGACGATATGGTCCATCAAATTGAAATGCATTCCGGCGATCATGATCAAAACCGTGCCGACGATATCGTACCAGAGGGCCATTTTCCAACGCCGCCGCCAGGCAAATACAAACACGCCGAAAGCTATGGCAAGCAGGCCCCACCCGATAAGTATCCCTGGTATTCCTGCAATTTCCATATGCCATCTCCAATGAGAAAGTGAATGAACCAAGCCCGTTGGACTTCCAGCCAGGGCGAAACCTCGTTCGCGTGCTTTCATTCTACTGAACAGATAATGTGCAACCAGCACATCGGTGGAGGCGGTCAATTGCACGAAGGACAGCTTTGCCAAATATCGCCGCTCGACCAAGCATAACAGCTTGCTCAACTGTAAAAATCACGGACTGTCACGATCGGCAACACCTGACTCAAGCGATGCATGTCTACTCATGGCCGAACCCAGCCGTCCGGCTCAGCTTGGCAGGCTGCCATGGCGGAAAAGTCGCTGACTGTCACGACAGGCGGTTGTCTATCGATTGCAGACCTTCGCACTAACGCTGCTTTGCTGCCTTTTTAGCGGTTGCAGGATTTGTGGCAGAGAACAAATCTCGCTCCGAAATCCATCCACGCGTACGCCGATTTTCTGGGCTGACATATTCACCTCTGACCCAGCCGTCGCGTGTCTCAATGACCCGCAGAGCGTTTCCGGTTACAGCATAAGCTTTGCGTGGTTTTGGACTTGAGGGATTTTCATAAAAATAGGCCTTCTTTGACGCAATAATCCTGATCGACTCCCAACGGCCTTGCTCGGCAAGCACAAAAGTAGACGGATCCGTTGCGAACGTCTGGACGTTCCAGCACCCTCCATGTTCCTCGTCGAGCTTCAGGCGGATGGCCGGCTGTCCATTTGAAAACACATGTTCTAAAACACCATGTATAACTTCTTTGGATTTACGGTTGCTTGGAAACCAAGTCTGAACACGATTAACAGAACCGGTCATTTTTCCGCTAACGAAGAAGATGCAGCTGAATTGGCCAGCCCCCGTAGAACTCTCGAAGTACCCGGTCAAGACGCCGTTTCGGTCAACTCCGATGAGGAAACCGTCGTAGTTCCCTGGTGCTATCGGTGCTGCGACGCAGGGCAAAGACACCAAAGCGATAAGCCAAATTACGATTTTTTTCAGCACAGGCTTCCTTCTATCTCTATGCGCCATCGAGGAGCCGACCATTTGGAGTCTATTGTCGGGCTGCTTTTGGCCCAATCCTGCCTGTCGCGGCCGGCCGGTTTCAACCCAAGGGGACGTTCGAGCTAGCGCTCTACTCTGTAGCGCCTTCGCACACCTGCGCGTTTTTATCCCACCTGCCACCACGATCCAAGCAACTGTCTATTCGCATGGCGCTCCACAACCACAGACCAACCGCGACCAGTGACGCAAGTACGAATGCCGCAAACAGAAGTTTTCCAGTTTTCATTCGTATCGGTCGATGGTGAATGAGAGAGTTCGAAGGTGCACTCTTGGCCGAACCCGGCCGGTCGAGCCAGCATAGCATCTTGCCGTTGCAAAAATCTCTCACATGGCCGCGACAGGCTGCAACCGACTTGAAGCGGAAGCTGACGTTATCCTCGCCAGCGTCCGCACTCGGCTGCAATTCCAGCAGGGCACTGCGCCAAGGTGCGCCCCAATGTTCCTGAACCGTCGCCATTATGCCTAGCCCTGACAGGCGGCAGACTTCAACATAGTCTGACGCCCGCTCCAACCTGGCTGGGATTTAAACCCCCACCGCCGGCAGCGTCTGTGCAAACTGCGAGACGCCGTCGAGGTTGAACAGCTCGACCTTCATCGCCTTGGTCCGCGGGTCGATATTGACTTCACCAAAGAACTGGTAGCCGGAGAACGGCGATGAGTTCTGGATCAGCGGGCTTTTCGAGAATACCGCGGTGGGGCCGAAGGTCTTGTCGAGCACGCCCGGGCCGAAGGCGCCGGCATTCATCGGGCCGGCGACGAATTCCCAGAATGGGGAAAAGTTCGTGAACCGGGCCTGGGCCGGATCGTAATAGTGGGCGGCGCAGTAGTGGACGTCGGTAGTGATCCAGACCACGTTGGGGATGGCCTTGATACTGCTGAGCAGGCGGGCCATTTCGAGTTCGCGGCCGAGCGGCGCGCCGTCGTTGCCGTTGGCGAGCGCTTCCCATAAGTCTTCACCCTGGGCGTTCTTGCCGTCGCCGACGTTCAGGCCGATCGGCATGTCGGCCGAGATGACTTTCCAGGTTGCGGTCGAGGCTTTCAGCGCGGCGATCAGCCACTCTACCTGTTCACGCCCCATGAAGGCCGAACTGGCGTCTTCCGCGGTTTGCAGGTTGGCGCTGTTCGGGCCACGGTAGGTGCGCATGTCCACGACGAATACGTCCAGCAGCGGGCCGTGCGAGATGGTGCGATAAATGCGCTGCGGTTCGCTTTGCTTGTAATAGCGCATGGGCGCATATTCAAGGAAGGCGCGGCGGCCGCGGGTGGTGAGGGTGGCAATGCTTTTTTCGGTGTAGCGCGCATCGGCCGATAAATCCTTGGCGGCGCTGTAGTTATTCGTCACTTCGTGATCGTCCCATTGCCAGATCTGCGGCACCTGGGCAGCGAATTTGCGGAAGTTCGCATCCATCATGTTGTAGGCATGACGACCGCGGTATTCCTTCAGCGTTTCTGCGACCTTGCTGACTTCTTCCGTGACCAGGTTACGCCAGAGTTTGCCGTTTTCGGCCGTTACCTGGGCCAGGATCGGGCCGTCGGCATAAATCGTGTCGCCGTTGTGGATGAAAAAATCCGGGTCACGCAAGCGCATGCTTTCATAGATCTTCATGCCGCCAAAATCAAGGTTGATGCCCCAGCCCTGGCCGCACTGGTCGCCGCTCCAGTGAAAACGCACGGCCCGGCCTGCATCGGCCGGCGGCGTGGTCCTGAATTGACCCGAGATGGTTTCGCTTTCGATTTTCGAATTGTTGGGATCCACATAGCGCACGCGCACGAATACCGTTTGGCCGACCGGCAAGCCGCTCAGGTCGACACGGGTCGTGAAATCGGTGGCGTCGCTGGCAGTGGGGCCAACGATGCGGCTGGCGTTGTTGAAACGGTCGCTGGTATCGTATTCGACCATCATCTGCGCATTGCGGTCACTGCGGCTCCAGATGATCGCCCGATTATCGGTAATGTCGCCGAACTGTATTCCCGATGGCATCTTGGGGCGTTCGTTCTCGCTGACACCGATCGCCGTATGGCTGCTGCCGCCGCAGCCCCCAAGCAGCAGGGAGCCACCCAATGCCGAACTGCCCACCAATACCCCACCCTGGGACAGGAAACTGCGACGCGTAATCGATGAAGTCATGCTTGCTCCGGTCATTTAGGAGCAGGCAAGATTAGATTTTGAATATGACCTGACGATGAAACCGTCAACAGAACAGAGGGGTCAACTAAAACGCCTGCTTACCCGAACAACTCGTGCAATGGCAGTGGGACCGTCAATCCTCGAACACCACGGGCGGCGCTACGCCGCGCCAGCCCAGCTTCCAGCCAATGTTCAGCAGCAGCGTTGCGCTTACATAGATCAGGAAGAACAGCACGAAGAAGCGGGTCTGCAAGAACGCCAGCAGCAGCGCGCACACGCCCAAGAGCGCCAGCATCACCTTGCCCTTCGGGTGCTTGGAGCTGGGGAAGCGGATGGTCGAGACCATCAGCGCGCCCACCGCCACCATCAGCGCCGCCACCATGAAGGCCGGCGCCATGGCGATGACGGGATCGGGCCAGGCCACGACGACCGAGGCCACGCAGGCCGCGCCGGCGGTGATCGGCATGCCGACGAAATAGCGCGGATCGGTGCGGCCGGCGCTGATGTTGAAGCGCGCCAGGCGCAGCGCGCCGCAGGTAACGAATACGAAGCAGGCCAGCCCGCCCATGCGCACCAGCGTCGGATGGGCCTCGCCGAACTGGGTGAAGCCGTAGCAGTACAGCAGCAGGCCCGGGGCGCAGCCGAAGTTCATCACGTCAGCGATCGAATCGAGCTGCATGCCGAAGCCGGACTGGGTGTTGGTGGCGCGCGCCACGAAACCGTCGAGCGCGTCGAACACGCCGGCCAGCACCAGCAGGATCGCGGCCAGTCGATAGTCGGCCGGGTCGCCCACGCGTGCGTTATCGACCGAGATCACGATGCTGCCGAAGCCGCAGGCGATCGACAGCAGCGTGACGGAACTGGGCAGGGCGAACTTGGCGCGCGCGAGGCGCTGCTGGCGGGTAGGATTCAATGGACGGCTCGGGAAAATGAACGATGGCTTATTCTACAGGCAGCAAAATACCCGGGTAGCAAAATAGCGCCGATCGCGCGCAGCACCCGCGGCACAGGACGCAGCACGACCACGTCGAGTGTCAGATTTTACTGATTTGGCCTAGAATGGCGCCATGCATTTGGTCTGACAGGAGTTGCAAGATGAGCTATGCGTCTCATTGGCGGCAGATCGCCGCAGCCGCGGCGGCGGCGTTCGCGCTGGCGGCATGCGGTGGTGGTGGCAGCGGCGGCGACAGCAGCCCCGCCGCGCCGGTGTCGGGCGGCACCGCGGTCACGCCCATCCCGACCAGCCCCGCGCCCGCGCCGCTGCCGGTTGATGTCAACGCGCCGACCCAAACCGGCAATATCGCGCTCGATGGTCGCAACTGGATCAACTACCGGCGCACCCAGATCGGCATGCCGACCGCGGCCGAAAACGCCCAGATCAACAATGCAGCGCTCGGCCATTCCGAATACCTGCGCATCAATAATCTGATCAGCCACGACCAGGAGCCGGGCCGCCAGGGCTTTACTGGCGCCGATCCGGGCGCGCGCCTGAATGCGGCCGGCTACACGCTGCCAGACCAGGGCTTTGCCTACGGCGAGGTGATCTCGGGTACCACCAACCGCTCCGGCTTCTTCATGGCCGAAGAGCTGATCACGGCGATCTATCACCGCTTCGTCATCTTCGAGCCGATGTTCCGCGAGATCGGCACCGGCGCCGCCACCTCCGCGAGCGGCTACAATTATTTCACCGCCGATTTCGCGACCCGCTATTGCTATGGCCCGGGCCTGGCGCGCGGCGCCATCGTCACCTGGCCTTTCAATGGCCAGACCCAGGTGCCGCCCAACTTCTTCAGCGACACCGAAGAACCCGACCCGATCCCCGACCGCAACGAGGTCGGCTACCCGATCAGCGTGCACGCCAATCTCGACACCAGGCTCACCGTGAATGCCTTCACAGTGCGGGCGCGCGGCGGCGACACGCTTGCGGTGCAGCGTATCGAGCCGCTGGCAACGGTCAAGACGGCAGCCTCGATTGTCCCGCTGGCGCCGCTGCGCGCCGGCGCCACCTATGACGTCAGCTTCTCCGGCACCCTTAATGGCGTGCCGGTGACGCGCGAATGGTCGTTCACGACGCGGTGAGCGGCCTTTCTCCAACGCCGGGCGCGGCCCCGGCCATCGACCTCGCGGCCGCGCTCGAGCGCGTGATGGGTGAACGCGACCTTTTGATGCGCGTGCTGGCGCGCTTCGCCAACGATTACCGCGATGTCGCGCCGCGCCTGCATGCGGCATTGGCCGCGCACGACGCCGTGCTGGCGCAGCGCATCGCGCATACGCTAAAGGGCGCGTCCGGCATGATCGATGCCGGGGCGCTGCGGCAATGCGCGCTGGCCCTCGAGCTGGCGCTCAAAAGCGACCCCACACCGCACATGAACCTGCTGATCGATGCGCTGGATGCCGAGCTGGTGCGCGCACTGCACCAGGTCGACGCCCTGCTGGCCGCGCCGCAGGCAGGTGCAGTGGCGGCAGCGCCGCTGTGCGTGGACGACCTCGAACGGCTACGCGCCATGCTCGATATCGGTGACGGCCGGGCGTCGGAGCTGGTGGGGCAATGGCGACCCAGGCTGCTGGCGACGCTGGGCCAGGAGCGCATGCGCGTGCTCGACACGGCGATCGACCGTTTCGATTTCGAGGGCGCCCTGGCGCTGCTGGAAGAACGGGAAGAAAGTACGGAACGCGCAGCGGGCGCTTGATGGCCCGCTGGCCGCTGCCTGACGATTTACCGGGTGTATTCGGCTTCTTCGTCGAACGAATCGGCGCATGGCTTGCCGCAGAAGCGGCGCACGCTGTCGACCGGCTTGTCGCAGTACCAGCAGGCGCCTTTGGCCGGCAGGCTGGCACGCGTCGGCATGCCAGATACGCTTGCTGCGACACCAGCCCGAGGCTCGACCGGCGCCCCACTGTCCGGAAAACTATCGTGTTTCGTTTCCAAGATCCACCCCCTGATACGGCTGCCTGAAGTTTCCTAAAATCAAAAGAAAGGTTACTTCAGCGGAACTCCGTGTGCATGAGAAAGCGCAAGCCACAACACAACAAGCTGGCCACTGTGGCATTTCGAGCGTCTTAGTTTGCCTTCATTGGCATGGTCATGCAACCCTCATCGGACGCCAAAAAGAGAATGGAACATGCACGCAACAATTGCCTGTGCATCCTGTATCGCAGCGCACAAAACCACGGTCCGATTGTCGCGCGCAGGTAACGCGGCGGCTTGTCGCGCTTACTTTGCCGACGCTGTCTGGGCGCCATCGCGCGCCGGTTCAAGCGTGACCAGCAAGCCGCTGCGGGTGGTCTGGATCCGGGTTGGCACGAACTGCACGCCGGCATAGCGCAGGTCATCCTGGTTGAAGGTGTACACCGGCATGTCGCGCGCAACGGTGGCGATCAGGTTATTCGCGACGCGGGTGAAATGGCGCTGGGCCTCGTTGTCGCCGCTGCCGAGCTGGAAACGGTCGACGCGCGGCTCGGCCATCATGACGGCGCTGCGCCCCGGGTCGACATACAGGCGGCCCGAAAACGCCATGCTGCCGGCCCAGGCGTCACGCGCAAACGGCGGCGACACCGACGCGTTCAGCGCCAGCGCGACCCGGTCTTGCTCGGGCTGGATCGACAATTGCGGTTTGCTCAGGCGCACGTCGAACAATTGCAGCAGGCGCTGGTCGATCGGGAACCGTTTATCAAGGCTCGATTGCAGCTTGTACAGCGGCAGCTCGACCTGGCGCGGACCGAGCACGCTGGCGCACGACGACAGCAGGCTGGCGCCGACGATGGCGGCGGCCAGGGTGAACAGCGTGCGCCGCGGCGTGGCGGCGCGGGTGTGGTTTGGCTTATCCATGGATCAAGCCTAGCACGAGCTTCATCGAGGGTGGATGATGCTTACTTGCCGATACAGAATCGGCTGAAGATCACGCCCAGCAGATCGTCCGGCGTGAATTGACCGGTGATGCTCGAGAGCTGGTCCTGCGCCAGGCGCAGCTCTTCGGCAAACAGGTCGAGCGACTGGTCGTCCTGGGCCGCATGACGGCCCGCCATGTCCAGGTGCTCGCGCGCGGCGCGCAAGGCGATCAGGTGCCGTTCGCGCGCCAGGTACAGCGATTCGCCGGTCTGCTGCCAGCCGGCCACGCGCAGCAGTTCGGCGCGCAGCAGGTCGATGCCGACCTTCTCGTGCGCCGACAGGTACAGGTGCACGGCGTCGCGGCTTTCGTCCTTGGATGGCTGGTGGCCCGACAGGTCGATCTTGTTCCAGATGCGCACCACCGGCACCCCGGCCGGGAAGGCGGCCACGATCGCTTCGTCGGCCGCGCTCGGGCCCAGGTTGGCGTCGAGCAGGTGCAGGATCACGTCGGCCTTGCCGACTTCACCCCAGGTGCGCTCGATGCCGATCCTCTCGACCACGTCGACGCCTTCGTCGTCGGCCGGGCGGATGCCGGCGGTATCGATGATATTGAGCGGGATGCCTTCGATCTGGATGGTTTCGCTGACCTTGTCGCGCGTGGTGCCGGCGATCGGCGTCACGATCGCCACCTCGGCGCCGGCCAGCGCGTTCAGGAGCGAGGACTTGCCCACGTTCGGCTGCCCCACCAGCACCACGTTCAGGCCTTCGCGCAGCAGCGCGCCTTGCGCCGCCTGGCGGAACACGTTCTCCAGGGCCTCGACGATGCCGGCCAGCTGGCCGCGCGCATTGGATTTCTCGAGGAAGTCGATTTCTTCTTCCGGGAAGTCGAGCGTGGCTTCGACCAGCATGCGCAAGTTGATGGTCTGCTCGACCAGCTTGTGCACCACTTGCGAGAAGGCGCCCGACAGCGACTGCGACGCCGACTTGGCGGCAGCTTCGGTGGAGGCGTCGATCAGGTCGGCCACTGCTTCGGCCTGGGCCAGGTCAAGCTTGTCGTTGAGGAAGGCGCGGCGCGTGAATTCACCCGGCTCGGCCAGGCGCAGGCCGACCGCGGCGCCGGCTTCGAGCACGCGCGCCAGCAGCATCTGCAGCACCACCGGGCCACCGTGGCCTTGCAGTTCGAGCACGTCTTCGCCGGTGTACGAATGCGGGCCATTGAAGTACAGGGCCAGGCCTTCGTCGATGGTGTCGCCGTTGGCCGCCTTGAACGGTATGTAGGTGGCGTGGCGCGCTTTCAACGTCACGCCTGGGAACAGTGCGTCGATCAGCGCGCCCAGCGACTTGCCGGAAGCGCGCACGACGCCGATGCCGCCGCGGCCCGGGGCGGTGGCGATGGCGGCGATGGGAGAGGTGTCGAGTTTCATGGGGTGGATTGTAAGGGATTGGCGCAGGGGTGGTGGCTGCGGGTTTGCTGGCTTGCTTGGCTTCCCGCCTGCGCGGGAATGACGGTGTCGAGGGTGTCAACCACAAACAAAAAACCCGCGCACACGGCGCGGGCTTTTCAAGAGAGCGGCAACTTACTTGGCTGCGGCGGTCTCGAACTTGCGGGTGATTACCCATTGCTGCGCGATCGACAGGATGTTGTTCACCACCCAGTACAGCACCAGGCCGGACGGGAAGAAGAAGAACACCACCGAGAACGCGATCGGCATGAACAGCATCATCTTGGCCTGCACCGGATCGGTCGGCTGCGGATTGAGCTTGGTCGTGATG
>Ga0265797_10005016_pt1 | contig 19665 bp, 18 predicted proteins | sample P2T30metagenome_FD_192433 | JGI IMG/M metagenome (GOLD analysis project Ga0265797, IMG submission 192433) | Plant litter microbial communities from East Loma Ridge, Irvine, California - P2 T30 | ecosystem: Environmental > Terrestrial > Plant litter > Unclassified | place: USA: California... | reverse complement strand
AGAATGTAGCAGATTGGATCCAACAGTTGAAGGAGATTAAGTGGCCGGGAGCCTGGGAGACGTTTTGGGTAAGACAGGATGGTGTTGTGGATATTTTGGGGAAATGAGTACTGCTTGTGATGAAAGAGCCACCTAGCCTTCTAGTGTGCTAATACAACCATAACTACAGGCTACTCGAGTGCTAGACGCATATTGGCTAACAGGAAAAGTTTAAGTTCGTTAGGTCGTATGAATGAAGAAGGAAAAATAGCTAGGAGTCTCACTGGAGAGGCCGCAGTAAAATCTATAGAAAAGACGGAAGAGACAGTAAGCCGTATCTTGGCGGCAAGCTATTCTTAATGCTAGCGCGTCTCTACTGGAGCGAGGAGCATTAGACGAACGCAGGCTAAAGAATGACTATTAATGACCGTTTGAGGCTATAGTGGGGCTGCGGCGATGGAGTCGTGTTTCCTGGAAAGAGTGCCCGAGGGCGAACACCAGCTAAGTGTCTTTGAAACGGCACCGCGAGTTTTGACGGATGGTAATGAGGACTAATCCTCAGTGTCGCGTGGTCGTATATGGCATAGCGAACGATTTTTCCAATTATGAAGAGCCTGGAGAGTCATCGGGGTGAATCAACTATTTGGCGAGTGGTAGAAAATGTGACGAACTGAACCGCATCAACGTACTGACGCGCTGGCGCTTTGACGCTAAGTACAGTCCAACGAGCTTGCGCTTCAGAGCCTTTTCTTTTCATCATCTCCGTCTACTGGTTCCTCTTTCTCTTCAACTCCAGCATATAACTCATGTGGTTCAATCTTTCCCACGTCTTCCGCACTCAAACCTGCATGTCTGAACCGCTCTCCCTCACCACCCAAATCCCCCCACTGGATCCCATTATCCGGAAATCCGTCCAGTGACGTCGTCGATGCCATGATCACTCTCACGCTGCCAAACATCTGCGGAATAAAACCCTCGCGCTTATACGTAAAAGCCCACCAGCACACAGCTGTCATCAAAAGGATCAGAAATGTTGCGAACCACAGAGGATACGCAGCCCACTTCAGTATGTATTTGGAGTGCTCGACGTGTCGTCCTGGGCTATGTTCGATCCAGATAGCTTCATGCGCTTGCAAGGCCTCGCCGAGCATCCAGTGCGTAAGGGTAGAATAGGCCATGATGGGAAAGAGGATCTTCTTGGGCAGTTGCAGCAGGTAAGTCTGGTTGAAAGAGGTACCAGAGACGAGTGTTGTGCGGATGCGTTTGCGGCGGTATTCGAGTTTACCCCAGTCGGATTCTTGCGATATGAGTGTGATGTTGTATATCATCATAAGATAGAGAAGGGAGTATATGAACTGTGCAGCGTTGGAGCTATGCAATGTGAGCTTAGGCGTGGCAACTAGGGAAGCTTAGCAGTGGGCATAACTTACATGCCGAACGCGATGAATTCGTTGGACAGGTTATCTGGAGTAAGGGAAGTGACTGTTAAAGAGCGGTTGAAGCCTCCAAAGCCGCCGGATATCGATTCGAAATACTCCGTTGAGCTCATGTGGCATCCCCGAAAATCTGGAGCATCAGGCCCATGCTTCTGACAATAACGGTTCCGGCGAGTAGCAGAAGATCCCAAGCTGTTTGAGTTTCTTAGTGGGAAATCTCGCTAAGAACGTGATAACTTACAGCACAGCAGCCGTCAGCGAAGCGGTAAGAAGTGCAAGGCTACAGAACATCATAATCAACATCTGCGTCAACGCCGTGTTGCCGAGGTTGCTGATCAGACTCTTTTTGATCTTGGTTGCGATGGTAGGTTGTGGAAGATTTGCAAATTTGTCCTTCGTGTTCCATTTCTTGCATTTCTGGCAGTGGCCAATCTCGTCTGTACATGTGTCAATGTTACAAGGTAGTTTAATCATTGAGATCTATTCTTACCACCAGTTTTGGACTCTTCATGGTTGAAGCAGTGCTTGTGACAGGTATGTGAATACAGTCGACGAAAGCTGTCAGTAGCGTTGACCATACACTCTCTACTCGTCGTTAGCGGATTAGCTGACAGTGTGAAAGGAGATTACAGACCCTTGCAACTTGAGCGCTGGATCAGCCGCAGACGCAACGATCACGTCACCGAATGTCAGACAATGCTGCTTTACCTTGCCACGAGCTAACAGATTGACAGCACACATGTACACCGCTTTAATGACCAAGCAGCCCATGAGCACAAACGCGGCACTCATACGGACGTTCAGACGGCATTTAGATGCCGTTTGTTCGTGTAGCGTACAGATGACATCCTCTCCCATGGAACAATTGCCTGCCCTATAAGCGGATGGATAGGAATATTGAGAAAATACTAATTCTTTTGTCTCAAGATCATTGACTCCTTCGATCTTGACAGTCTGATTATATTGTGTACAATTTTCTGTGGTATAGTGAACCATCATTTTGCGCCAAGACATGTCGAAGTTTTCCTGGTATTCGTTAAAGATACCATCGTCCATTGACGAGACGTCGACGAAATGGATCGGGTAGTGAGCCTTCCCTGAACCTGAGTCGAAAGTGTGATTAGCATGTGCCCAGCTGCGTGCGGATATCTGCCCGTCGTGTGGAAACATTCAGTGTGCGTCTAGGTTGTGCATGTTGTTTGCAAGCACCAGATGCATGACTGGGAAGCATGACTTGGAAGCATGACTTACTGCTAACGGTTAGTATTAATCACAAACAGTAGTGTCGTCGTCAGGCCCGTACCGGAATGCGCTCCAACATGGAAACGATAAATCACCGTTCAAATAAAGCCCACCACTCAACTCGCTGATTGAAGTGACGTTAAGTTCTGGTAGATCCACAGGGTTGAACTCGACAACTTCAGGTAATTCCTGGGTATATGAAGGGCCTATGAGGGAGTTTGCGAGAAAGTGTACTGGCATCGATGTGAAGATTAAGAGGAACCACGCAGCCCATGCGCGCTTCTTGCCTTTTTCCTTATGCCGGATGTTCAACGGCGAATTTGTTCCTACTCTAGAGTCTCCAAATTTTGACAACGCATATCTTAAGTCGCTTATTCTAAGAGAAGTGACAATTTGCTGATAAGTGTTGCTCATTCCCAGGACCATGGTCGCGCATACGTTGATGAAGAGTAGGCAAGCTGTGTTAGTGTGCGTGACCCTCTTGCAAGAATCTGGCTCCCCACCCACGGAGGTAGAGCCTACATTTGTGCGGTTGACAATATGCTTGATGTTACACGCGATCAGGATAATCATACCGAGTGCAAGAGCGCTCATCGTCATGGCCATCGTACGGAATGACCGATCGCTCAACAGCTGATCTTTCCAAATACCGCGACCAACTCGTGCGGGTTCAATGTCGGCGGCAGCATGTCTTCTAATGGAGCCTCGGAGATATTTTGGCAGTGGTCGCCTTCGGAGGAGGTTCTTCAATTTTGTGGTGCTGCTTCCAGTAGCGGTCGATCGGAAGCTTTCGGAGCTTTTTCTGCTAGAGCTGTCCGGGCCATTGTGTTGTTGAGTGGAATCGTATTGCGGAAGATACGGTGATGGATCGGACGGAGCATACTGCGAAGAAGAGAGTCGCCGCAATGGCATCTGCGAATCTTGCGTATGGAGTAATCCGATTGTATCGCGGAATTCGTCGTTCACCGACAACCTTTAGTTAGATCAGCATGTCTGCCATACCTCGAATTAGCCTACCATGACCTACTCGGTTATATCCTGGTCGTGTCTGAATACATGGGGAGTCAGTAGCCTATCGTAGCTCCAATTTTTGGCCATCGTTGTAGCCTGTTCCAGACCACGTCCAGAAGCTCGGTCTCTTGGTAGGCTATCTTTCGAGTTGGTCGAGTGGACTTGCGACAGCGCGTCAGCGACTGAATCTTGTTGTTGCCGTCACACACCCACAGAAACGAAGGAAAAAAGAGTGATGCATGTAGTAACTTTAGATAAAGAGCATGGTAGCAGTCTGAAGTAAACTGCACGCCGTCGCCGACTCAAAGCTTGGAACAGCCCAGCCAAGACCAGCCACCTCACAAAGCGGACACTTATCATTGGGGTACAACCTGAGAACCCCGTCGTGCAACCCTGAGTCGTGCGTGTGTCCTGTAAGTCGCCCCTGTCGCGGCACAAAGAGTGCATCCCGATACTGTTAACTAGCACGGTAATCTTTCGATCTGAGCCAGATAACGATTGAGAACCGGTCAATATGCACAAGGAAATGATGCATGTTTGGTCTCGATGGTAGTGGGCCAATGCTGTGTGCACACTCAGTCAGCTTGCGCGGGATCCTGGCGCTGTGGCGCCTGCATGACGCCTTGAAACTCGCCTCCAGCCCTAAGATCGAATAGTGGAGGACAGGCGGGGCCTAGAACATGACATAATCATTTGGGGGCCGAAATCTCGAAGTTTAAAGGTAGCTCCCGTTAATTCCTCTAGGCTGTATGATGGTGGACAGTGGTGTGGTGGTTGGAAGATTGCAAAGACCGCTCAGCCGCAGGACGCTAACGTGCTCCACTCCAGGCCGCCTGCAAGTTCCGAAATTGGAAGCGCGATTCCGATATACTCCTTTATTAGAACATAACAGACAGCACATGATGGGATATCTTGACCTCGGTGTTCTACAGTCTTTTGTGGATGAGACAGTAGTTTAGTAAACTATGTAGCCGGTCAGTAAGAGTTCAAACTATCGATTTGTAGTTCATAACAGTACCAACCGTTCCGTAAAAACAACGTGGTCGATCCTAAGAATTACAATCTACGCATCTACATAAACGCTGTTACCACTGCAATCCGCACAGCGATCAAACACGGTCATGTCTATTGGGTTGACAGATGGCTTCACGAATCAATTGTTAGTGTAAGCAAGTTGGACGGATTTCTCTTTATATAATGAACAAACTATAGCAGGAAGCAGTCGAGTGTAGTTACTTCGCCTAACAGGATTGATTTGATGTTAAGACTTGGCTAACGGGGGCTCGAAGAGAAAAAGTCTTGCTACAGATATAACATCACCCCCTCACACCTGGGAAATCTTGAATCCTCCCGGCAGTAGTCTCTGGTAGACGCCGAAGGGATCGTACTTCTTTGCGACCTTCTTCATGAACAACACCTTGTCAGCACCGTAAGCTGAAAGTGGATCTTGGTCCTTGTCGGCATAGTTAAGGTAAAGGTATTCTACTCCCGTACTCCTTTCTGTGGCAAACTTCCGGATGCCATCGGTCAACATTTTACCCAGGCTAATGAACAGTTCATCATCCTTAGCTTCAGACCAAAGCAGGTAAGACTGGTACATGATAAAGTTCTCGCTGTAGCGCTCCATGCCCAGCACGTTGCCGCCTCTGGCTGTACTGTTCGCGGTATAGCTTGTGGCAAAAACCTGATGTAAGCACGAGACGCGCCATTGGCCAGAAGCCTTGGCTTGAAGCTCCGTAATGACGGTGTTGTATAGACGCGCTGTCTCTTGAAGAGTCTCGAGATCGATCTTGAACGAAAGAGTGCGAAATTGAACCCTAGTTACTCGCGTTAGCGATATTTCCACAACATGCGTACTGGAATACGTACCTTTTAGTTGTGTCACTGCCAAATTCTGCAGCGATTGCACTCATCGGCTGGATTTTGGTCGAATCGCTGAGAGTGTTGTTGACTGCAAAGAACTCGTTGTATGCAGCTGGGCGAACCACAGGCTTGGTGTAATCGAAGGCCGCTCTTACGACGTCCACGGGACTGGCTGTTGAGTATCCTTGGAACAGGATCAAAGCAGCATTTGGGTCTCTGTTTGGATCGAGACCAAAATTAACAAGCGACTTGAAGTGTTGGTTGACAGTGGATGCAGGCCAGGAAACAATACCTCCCCAAAGATCCTCGTTCTCGAAAGTCTCCATGTCGTATCGTGTCACGATGCCAAAATTGCTGTTACCGCCTTTGAGAGCGGTGAACAGATCTGCATTTGTCCGCTTATTGGCATTCACGATACGGCCATCAGCAAGAACGACCTGGAAATTGATCACGTTGTCGCAAGATAGTCCAACGCGAGGAGCGTAGTGGGATATTCCACCACCAAGTAGAAAGCCGCCGACACCGACAGTGCTTCCTCGGCCTCCAGCTACCATACGTCCTAACGGCTCTAGAGCTGCGTAAACAGAGCCCCATCTCGCTGCTGGCAAGATACTTGCTATCTTGGAATCAGCATCGTAGGTAGTTCCATTCATATTCAGCAGATCAATCGTAACTCCATTTTCGATGTTATTGGCCCTAGGGATCGGGGTGTGGCCACCGGATCGCACGGCGAATTGGCAAGTCTTCTGTAGACTGGCAGCCGCAAGAACCTTCACGATCGTGGAGACCTCCTCGGCAGTTGTGGGTTGCACAATGCAGCTGGGTGTTAATCTGCTCTTTCCATCGAAATAAGAAGCAAGACTAGCATTGTATGAGTTCTGACCAGGGTAGGTTACGCGCTTAGCTACAGGACTTGAAGCCAGAGCCATACACTAGAGAAAGTCAGAATAGCAACAAAAGATGATGTTGAGCTTACACAGTAGCCGGGGGAGAGCCATGGGACTGTGGGTGCGCTTCCATTAACACTTCGAGCGCACGCCACGTTGACTAGGGTCGCAACGAACAAGGTAAAGCTCAGACAGAACATAGCGGACGGACAGGTTGTGGTCAGCTATCAACAATGTGGTCGTCTTGGCTGGAAATCGACTAAAAATCTCGCTCATGAGTTATTTGACATTGCTCCCACGAGTCGGCCAGATGCTCGTCGAAGACGTGAAAAGTCATTGACCGAGGTAGCAGGGTTGCGGATATCATGATCTCTGCGCTTCCTACGATTAGACCGTTAAAGGCCTTCGTGCCGACAGCACAGACCCAGGAAAGCGGATTTGGAGTCTGCAGTGGGCTTCGTGGCGAGATTTAGCATTGTAATCATGGGAAAGAGCGGGGAATACAAGTGATAGAAGGAATCCCAGCGGAGGAACTGACTAATGAAGCCTAGACTAGTCCTAAACAGGTAACGTCCAGGCTGAGCCCTGCGGCAACGGCTGCGGCGCGGGTCGCGGCGCAGCCTCCACGGAGAAACAGACATCAAGACCACCGTGCCGTCGTATCAAGCAAGCTCAAATGACCCAGATGTTCTTTCAATAAGAGTAAGTACGAACGCGGTTGAAGAGACGCTTGACTCGCAGCCCGCTCACCGGCATTCATCGTGCCTAGGTAGGCTCGGCATAGGCACTAAACTTCACGGTCGCTTAGAGCAGTGTTACCATTCGCGCTGATATGCTTCAGCTGAAGTCCTGAAAGCCACTTGTTATCTCATTAATAACCTCGCACATTCAGGCTCGCAGATCTGGAATGACGCCAAAGGGGCTTATCTACACGCGCCCCCGGTCGATCGCTGTTTGACCTTCGACACCTCAGGAAAAGCAAAAACGAATGGTGATTTGGCTACGTATTCTCAGCCGCACTCTACACCTGGACACCTATCCAAGTAAAAGAAAGGTTATTATTGAGATATGTGATCCGCAAACCAGTCGCCGACATCATTTGCGCCTGTCCCGTGAGCTCTCTTATGTCGCTATGGAGTAGCGTCCGATTGAACGTAGTGGAGCCATGGGCCAAAGACCTATGCATTCGTTGATCGGCAATGGTAGAAAACCTCCTACACACCCATTCCATGTCTTCCTGCAGGTTCAAGATCTTGAGTTAGATTATACATGCAGGTTTGGCTCTAAAGTAAGTTAAAAACCTTTCTCTTGCTTCCTTCATCTTTCCATGTTAACACCGCTTCCCCACTCATCAATCCCACAACGTAGCATTCCCCAACTAACTTATGATTTTGATCCACAGTTCTAACGACATATGGTACGCTTCCGCCAAACAGTATCGCAATGGTATCTCCTTCTTTCATCGCGTCTGGCCCAATGCCCATCAAGCCATTTCTAGTCACGAAAAATCGTCTATCGACGCAAGCCTGAACGAAAGCCTCATGAAATCGCCCGGAATCCGCACTTTGCCTCGAGGCTCGTGGCATACGTTGCAATAAGGATGCGATGCGAGAAATATGGGTGTGTTGCGCAAACCAACTCACAGCGTGGCCAAAGAAGTCCGGATCGTTGTTCTGGCCAGCCGTCAGGGTTTGAATGAATGTTCTAATCATGGCCTTGTCCGCGTTCGAAGCTGATGTTGTCTCAGAAGGCTCCACAAGTCCCCATGCCATGTTTACGAAGTCGATTTCTTCTTGATACGTCACATAGCCAAAGCCGTAGCTTGCAAGCTTGTGACCGTAAGCCGCTACATGGTCGACATCGATACCCTCAAGCGAAAGTATAGCAGGATTATCACTAAAACCCATGGAGAGCGACCCGTTTCCGCTCGCATTGTAGTTCTTGGCAGATGGCATAGTTGTCAAGGTGTTTGAAGCTCTGTTTTGACGCCAATCTGGGACCCATGATGGCCATGATGGCTCCAAGGGTAGTCCCACGTCCGAAAGGACATCAAGACTTCCATGTTCAATGATCAAGAACCTAGCAACATCACGGTATACATCGAGGACGGGCTTCTCATAGTCTGGTTCGAGAAGCTGGTGAAACCCATGTGCTTCGACATCAGCTAATTCCGTTGCTATGCCGAACGTCGCATACACTTTGTCTCTAGGATCTGTGGCCAGTCTGTTGCGAAATGCCTGGAGCAAATCCAATAGCGCAATCTGCTTGCCAGGCGAAGAACATTGCTTCCACACTGAGACAGCTTTGGCAACTGGCAAGAGATCCTGTTGATCTTGAATTTCGTATTTCAACACTGCAGGCAAGGCGTAGCCCTTAGTCTGGAACCATGAGGCCGCATCTCCGATGGCTGCCCAATCGACCTCCCAGTCGCCTATCAACACCATTGCTCTGCTCGCGAGGACTGCCTCCTGCACCACCCACACTCTTTCAAACCAGGGGTTCGTGAAGAAGTCACGTACAATTTTCCAATCCGGCGCGTTAGGCTTGGGAAATCCGTACGCTCCGTTGCGCTGGAGTGAGTTTTCAGCGGGTGTGATGGAGGCCAATCTGTTCTGTGGCCTTTTCACGTTCCGCAGCGCTTGCGCGATGAACGAGAGCAAGACTGGTATTCGTCCATACGTACTGATGTGAACACCCGACCCGGCATCGAATTTCGAGATGGAATCTGGTAACTGCTTGTCTTCTGCGCCGAGCCATATGGTGACAGCCGCGGCACAACTATAAATTTTACCCATCATCTTGACCTGGCTTGCCCTCTCCTCGTGATTGGTCTGATCTATACAGAGAGCATCGATCCACAACAAGCTCTCTTTCTCCCATTCACTTTCTTGATATTGCTCGTGTCGGCTTCGTGCGAAACCCTTCCACGCGTTCTTGCTAGAATGCAGTGGGTGATCTTTAGACCAGGGTACGACAGAGCGCCATCCTGGGGTACGTCGCAGATGTATGAGAGTATCGGCCAATCTTTTGGTGATAGCCATCTCCGCACCGTTGCAGATTATAGAGGCTGCGTCTTCGGACTCACCCCAAACATACGAGAGTGCATGATACGGGGGCGACTCAGCCAGGTTGGCCACAGTGATCAAAGCGCATTCTATGGGCTCATCTTTGAAGCCAGGTTTCACAAACAAAAGTCGAATAGCATCGCTGCCGAGAGGTTCGTAAACGGTGTGTCGGACGCTGCGCAAAGGCATAGCGCGACTGGGGAACGCGTACGTGGATTTGCGAGGGCATGTACGCAGACAATAGTTCTTGCAAGTGATTTCTCAGATAGCAAGGTGAGCTGGTGCCAGGCGAAAACGCTATGTGGTGAAGTGAGGAAAGTTGCCTGCGGCTATTGGGGATGGTGTTCCTTGTAAGGCCGCCGTCTTACCTGAGCAGGTGGGGGCTGATAGCGCACACACCCCAAACAAAGGAGTGGCGTGCACAGCTTCCGCGTCAGCCTACCGACTGCGCGTCGAAGTGGCTATGTTGTGAGAGCTAACTGCCCTGGAGTCAGCATTACCATTTCTTCATCGTGCACGCAGAGTTCATTTGTATTCTGTGCTGCTTATCTATAAGAGCACATATCGTATCGCGGGCTATTGCAGTCAACAAACAACGATGGTTTTCGCATTCGACCCTAATGTTATTCGGGACAGACTGAGGACGGACATAGGTTTGCGAAATCTTTGTAAGCTACCTACTCAGATATCGATGGTCGAATACAGAGACAAAACATGCTAACGTCCATTAGCAATATATGCACAATGGTACGGCGCGCTCATGAGGGATCGTGATAAGCAACTGATCATCATAGGGTATCTGTAACTGCAGCGACCTTATTATACTTGCCCACATTCTACGCACTTTACCGCTATCTTGTTATCCTTGATAGCGATGAAGTTCATGGCTTTATGTCATTGCTTGATCTTACTCTGGACTTGGGCCCCTTTAACCTGTACGTAGTAAGACAAGAACTTCATCACATGTTTCTCACAAGCGCATAGTCTGTTCCCTCTTGTTATTCTAGGGGTGGAACTTCCTCATTATATCCGCCCTCAACCACTCCTATACTGGTCAACAGCCACGTGGCTTGCGATGCCACCTCGTTATCTCTGCGAATTGTTGGCTCTTGAACATGAGAATCCTTTCAATATCCCCACGAAGATCAGAGTCGCATCGGTTGTCGTCTTCTTTTTCTGCCTGCCCACGCTCATGATCACATTGGCAACCTTAGGAATCCTTCTTGAGGGGTCAAGGTTCATACTGCCAAACATACTGGCAGGGAGGGTTCTGATCAATCTTCTATACTGTATACAGCTGAGCCTCCCTGCTGTATCCTACAGCTTCTACAGATTCCGAGTTGAAGGTGGTTTGGTTAACGGGTTCATGAGTCTGCTTTTCTGGTTCTCAGCGTGCCTGTTCGGCGTAGCAACCTTGCTGTATATTGCTGCAAGCAGAAGACGACACTTTTATGTATCTAGTACGTTGTTGGGAGGAAACGGCATACAGCCCATGGTCCTTTGGCTGCCGGGAACAGGACCGTCTCATCAGTCTGTTGGGAACGAGGCTCAAGAGGGCACGATCCGGCTAGTGTAAGATGTATGCAGCGAAACTTGTCTGTAGCAAGAATTCAATAGACCATCATTTATAGCCCCTCGTTTCGAGACTAATGAGTAGCGCTAGCAAGTCTGATGAACTCTTCTCTGTGCTCGCTAGCCCACTCTCGGAAGGTCAACGCCGGTCTTCCAAGCACATAGGGAACATCGTCACGAATAGTTCCGATATAACCCATCCGGCCATCGACGACTTGCCTCATAAAATCAACTCCACCCTCAGCGTACCACCGTTCCGCTCCCGAACCCGGGGCTGAGACCAACGCCTTGAAATCGTCCGGTCCTTTGGGATTGAAAGCAATGCTCCGACCAGTGACCTCACTTAAAATTATCGCAATCTCTGAGCCGTCCAGTACATCAGTGCTCATCCAGTAGTCGCGTTCGTGGTGCTTGTCAGGCCCTTCTCGTAGAACGGCTGCCGCCATCGCTGCGATGTCGCTCACCGCGATCCAACCCACGCGACGGTTCTCGACGTAGAGCGTTAACTGATCTGCTTTGGGTGAAGTGGCAGCCAGGAGGTTGTCCATGAACATATTGGGGTGAAGGTGCGTCCAAGCGAGACCGCTTGCTTTGATGTAGGTCTCGATGAGCTGATGCCAAGCAAAGTGCGGATCTGTGGTATCCCATTCGCCAAAAATGCCCAAATGAACAATGTGCTTCACGCCAGCCTTCACAGCGGCGTCCACGAATGTCTTGCTTTGCGTCAACATCGCAACTGTGTATCCGGTCAACAGGAAAACACGTTCCACGCCAGCTAGAGCGAATGCAAAAGTCTTCGGATTGTCCAGATCCAGATGTACGGCCTCTTTCCCTTCATTTTTGATCCTTTCCACTGCTTCTGCACGCCGCGAACACAGGCGAAGGCGAACATCTGGAGAGTTCTCGAGGATTCTGACCACCAGTTTACCAATCTGGCCTGTCGAGCCAAGGACTAGGACTGTCGGCTTCTTTGAGGAGGCGTTCATGTTTTCTTTCGTTTTCGGAAAGGATGGTTACTTGGATCGTATGGGTTGTGCGAAGGATACTGGATTTCCAGACGCAGAAAGAGTGCGTTTATGTATTTTGGGCGTCTCATTCCGTCTCTAAAAGTTGCGCGCTAGATCATTGCCACCGGACAAGTATATCATGTTGGCCTTGAGAACCTGACGGATTGCCGAGTCGGAAATAGGGCCCAGGGACGCTAAGTAATGGCCCCTGCCCCTCTTGATGTACTTTCGTGCAGAAGATCCACACCTAATGACGCATTTCGAGCGAGCCCACAGTGACACCACAACTCCTCGCGCACGTTACAGTAATCCGCTGACAATTTAAAATTTTGAATTATAGTGACTTGCTTGTTTGCCATCGATACCGGAGAGATGCCACAAATTTATCGAATGCTACCAGCCAGGCCCACTAAGACTACATTAGATCGGTAAACCACACAGCTATCGTATCCCTTGACTGCTACTCTCGTATGCCCTTCATTGGCATACAAAATCTGCTGCAGTGTAGTTTGCGGGGTTTCCAGTAAAAAACGTTTTCTTTGGGTATTGACAGAGCAAGCGTTCCTTATCCTCAGCGTTCCTAGCAACAAGTGTTTCGGGCGCAATACCATTCTCAACCCAGTCGACCAATGCAGCAGTTTGATAGCAACGAATTCGGCCCCAAACATAACTGGACAAGAGATAGCACCGGGCGTGCAGTTGCCAATTGCTTGATACGAAGCCATAGTAGAGAGAACGAGTGCCGATTGACGACAAAGGAAAACGACTGCTTGAGATGAGATGCGATGCGTATGATGTCTATAAGGTAAAGCGACTAGGTCAGCTTTATACCACAAAACTACTACACCCTTTGAACGGTTAGATATGAGTCGTCTCCGACTCCCGAACAATCCCCTTGAGACGCAAATGAGTCGTACGGATGCAGGCTCTGTGTTTATCCGACGGTGATTCTATAATAGTAACTGGATGAGCTTCGGCATACTTGAGATGTGGCAGGGCCAAGCTCGGGCTGCTTGTCACGACATTACGACATCACTTTACTGGCGGTGTCTACTACCAACAACTGGGTAATCAGAAGGTATTCTCACTCACTTGAAGTCCTACTCGCCCACGCTCCAAGATACCAATTCTTGTCGATGAGATGGAGAAATTGCAATTCATTGCCATATCTTGAATTGAGACGTCACTGTGAGGGCAGTTGCCTAGATGGTAGAGTCCTGGACTGTTATGACTTGAACTTGGCGATTCGTATTCCGGGCAGTCTGTTGCCCCGCGACTCCGTCACTCCGTCACTCCGCTAGTCGGGCTAGTTCCATCAATTCGAGATGTTTCGATTGGACAGAACTAGCGTCAAGGCGATCGATGTGATTCAAATGTCTCGTCCATCCCTATCTCTTTTGCTCTTTCAACCATTCGCCTGCCCGCTTAGCCATATTTACAGCCTCTTGCTCGAATCCCAAGATGTGACCCAAGAGCAAGAGATCGTGTGGAACGTGCTCTTCAATATCAAGCTGTACATCATTACCTGCTTGCTTCATCTTCTCAGCCCATTCGACTACGTCAAAGTATAGTATCTCTCCCCCACCTCCATTCACCCAAATCGGCACCTCGGTCTTGAATGTTCGGTTCTTGTGCGAAATGTATGGCTGTGACAGAACCTGCTCACCAGCTTCACCAGCATATGCCTGGGTGCCCCAGGACGTGAAGGGAGGAGAGAGGTAGTCTGTGGCATAGTTCCTATTGTCATGAACGTATGATGCAGAGGTATCGGCGGGGTTGATCCAGGGCGACCAGAGAAGCGCTGACGAGGGAGCAGGTAGACCGAGGTCGGAGCCGTACTCGGAAATGTAGCGAAGAAGGGAGATGGCGAGGTTGCCGCCCGCCGAGTCTCCGGAGAGTATGATGTTCTTCGGGGATATCTTGAGGTCGTTCAAGAGATATAGGTAGGACGTGAGGCTGTCTTGGAGCGCGGCTGGGAAAGGGTTCGATGTCTTGGAGGCAGGCAGCGTGGAGAGGCGATACTGAGGACAGAAGATGTGTGTGGCTAGGGTGTGCTTGAGAAGTTTCTTTGCGGGAGCTCCGCATTGTCCCGTCCTTCCATCTCCTGGTAAAAGTTAGCCACGGGGATGTGTATCACAAAGGCTATCGACTGACCTGTGACGAAAGCGCCGCCGTGTATATGAAGCACGACCTTGACGTTGCTCTTATCGCTGCCCGTGGTCAATGGCGCAGGAAACCACGTCGCACCAATTTCTGCCGGCACAACGTCCTTGTTGCTCCTCAATGGTCCTTTGTATACGTCATCCTTCGCCGGTTTGATGACAAGGAATCGCTCCTTCTCCCGGTCCGGTGTGAGAGGCAGTGGTGTCTTAGCTTGCACCGTAGCCACGTGCCATAGCCCAGAGAAGAGGGCGTGCACAGTAATGGCCTGTCGAAAGGTCCAGCTAGGGTGCTGGCGACCGAAGAGGAGGAATTTGACAATGAATACTGGGAATCGCACGAGCTCAAGGCCCAGGGCGGCCAACGCGTACACGCCCTTTACAGGATGTTGCGTGAAGTCCACCATCGTGCTGACAGCGCTGTCGATGAACACGGTGAGGAGGCCATGGGTATTTTCGGAAGTGGATGGCTTATATCATAGCGGAGTTGGGTTCGCGCTTGCTTCCAAGATTGCGACGATCGAGGGACGGCGGCTCCTTGATCTGATCCGTACCGAGGTCCTTGGCACGACTAATTCGACCATCTCCAGATCTACCCCGCATAGCTCCTGCCCATCCGTTCCCATCTGCGACACTGCTCGCACCACTTAAGGCGGACTAATAGATGCGCCCACACATCTGGCACATCTTCATCCGGACTATCCTCACGACAAAAGTGGATACACATCACGTTGTCCTGTCTGATACTGGAGTGACAGGTGGTTGTGTTCGTGGAGCTGGAGCTACTGGGACAGCTTCCCGCCAGAATTCGATATCGTCTCGTACTTGCAGTGCCTTGCCGATGTCTTGCTCGTCCAAGTCCTGACCTCGCTTGCGCCTCTCACTATGGGCAAGTGTAGTGGAAGTTGCAGTGCCAGACGAACTGTTACAAGACGGGAGATTATACTCTCCATCCTGATCATCATTCGACGCTACAATTCCTCCAATGGCGTCACTGGTCTGTAAAGTGCTGTCCGACATATACTGCTCCCGAATTTCATGCTCATCGTCTGCTAATTCTCCTTCTGACTGCTCCTCTTCTTGTCCTACTCTATGTCGAAAGTCGGTTTTCTGTCCCTTGTTGGCGGATCTATCAGCTTTGGGTTGTTTGCGCCTATACAGTTCAACCAGCGTCTTGAGATCATCTGGCATCACCCACGAGTGGCGGCCTTTCGTCTTTCGACCGTGATCGATCCGCTTACGAAGACGTTTTTGTACTTCTTCGAGCTTTCCCGGTGTAAGGCTTGCCAGGGCTGAAAGAAGAATCAAGAATGGTTGGCCCCATGCCATGGCGTACTCAGCATGATTGTAGCTCAGACCATTGGGAAGTGCTTGCCACGCATCGTCAATGTCCTATTGTTGGCAGATGTTGTCAACCACCTCTCCTATTACCGAGTCAGGAGTCGGCGATATAGGTCTGTTGAACACGATCGGAGCCATCACGTGTGTTGATATGGAATACGTTTGAATGTTTTGGTTACTCTTGGATATGGGTCGACCTAGGTTTCGACTACAGGGCGAGGTCGTCAACCAAAGTTGCGGTGGCCGTAAGGTCATTGGAAGGATCTTGTTATCTCGTCTGTAAGATTGTGACTGAACAGCGGCGCCATCAATCGCCTTGTATGACAAGTAATCGTTCCTGTGACTCGCATTTTGGCTTTCATTCCAACACCTTTGCTGCGCTCTCGCTCTCAAGTCCGTGTGAATGAGATGATCGGAAGGAAAAGAGCCATATCGAGTATAATTCACTTCTGTTATATATTCACATTCTCGAGCTTGGGTATATACCACGCTTGCAGTGGACGTTGTGAGGGGTGGTTCTTAGGTCTTCGGTACGATTACATGATACTGAAGATTTATGAGTCACGGGCACATCGCGATACTCTGTGTTTGAACATGCGAGCAGTTTGTATCGTGAGAGGACATTGTAGAGTATGCCCGTCTGTTGTGATCGAGGCGCTGCCGTAGAAGGGCGGAAGAACATCAGAGCTGACCAAGCGAAATGACTGATCGTTAACATCAAAACCGTCAAACAATGGCGCCAAAAGTATTTGCGCTCCATCTCCAATGGTTGTCTTCTTTGTTACTTGACAGTGACTATCACGTCCAGCTTTTACCATTAGCTTTGGTACAAAACATCGCGGTCAGAGCGTGGGTCGCCCAAAGGAAGGCACGGTGCCACCCGACGGAAACTCCCTGAGCACGTTGATGAAGAGACGGCAAAATACGATGGTAGCGTTACGAGTATAGCCTTGCAAGCTCTTCAGCCTCGGTCTAAAATGTTGCCCCTATCAGTACACTGGACGCGCTCTGTGCTCAGTATTAGATACGTGGCCAGCGCACTCAGTCTAGTTACTGACGAGGCTACAAACGGCTGCGTATGATCCTACAAGGAAGTACGAAGAAAATGAAGTCCATTAGTGGCGTTCTCAGCGTTGAATTGACTGTAGACTTAGAGACTCGAAGCTTCGCCAAGTCATTGCGGATTCTAGTCCGCCTGCGTCTCCGCCGAAAGAAGGCGAACTCAGACCATGCGGTGTCGCGTGCATTCCCCGGAGATTTCCAGGACCAATCAGCCAGGACACAAAGCTAATCTTGCCCAGGGTCGTGTTTCCAAAATTAGTTGCCAACGCCTAAGATCAGTTTCCAGACAAGGCTCTCAGCGGAAGTGACCTTAACCCTCCCTCTCTCAGTCTCCATACTACATCGTATCCCGAACACGATGCTAGTTGCTGCAACGTGCACCATGGAAGCCGGCATCCGTATATGCATTGATCGTGCGTAGGTGAAATTACTCCACAAAATATCCTTTAATAGCATTGGGTAGGTATCTCCAAGACTTATATAACGAGAGCATGTCCATGAGTGTCTACCATCATCAATAAGAGTCTAGCAGTAATCCACCACAAGACGCTCAACAGTCCGACTATCTAGGCATCATGAAAAGAAATCAGTTGATCAGCCTCGCGCTTCTTGCGCCGAGCTGTCAAGCATACGTCTGGCCCAGCCAGTACGACCAGCTTGACGACCTCTTGTTTTTGCAATCTGGGTACATAAAAGATGGAACACTATCGGATCGTACGTATCTTATACTCTCAATCCATTTGACCCAGAGCTCATAAAGTAATAGAAGTCATGACCTGCGATTTTGGCGCTGGCCAGCCCGGTATTCAGAAAGCCGCAGAATGGGTACGAACTGCCTTCCACGACTCCGTTACACATGACGCCAAAACCAAGATTGGCGGTTTGGATGCCTCGATACAATACGAGCTTGACCGACCAGAGAACCTGGGTGCTGCACTCAACAACACCTTGGCCGACATATCTAGTTCAGTCGACATCAGGAGCTCTGCAGCCGACGTTTTGGCCTTGTCGTTAGTCATGTCCGTGGCTCGTTGCGCCAATATGCGCGTTCCCTTGAGACTAGGCCGCAAGGATGCGACGGAGGCTGGTATCAAAGGCGTACCGGAAGCCCACACGGATCTCGGCACCACCAGGAAGAGGTTTGAGACTGCCAGCCTAAGCGAAACCGACATGATCACTTTGATTGCTTGTGGTCACAGCATTGGTGGTGTTCACTCTGTTGATCACCCGGAGATTGTTTCTGGTCCAGTCAGCGCAGAGAACAAGGCGAGTTTCGATACCACCCTGGGCGTATTGGACAACAACGTGGTATTGGAGTACCTCGACAACTCGACAGCCAACCCATTGGTCGTCAATCCCAACAACACGTTGAACTCCGACAAGCGAATCTTTGCTGCTGACGACAACAAAACCATGCGCAAGCTTGCCGACAAGGCTTACTTCAAGTCTCAGTGTGAGGCTGCATTCGAGAAAATGCTTAGTCTCGTACCAGGCGATGTCACACTGACGGAGCCCTTGGAGCCAGCCGACATCCGACCTTACATCTCATCCTACTCACTCAAGGACGGCTCAGTCCAGTTTTCTGGACGCATCCGTGTTCGCATCACGCCAGTAACTGGTCGTGACTCAGACAGCCTTACCGCTTCTATCATTCCGAAATCGCGTGGCAATACCACAGTCGCCGAGATCGCTGCTCGCCGTGCCACCTTCCAAGGAGGAACCTCTTTTGGATACCTAGACGAAAACTTCCAATGGTTCGAATTCGACCAGACGCTCAATGCTAGCGAGGCATTCGACTCATTTACCATTCGCGTCAATGATGACACCTACGACAATGGCGGCACAGGCGGATACCCTGTGAATGCCGATATTCTCTACCAAGATGCGCAGTCCTGTGTCGCCTGGGATGCGGCTAAGCAGGAAGGCACTTTGACCATCACTGCTGCTGTATCCAAGGCACTTCTCAAGGGTGGCGCCACTCCGCAGATCAATGTTGTGAAGAAGAACAAGATTCAGGGCAACTTCATTCCTCGCTTGCGACCAGAGACCATCCCTATGACCCGCGCAAGCAAAGAGACTGCAGAGTACGTCTACTTTACTGCCTCAACAAGCTTGTCCGCTGATGGACTCGCTCCTACGGTTGACATTGAAGTTGGTGACTCCAAGATCGAGTACATCACGACAACTGGTCTTACTCAGCAAGAGTGCGCTTCGTTATAGATACCCAATATTTAATTTATAGATTTCCTTCATCCAATATTCATAAGCACTTTATTCAGAATACTGCTATGCTAGCCCCCTTCAAAGACCACTTTCATCACGCTCATCATGCATGCACTGCTTGCCAAAATCAGGAGAAGGCTCTGCCTTAGTTTAGCCCGAATCTAAAGTGTAATGTTCAGTTTGCAAGGCTCAAAACCACTCGAAACTATATCACGCATCGAAACCATACTACCCAGGCTCCGTGCATCTTACCTCACCCTTCATTCAAGTAGTAAGTTGGTGTTCAGAACAGTGCGCGGCGGTCTTAGCGTCTGATGTATGACTGGTCGAGTATACACTCTTGTCCATCTTTATCTTCGGCGCTGTTGACGTCAAGACAACCCTGGAAGCATTGCCTTCTTAGTATTGCCAGCGCGGAGATTTAGTAAAAGAAATTCCTCAATGAAAGCAAAACATCCATGGTACATGTCTTCTCTCGAGTAGCATTCCCATCCTGGCTGCTAGAGAGGTTTAGCGCGCGATCACGGTGCTCAGTGGTATGCAATATAACTACACATGTCCCGCGCTAGTCGGTCTTCCAGGTGCGTAAAACTCTTGAATGTCTATAAGACCAATCCAAGCTCTAAGCCATTCCTCGTCATCTAATGATACATCATCCACATCAACCACACCCAGAACGCCGGACTATGCAATACAACCCTACAACTTCGATGAAAGCTTTCCGCTCTTCTGCGCAGTATAGGTGGCGATGAGATCCATCAATGTCGGACTCAGTACATCGTATGTCTGGAGTCCCTCCTTCCTGAACTTCTCTCTTA
>Ga0265797_10005015_pt1 | contig 19666 bp, 15 predicted proteins | sample P2T30metagenome_FD_192433 | JGI IMG/M metagenome (GOLD analysis project Ga0265797, IMG submission 192433) | Plant litter microbial communities from East Loma Ridge, Irvine, California - P2 T30 | ecosystem: Environmental > Terrestrial > Plant litter > Unclassified | place: USA: California... | reverse complement strand
CCCCTACCTTTCCCAAACAAAACCCAACACAGCCCCAAAAATGCCACAAGCACAACCCCCATCGTTCCCCCCTCCACCCACGCACTCCTCCCCGTCGCCAGAACCGGCACCTTGATAAACTCCACCAACCAATCATCCTCAACCAGCGGTCCCGAAAGCTTCTCTTTGACATCCTTCCCCTTGGCAGCAACATCGGGCTTGGGGTCCACGTGCAAAAACCTAGTCTTGGGTCCGAACAAGCCCTCGTACCCCAAGTGCGTGCGATCAAATGGATTCGACGCATGCTGCGCCCCTGAATCCGCGTGGCATGCCCAAAACACCACCGGCCACGGGACGGGGACGATACGGTAGCCGTTGTAAGAGGCGGGGAGGTAGCGCAAGTGGAGAGGGATGCTGACGTTCCAGCTCCCTTGGCCTGCTATACTGTCATCACGTTGAGATTTCTTGGGTACCGCGAGTTGGAACAATGCGGCTGAGCCCCATTCTTCCACCACCCAGTCTGGGGCTTCGAGGTCGGTGGCGCCCGAGAGGGAGCGCAGGGATTTTAGGTTTTTCGAGGACAGGAAGAGAGGATCTGTGAATTGGTACCTGTCGATGAAGAGGTATGAGGGGAGGGTTAGGTGGGCGTGGAGTTTGCACGACGCGGCTGGCGATGAGAGGTGCGCGGTAGGGAAGCTAATGGTTAGAGTTGGGTGAAGGCCTGTGGGTTGGTTGAGGAAGGTGGTGTAGGTTAGAGGATGAGGTTTTGGTGGTGCGGTTGGGTTGGAGGTGATGTTGAGGAGGGGGTAGTGCCGGGTTGGGGTTTGGAAACGTGTTGCTTCTGGTGGGGTCGTTGTTAGTGAAGATACTTTGAGTAAGAAAGTAGAGATGTGTACTTGGTTTTTTGTCTTGTCCCAGGACGGTGAGGAAGCCTCCGAATTGAATATCCTCTGGGTCGGCATTGCCTTCGTGACTCAAGACGCCAATCTCGACTGTCGATTCTTCAGTGGGTAGGTCTTTGGATGACAATCCTCCGTGTTTTATCATCCATGCAGACGGTAGCCGATGTGATGAGGTCCAGCCCTTCTCCTCCACCCACCAATCTTTTTCTGCAACCGGCCAGAAAGCTGTCAGAACCACAGATCTGGAAATAGTGTCATAATCAATATCAACAGACCACGCCGTGCCGAACTCATTCACCATCTTCTCACAATAGGCTTTAAGTGGCCCTTCTTCGCACATTTTGAATTGCCAGGGGCCTTTGTAGGCGCCGATATTATCCAGGTAGGCGTAAAACTGCGAAGTAGCAGACATTGAGAAGCGTTCCGAGAGAATAGGGAGCTTAGTGGAGGTTGACGCTGTCGTCGAACACTTCAAGTCGTCCCTGGAAACCTCTGATGGGATGAGCCAGCGGAGTTGCGAGCACAATGCATCTTCACGCGTGTCGGGCAGTGGCGTGAAGAAAATATGCAGACCGGGTGAGACACGTGATGTGAATGGCGGAATTCCTGCATGAGGTTTTGGAGAGGCCCAGCGCACATGCAATTCATGCCACTGTTGGAAGATGCTACTAACCTGTGTTGTGTTAAATTCCGTTCGTTCATTTGGAACTTGGGGGTATACATTGCTGGGCAGTTCGTCTAGCCCGAGTGTGATACGGTGTTCCTTTGCAGCTTGAACATTCTTCAGGCCGAAGCGTGGGCCAAGGTCATCTTCGGTTATTTCAATTTGCTCGGGAGTAAACTCCTCGGGTTTGTGCACAACGTAGGTTATTCGCTGTTTCATGTTGCTGGGAGCGATGTTGGTGGCTTCTACGCGTGATACTCGCGATGCCATGGGACATGCTAGTCTAATCCAGATGCGGCGTTAGCGCATGGGCGTTCCCGATGGTGCCTCGGCGGTGCGTCATTGCCTTTGTGGCATTCAATGGTCCAGCTTCTAGAATCACCCTGTCGCCACTGTGTTCTTTGGTCGTGGCTGCCTGTGTGGTCCTCTAAATCTATCGCTATTTATCCTCTGCGCCGTCTTGTTCTACGGCCGGCAAACATGCGTCTTTACAGCTTCCTCTATTCTACGCTGCTGGCTGTCAGCGGTACAGAAGCCCTCCGCTCTGACAAAGTCAAGCTCTCGAATATCCAGAGTCTCACGTTGCGCAAAGGCCTGCAAACTTCAGCACGACGCGTTGACCCTATTCCTCAGGTATGCGATATCATCCCACCTACACATCCATCAACCTTCGAATCTAGTCAACTAACAAACCTCAGCTGAAATGCGTCGGCGGGTCCGCTCGCGGTCTCTACGAACCCGAAGTCATGCGGTGCAAGAACAGTGGCTCCGACTATGATGAAAACTCCATACAGTGGACCTGCACTGCCTCGCTCCCCGAAGAATTCAAACTCGGCTCCACCGACGTCATCTGCGAGGGCTACGATTATCCTGAAGATCCGTACATCCTCAAAGGCAGCTGTGGAGTAGAATACCGTCTTATACTTACAGATCGCGGGCGGGAAAAGTACGGCAAAGGCGGAGGATGGACCGGTGACGACGATGAAGATAGACGCGACGGCCCAAAGTCCATGGGTGAAAAGATTGCAGGTGGACTCTTCTGGATGCTGTTCGGTGGTGTTGTGCTATGGATGATCTACTCTGCACTGAGGAACCGCGTACAGGGCCCTGATGGGGGTGTACCGGGAGTCAACAGACCCGGTTGGGGTGGGGGTGGTGGTGGATGGGGAGGCTACAACGATGACAACAACGACGACCCTCCTCCACCATACTACCCGAATAACCCTACCAACCCCAACAATCCAAAATCTGGATACGGGACTAATCAAGGCTGGCGTCCTGGCTTCTGGTCTGGCGCTGCAGGTGGTGCCGCGGCTGGATGGGCTGCAGGCCAATTTGCCAACAGAGGAAACAGGGGCAATCAAACCGTTGGCTGGGGGGATGGAAACGGCAGTGGAAGTCGCTGGAACAATGGCGGAGAAGGTAACTCGAGAAGTTCATCCGGGGACAGCTTCTCCAGCACAAGACATGAGAGTACTGGGTTCGGCGGTACTTCGAGACGATGATCGAATCGTTGTTTTGGATAAGAGAGAGTGTTCATGTTGGCTGAGAATGATACCCCTAGTGTTGCAAAGTACGAATAAATCCTGTCCCCTTTCATTTACGGTCTTTGTATTCCTATAGGAGTAAGCAAGACACTATAGTCCTTGACACTAGGACAAATCTACCACGTTTGTAAACTTACTGAAGACCCACAGCCTCTAGAGGAATATGTGCTGTAAATGATGAAACCTACTCAGTAGCTGCCCCGAATTCCTTAGCTTTCCAAGGGATGTTTCTTGTCTCAAGCTTGGCATAAGTCAACCAGCCAATCCCATCACCTTTTTCTCATTCATATTTGAGAATTAAGACGCAAAGACATGGTAGTGAGCTAAAAACCGAATCAACAGAGTGAATTTTGGCTTTGCGAGGCTTGCTCTTGGAATCGGGTTACGAACTACTTTGAGAAGTTGTCAGTATCACGGTGGATTGCCCTTTACTGATGTCTCGATGCGGACTTCACCGTTAATGAAGATGGGGCAGAACCTTGTGTATTTGCAGCCAGTTTCTATCCAAGAAGTGTAAACTTCGCAAACTTTCGTTAAAGTCTATGTAGTTGCCTCGTCTGTCAATTCTACGTACTTCATCCTAGTTTCGTGGCCTGTTCACTCGTCATTGCCGGTGATAGTGTTCTCGCCAAGTTCCTATCCACTACCGATGCTGTCGTCGTCGACTTCATCCATAGCCTGCGGGCTTGCACTGTTAGTATTGACGGTGTTCTCGTAGTGGCTAATTGGGACAGCACCATCCACCATCAGTTGAGTTGGGTTCGGCTCTTTGTCTGAAAGAGTATTGAACTCGCGCTGGGTGGGTAGAGAAGCCTTGGTATCGTCACTGTTGACGCTACGCTCTGATGAACTTGGAATCGTAAAATTCCGCATCGCCACTAGGAGACTCAGGTGCCTCGCTCGAGTTGCGGTTTGGAAGTTGATGATGAGGAGTGGCGGACATGTGATTTGGAAGAGGAGATTCTGCAATGTTGTCACCATCGTCAAAGACGTTGTCAGCTGTTGCATAGTCGACGCTTAAGTGATTGGAAAAGTAAAAGGGCGATTAGAGAGTTTTGCTCAAGTCAGGAACTGATTGAATTATACGTTATCTTGCGTTTTAGACGACGGAGAAGAGGCCGATGTTTACCCCGGGACAGCAGAACTATCAGTCAGAGCGGCACAGGTGTCATCTAGAGTGGAAGGGCGGTACATGAAAGCGGTGGAAAGTCGGCGCTTGCGAAGCTCCTGGTGTGTCGGGTACTGACTGCGGTCGCGTTTTGGCGTGTCTGTGATGATAATAAAAATGATAAGAGAGCCAATAGGGGATTTCGGTGTTCTGATAGACAACTACAAGGTCTAAGTGGTTATGAAGATGGGGGTGATTACGCAGCCAATGTGCAGATTCCATACCTGAGAAGTGGGCGCAGATACGTAGTGAAGAGCCAGGGGTTGCAACAGTGAGAATTTTGAGCACATTCTACCCGAAATTCCCATCCCAAGAGCTCGTGGCGAGCGTGCTGAGAGGGAAAGAACGAAATAGCTCTGCAGTGGCTGATAGAACTATATAGAAAGAGTCATGATAACTATTAAGGCTACAAAAAGCATATTTTCTACTATCATAGGAAGGATTTTGCATATTCAAGCGGCTTCAACGCACTTAAGGGCATGCTTGCAGTCATGCTGTTCACTAGGGGAAAAGATTAGTTCTAGAGGCCACAGTGAAAGCTGAGAAACTTGGGACTGCGGAAGCCAGCAGAAGACTATATGTGGATGGAGTTAAATTGGTTATTGGGTTCATCAGCAGCAAGAACATGTAATTATAGGGTAGCCTTATTGTGTCCTGTTGAAGCGCAGGGCTGCTTGAAAGCTCCCTTCACTGCATAGAACGACGATGTTCTAGAAGCCACATGAAACTTGTAAAGTCTAAACAGCTTTTTGACGATACGGGAGGACAGAGGCCGGTAGGCTACAGCCCCTCACTGTTCATAGAAGCTATATTCTACAGGCCCTATAGAAACTTGAATGATCTGCAGACAGAAACTGGCACGAGCGTTACTAGAGTATCTCTTTTTCAGGGAATTCAACGACCCCACGGCGCAGACTTACTATATTGTGCTACAACCCCGATCCGTGACTCGTCGGTGATACCGGTGAACGATAGCCTCCACAGATCAATGTACCACACAAATAGGACCTCAACACCCTCAACGTACGTTACGATACTGCGCTCAATTTGGGCTCAGGTCCAGAGCCACAGAGACCTGTCCTTGCTCACGCGTACGACTCTGGCCGTCAGAACGGTTCGCCAACGGTATCGGTGAAAACCGAGGCCCACCCAGTGGAACAAGAAGCTAAGGAGTATTCTAAGCTCTCAAGATGAAACTAGATAACTGATCAGAACAGTAATATAGACAGAGCTACTGGCGAAACATCTCTTTCTATGAGTACCAAACCCGACCCGCTAGTGGAACCGGCAAACGAAAAGCACTAGAGAGCAGAAGAATATTTGGATACAACATTCTCCGCCCTCTGAATACAAGTCAACAACGAGCCAGTAACCGCAAGCTATATACTGATAGAGCCTGTGTGGAATCACAACCTGAAGAAGGAGCATCAGATTGGGCGTGGCAGTCACACAGTAATGAACGAAGGGAGATTTCCACAAGACACATAGCAGCCACTCGTGTGTCCACAGTTAGAAACAGAGCATATGTAACCTTGGAAAGTAATACAACATGTCAAAGACCCGACTCAGTGATCAGAGAGTCTTCTCAACAAAATTCAAGAATCAGAAGCTGTGAGAATAAGCCACAGTGCGGGGAAGGAGACTGAAAAATCTACAAACACATGCGCGCGGAAAGGATACGCTATCTTACTATAGGATCGGTTCGAATGAAGTTAACGAGCCATCCTGGCTCAATGCTACAAGACGACACGAAGCAATCGGCTACGAATGAAGGTCTTGTCATCATATTTCATATCAGAAATGCCACGGCAGCGGCTGGATGATATGGAAGAGAGCTTGGGACGTCGAGCGATGTTTAGGGGGACACGACGGGAAACGGCCATGTAGGGGGTTGAAAAAAAAGATACAAGAAAAGAGCGAATTTAGGATAAGGAGTACGAGTTTGTGGTATCTTTCGACTCTCGGTGTCAGAGTATGGACATGCTTCCACAGACAGTCGCGCTTACACCACAGGGATACATCTCGCCATGGACCGGTGGGGGCGTAAATCCCAAGACAACAGCTCCTACGCTGCATTCGGATAAAGGGGAAAGACAGTGTCTCTACATACTTCCTAATGTGCTTGAGAGAAACATGGGCACCGAACTCAGACATACATAGCGACCGCTTTTGGTATCCGGATATTGCTCATGGTCGGTATGAGGCACTGGTGTACAGAACGGAGGGAGTGGACAGGACACCTCGGCGTGGCTGGCTGGCTGAATGGGCAGGATGATACTAGCAATTGTTCATTGGTCTGAACTGCTTGGGCTAGCGAGTCATGCCCTGGAATGAAGGGTTGCGTCGCTAATTTAGATGAAGCAATCATGTACGCTAAAACCTCAGCTGAAAAATGGCAGAGTGGGGTAAATTCGGGCCTTTTGCAATGGGGATTGTGAAGAATGGTAGAATTGCATGTAAAAAGGCGGAAATCTATCGCAGGATGTTCTAGCGAAGGTGGCACATGAGCAAGGGTGTGGGTGATGTCATGGTCTGACAGATCTAGACGTCTGCATCCCGCGGAAGCCTGTCCCACAAGTCCCCCCAGCACGAGGAACGTGAACAGGTTGCAAGGTTGTGAACCACAAAACCTGCCTAACCCCGGTTCTTTGGTTTCCTGTCATGCAAAACCCGTACGATTCCTCCTCAACGCTATCAAGTCCCACTGAGGCTAGTCCTACGGTCGCATCTTCCGAGCAATGGCCGCAACCATGGGAGTGCTGCCAACACCACCGTCGCATAATCCTGACGATCTCCCGCCGTCGAAGTCGGACGATGATGACGCTCCCAGCAGTCTTGCATACGACCTGATAAGATACACACCAGCGCCTACCATCATCCTGGACGCGTCACTCTTCGTCCGGCATGTCTCTGATTCTTATGTGAACATCTCTGGCGCAAGTGATGGCAACTCACTTGTAGGACGACATGCGGATGAAGTTTTTGACAGTGACATTACTATTCCAGTGTTCAAGTCTGCCTATCTGGCCGTGAGAGCCGCAAGAGACACTGGTAAATCACATCACAGGAAGGTCGTTACGGAGAAAGGAGCCGCTTGGAATCTGAGAGCTGTACCAATCCTACGCTACGGTACCCTGCGCTGCATTCAGATGGAATTCCTGGATGCCACTGAGGAGCATCAACGGCAACTAGAGTTGGAGGAACGCTCTTACCAGAATGAAACTTTCCAGCTGCTAGTCGCAACTATCCGCGATTATGCTATCTTCATGCTCGACCCGGCCGGCCACGTCGCAACCTGGAATGCGGGCGCTCAAGCCTTCAAGGGATACACACCGGCCGAGATCATCGGCAAACACTTCTCAACCTTCTACAGCCAAGAAGACTGTGACCGGGGCAAACCAGCAAGGGAATTAAAGGACGCGCTCCGAGATGGCCGATGCGAAGATGAAGGGTGGCGGTTGCGCAAAGACGGCTCTAGATTCTGGGCGAACGTCGTCATCACACCCGTGTACAAGGACAACATTCTTCTTGGTTTCTCCAAAGTAACAAGAGATTTGACGGAACGACGCAAGGCAGAGAACAGTCTAATCGCCGCTTACGAGGAAGCTTCAAAGCTCAAGTCGGAGTTCTTAGCCAACATGAGTCACGAGATCCGGACACCTATGCACGGGATGCTGTCAGCCCTGACACTGCTCTTAGACACAAAGCTGGATGACAACCAACGCGAGCTCACACGAATCATACAAGAGTCTGGTGATGTCCTACTCCAACTAATCGACGATATTCTGGATTTTAGCAAGCTCGCGTCTGGCAGCTTCTCAATCAGCCACGACATCATCAGTGTCGGGGAAATCATACAGTCGGTCTTCCGAGTACACCAAGCCTGTAGAACGCCTCAAGTCAAGTTGGAAAGCTTCCTCGATGAGAAGCTACCCAGATCCGCTGAAGGAGATCCACTGCGATACCGGCAAATTATCCAGAACCTGCTGTCAAACGCCACAAAATTCACCGAGAATGGATACGTACGAATTGTGGCTCGCTTACACAACGAAGATCATGAACATTTCACTATACTGACCGAGGTCATCGACTCTGGTATTGGAGTCCCACTAGGTGGCGCACACACCTTGTTCACCCCGTTCACTCAATTCGACAACTCCGCAACCAAGAGATACAAAGGTACAGGCCTGGGTCTCAGCATCTGCAAGTCACTGGCAGAGCTTATGGGTGGTGAGATTGGTTTCCGACCGAATCCCGAAGGTCGCGGCAGTGTATTCTGGTTCACAGCTAAGCTCAAAAAGTGCAAACAGCTCAAGGCTCTCGAAGCTCTACAAGAGGACATTGCTCAACTGATAGTCCCATCACCTGCACCGGTCGACCCCATCGAAACAACGAAGCTCGTCGCTGCCAACAAACGACTGCTGCTTGTGGAAGACAACATGATAAATCGAAAGGTCATGTTGAAGATGCTTGCAGGTTTAGGATTCGACGACATGGACACGGCGGTGAACGGCAAAGAGGCAGTTTCAAAAGCACTACAGGACCCTGGTTATGACATCATCTTGATGGATGTCAACATGCCTGTTCAAGACGGTGTCAGCGCCACAAAGGAGCTTCGGCATAAGGGCTTACAGGCTCCTATCGTTGCCATGACTGCAAATGCATTAAAGGGACAGGCCGAGTCTTATATCGCGAAAGGCATGACAGGGTACATTGCGAAGCCAGTGGATAGGAAACTTCTGATTAAACTTTTGCTCAGCTGTCTACAACCAAAGGCCGGTACTTGAAGCTGGCATGTGGTTGATGACACATGCATTCTCAAAAGCGCACGCCGCAACAGCGCCCAGGATATCTGGAAACAGAAGCCTTGTGGGTCTTAGAGATTCCTCGATATCCCCACATGGCTGATAACCAACATGACGTATGAAGACAGGAGGAGGATGGCAAGCACTGACAAAGCACCAACATACCTGAGCCAATACGACCCTGCGACATTTGCAAAGGAGTAATTTATATTTCGGAAAGACAGATATCACATTTCCTTTTGCATACAGCACTTACAGTCTTAGTCTATGCTTTGGTTAGGGTGGAATGCAAAGGCTCAACACTTCTCCCAGCTCAGCAAGACGTCAAGGTTCACCATAGCCTCATGCCGAACTTTCAAGATCACAATCTAGGTACTTCATCATCCAGGCGGGTGCGTACGAGAAGATACCATATGATGTTATAGAAAAAAGTGGTTGTATAGAGGGGTTCGGATGCTGCATCTTGTAAGGCGTTCGATCGATGCGACGAGCAGTGATGGAAGGACATATGTGGAGAGGTCAAACAAGTGATTCTCTTTGGATTAAACTACTGTTACACGTTTTTCAAAGGGCTTCCAGATTTAGGCTGTGTTGACAATACACTGTCAGTAATCGGTACTACTAGCTGAAATACTTCCTTGTGTAAACATGTTTTACGATGCCGATAATGTACGACCTGCCACTCTAAGAATCTTTCATCTATTTAGGAATTAAAGCTGCGCTATTTCTGGCCCCTTTTGACACTATCATGATGGCATACCATGTATATTGCCTACCGAATTGTTCGACTGGACCGAACCAAAAGATAGGTGGAAAGATGGTACAGCATAGTCAGCAAATCCTCCAAGGACATCTTTACTCAAGCAGCAAACCTCTAGCTAGAGATCTATCACCTGCAGAAAAGAAACCCCACCATAGCAGTAAAAAAAAGAAGGTCTGTAACCCGGGTATCCTACTCCTTTTCCTGCAAAAACTCGACAACAGCCTTGATAAACTCTTCGGGCTTCTCACTAATAACCCAATGTCCGGCGTCAATATCGACGAGCTCGAACCTTGGGAAAAACCTCCCAATAATGGGCAATGTCTCATCGCTCACATAGTGACTTTTGGTGCCCCTTATGAACAGCGCCCTCTTACTAAACTGCACCTCATCAGGATTCTTAAACGGAAAGTCCGCCATGTGACCCAATGCCTTTGTCAGCGTCTGAACGGGAATGCGAAATTTGAGCGGCGCACCGGGCTCAGTCCGCATCAGGTTTGTAAGGAGGAATTGGCGCACGGGGAGATCTTTTGCAAAAGGCTCTAGGAGCTTATCGGCTTCTTTTTGCGTATTGGGCTGGCACTTCTCCACGTATTGCATGCCTTCTGCGTACTTTGGGAAGTCGCTCGAGAGGGCTGCGTCGACGGGTGCGTTGTCGACTGGTATGATGTTTGCGCAGCAATCTGGGTTCCTGAGCGCCATTGTCATGACGGTTTTTGCGCCCATCGAGTGCCCTATCAGTGTCGAATTCTTCAACGAGTGCTTTTGGAGAAAGGCTTCTACGTCTTCGGCGAGGACCGTATAGTTGTGGACTTTGTCGTGTGGGGATTCACCGTGGTTGCGCGTGTCGATGGCGTAGACAGGGCGTTTGAGGATACGCGCAAAGGCACTGGGAAGAGCTTTAGTCACTGTGCGCCGTGAGATATGTGGCGGTTCTTACTTTCCAACACTCTGGTTGTTCCTCTTGCTTCCGAATAGGCCGTGTATGATCACGATTGGATCGCCCTTGGCTTTGCCAGAGTCATCGTGAAGCCGGTATGCGAGGTCGACGACCCTCAGATTTGCCGAGGCGTGGAACGAACGTGTCCATGACGAAAACACGGTCGCATTGGGTATCCCTACACGGCTTGCAGGTCTTGGGTACACAAGAGAGGTGGACAAAGGTTGTATACTGCGGACGAGCGAGCGCATGTTGGAAGTTTGGTGGCATGCAGTTTCGGAAAGCTTCCGAACATTTTGTATCGCCAAGCCCGACGTCATGCCGCCTTTCCCCAGCGTTTGGTTCCCCTGCGCTTCTCTCAACAATTGGGAACCACTCGAAGCCTACAAGAACTACATATTAGTATCCATCAGGAAACCGCGAATGAGTTGTGATGTGTTGTGGAGAGCTGGACTGCAAATGGAGGCGACAGCCTTGGACATGGAAAGCTGCCAGCTTCGTTGAGAATTTGGGGCACAGCATGATATCGGTGAAAAATTAGATTTAGAAAGCAGTCTAGATCCAAAGACCAGAAACATATATTCTCATCGGGGTTCTCTAATAATCTAGTAGCTTTATCATTGCTGCTTCAGCCACCTAACCTGAGAACTAGTTGTCAGGCAAAGACGATAACATCTTACCATCCATAATCAGCGGAATGAGCTTCCTGTACATTGCCCATCTGTGAAATCTATCATTAAATAGTGTCTGTCATGGCACGCGTAAGCATACAAGTACTGTAGCTATAAGGTGAGCCCTGGAGCTTCCCGACCTATATTCTGACCAACAAATTGCACACATTTGCCAACATTATCAACATTATCAACACGGTCAACCAGTCCTGAGTGACTTCATAGTGACATTGCTCTAGTTCCTCTAGAATTACAAAAAAAGCGGTCAGACAAAGACCACGCAAGTTACAAAAGAAGAAGTAATAGATTTCCAGTCGGATTAGAGTAATCAGAACCGACATTTATTTTGGAACCAAGGACCCTAACAGAGAAGCTGGGTTTGTTATAAGAGTTAGCTGCGAATCTGTCTATTGGTAGTTTGTATAATGATAAAACAGGATCGTGTCTGACGAGTCGGTAGTAACAACTGTAGACGTTCGACGTTCCTTTTGGATGGGGCAATTAGGCAGACGGCATCTCGCTCAACCTTCCTAAAACGCATCTACCCACTTGACATGTGATATACAATTTTATCTCCGACTAGACGCTACAATCTTATACAACTATATAATGACGATACAAGCAAGTTACTGCTATATATTGCATGGGGTGAAGTGGGAGGTGAGGTAGATGAACTCTTTCGGATGTGCAAAGATATTTGATCTCATATACAATATGACACTATTGCTCTGGGTTTCTATTAGCATACTAGTTGAAAGACCACTGTTCGTTAGATCTTTGAGGAGCTCAATTCGAGCTTCGTATACTCCCCTTCTTACGTTGTAGAAGCCTTCAGTAAGACACCTTTCGCCATAGTATGTACTGGTAACTCACTGATCAAACATCAAAATATACTCCATGATTATCTTGAGAGCTGCGCAGATTACATATCAACGTTGTGAGCCATTCTCAATACTTTTGAGTCTAGCAACTATGTAAGAAGAACCCTAAGAAATCGTCATAAACTCCGACAAGATCAAGCTCTGTCTCACAATTTCCCGTTAGTGTAGATGATCGAAAGAGATCACATTATCCTTGGTAGAACAAAGCCCTGAAACCCCGGAACTCGTAAAACAACTCCATTGCATCCTTCCACATTAGGAAATCCTGGCGCGGTATTGCAAAGAATAGCGGCATAGTGCAACCTCGATACCTTCTCCCCGACTACTCAAGACCTCGTTTCAGATGGCCCAGTCAAGACGCCTTCAGCCGCCTTTTTCAGCAACTCGCGCTCCTCATCGCTCATGTGATCCACTTTCTCCACTAGCAACTTCTTCAGGAACATATTCTCCTTCTTCAAGCCGTCGTTCTCCGCCTCTAGTTTCTTGGTCCGAGCCTGCATCTCACGAGTTGTCTCCATGAGTTGTTGCTCGCGTTGCTTTTTCTTTTGCCGGAAACGCGCGGAAGCGGCTTGATTGCGCTTTCGCTTGTCTTCTTCAGCCTCGACAACTACGGGATCATTGAGCAAGGTTGTATTGGTAGGATCGGGCGATGTGGCTGATGATCTAGACGTGGCGTTGCTGTCGGGGTATTGCGTGCGATAGGTGTTGATATTGAAGTTTTGTGTGACTGGAGAGTAGCCTTGGAGATCGTCCAAGCCGAGCTGAAACGGGCTTTCGCTCTCGTAATGGTGTGGAATGTGGCTCGTCATTGTGGGCATGGTGGGGGAGGTGTATTGTAGGTCTTGACACATCGTTAGTGAGGTTTACACAGTATAAAAAGGACAGCGCAAATGCCCCGTCGAAGCTGCATCGTTGATCGATGGCATCCCAGCTCCAGAAACAAGCATCTGTGCATCGCTTGCGTGGGCACCTCCCTAGACAGGTGTATGCAGTTGCGAGTACCATGGCCGTGTTCGATCACGTGCAACTAGCGAAGCACGCCATCCCATCTCCAACAAACGTCATCCTGGAACCAGCAACTAGGAGCTGCAGAAATCGCGCCCCCATGGGAATGGGCAGAATGGATATATGTAGGATAGTGATGAAATGGAAATAGATGGAGGGGTACATTGCTTACTTGGAACTGACACTCCACTACTGTGCAAGGCGTAGGCAAAGCGCTCACTTTGCGCGTATGCATCTCGAGATGGTATATGCAGTAACTGCAGAGGCTGGGCTCTAGCTTGAGAGCCTTGTTCGTGGTAGATATCGGGAGCGTCGAGGATGTCGAATAGATCAGCTCCAGAGGAATTCCCACTCGCATGCTCGTCTGTGAAGGTCGGCTGTCCAAAAGGTTGCTGACGATAAGTTTCCGACATTTCTCTCCATCTGCAATATGCGTTCCCGCGCAATCGCGTTCTCTTTTTTAGTTGTTTGCTCTCCAACAGGGGGTTAGAGGTATCGTATGTTTGTTGTTGAGCTTCGCACTGGCGACTTTTGGGGGTGTTGAGAATTGACGTTCGTCCCTGCATGGGCGACGAGATGCTGCCCTATAAGAACAAGACAGATACCCACCAGCATGCGCTTATGTGGGCAGCGCACCCCACAGCCTGAATTCCCTTCTGCCAGCGACGAAGGTTGCGATCGCGTTTTATTGCGCCATATTCCTTATATCATTACTGAGGACCTCCACGCTTTTACATAAGATCCGCCGCGAGGACGCTGATTGGATGGCATTCCCGGCTTTTGTTCGCGTGACTGATGCTTGTTGGGTGCTTGCAAGAGCGATGCAAATCGACCTATTTTCTTCATACGAATGCAAGCCTCCAAAGAACGGTCCCGTCAATGTCCAGAGATCGTTCGTTCTTGCCTGGAATTTGTCTTTCTGCGTGTCTCAGACATGTCGTGCGTGTAGTATGTCTCGTCAGCAATCGTAGACGTAGAGAAACAATTGTAGAATACAATGTTTGTACTCTTTGGAGTCGCAGAGTACAAAGTACCTCGTGAACGCCCTGAAATGATCAGAAGACGGACGTGTGCTGCATGTGGTTACAATCAGCATGCAATCCCCGACATACTATACGACTCTCGGCCTCGCAACGAATGCGCCTCCAGAGGTCATTCGCGCAGCGTACAAAGCGTTGGCGCTAATTTACCATCCCCAAAAGACGCTACAACTTCCAGCTTCAGCGCGTGCAACACATGCTGCGGTGTTTCGGGACATCCAAGAAGCATTCGATGTTCTGAAAGGCCAGAATGAGAAGACCGCCTACGACGCTGAGCTTGATAGGCGCAATGGAGGGACAGACGACGGGATTTCCACTTTTCATCATCCAGGCTCATCAAGGTCGAGACGTAGGATGGCTGTAAAGCTTACAACACCAGAAGAGAAGGCGGCGATGATTACCCAAACACGTCAGCAGCTCGACCATTTTCGAATGCAGAGTAAGAACAGACAGGAAGAGGGTGCAACTATAAGTATAGCTGAGCTCAACAGCTTGGACCGAACCTGGCGTGAACTAGCGGAAGAGAACGCAAGCGATCCGGGGATGAAAGCGTATTGCCTCATTCGCGCTTATGAGTATCAGGAGGAGATTCAAGCCCGCGAACAAGAGCATGAACATTGGCTCGAGAATTTGTCGAAACCTAAAACCGCTTCAGTAGCACCCGCAAGACCTATCACACCGATAAATCAGGATCATTGTCTATTAACCCCAGATGCGCCTTCCCAGTCGGCTGCTGCTGCGTTCCCATCATCACCAACCGCACCAACCACATCAATCAGAACTTCTCGTTTTGAGGCATCTCCTACGCCTACACTGTCTTCTCGCGCCAACATCTGTGCTGTTGATCGTAAGCGGGCCGAAGAGAAGCGGGCCGAAGAAGCCCAAGCACGAGTCGTGGCCCGTAGAGAAAAGAAGGCGCGGACAGAGGCTACGAAACAGGCTAAGATCGAAGAAAAGGCCGCCTTGATTCGCAAAGAGAAAGAGAAACAGAGGGCAAAGGCCCAGGAGCAGGCTCGGCTAAATGCTGAGCGTATCGCAAAGGCTCGAGCCAAGGTTCGTGCAACACCCATGGATATTGGCAACGTTCGTGATGGTGTCGTCGCTCTCAAAGTGAGTCAGAAGTTGTCGTGCATGGTTGATGCATCCGTCGGAGTTGTAGAGAAACAGTTCCAGTCGCGTGCCAACATGGCTTGCGTCAAATGCGATTTCTAGTGTAGAAACCCTCGCGAGCGGGAAAAGGTGCGGTATACGAGCCATAATCGAGGGCAATGATGGATCCAGGCATCTTGGCTGAGCTTTCTTTCTCGCCACTGTAGTAGGGTGATGCTGGCACGATGTAGAAGCGTCGGGTCGTCTTGTTCTCCTCTTGCGTGCTAGTCAATGTACTTAGTCTCCTGATAGACCATTTACCTTCGATTCTCGCCCGTGTACACACCCACTCATTGTCTTCTAGAGATCTAACGAAGGAAACTTCGGACCGAACGACCTCCGGTAGCGTACAGTGCAGTCAGAATAAGGTTGAAAGGTTTAGAAGAGCAAACGTTGCATCTGTGCGAAGACGCCCAATCCAAAGTGTTCTAACCGAAAAGAGCCTAGTGTCGCCCGAAACATTTTCCCGACGAGCCGAGTTCAACCACGGATCGGCGCTGCACGTCAAGCTGTCAGTCGGTCCTGTTGTTGTGACTTAGCAGAAGTCTTATCTTAACGTCTTGGTCTTGTGAATGCATTGTCAGAGCGAGGTACCTGCCGGTTATCGTAACGTTCGCACGACTTCTAGGCCACCCTAGATGACTCACGCCACTAAGCTTAAACCGGTGAATGTATCCCATTCCAAATACCATGCCTGCTGTAACGGTCTACGCTGATGCACATACCCACTTTTTCAATAGTTGTGCAAATCTTGTGACGCACTCTGAGCTAGGTGCGAATAGTTGCTGTTGCTACTCAACTGTAAAACCAGTCTTTGAATGGTCAGATCAACTCCAGGATTCATCCATGGACATACAAGGTATGAGTCTCCAGATGAGGAGAATCCGGATTACCGTGGCATCCATACCTAGGATATCGCTACACCTTCCCTATCTGTGTATGAACCGGACAGCATTGTCAAAACATCAGCCAGCAAGAACACATAACTGCATCACTAAATTTCTGCGCTCGAATTATACTTGAGTGCCGATCTTGGAAGGTTCCCAGATCCAAAGAGCTACAGCCGCAAAATGCCCATTCCAAGTAATACCAAAGCACCAGCATGTATCAACGTGCAAACGATCTTTGATGGCAATTTCCTTGCCGTTGACTGATTGCTGCCAGACCCATCGAAGTCTCGGTTTCTATAAATATAGCTGTTTGTCGGTTCCCGCTAGCCTTCCAATAATATACCATAATAGCAGCCATATGCTCAATGTTTTCATTTTCGAATCTTGTATATCTTCATATTCCACAATCTGATTCTATGCTTGTTTACTCTAGTGGAAGTGTATAGTGTGTGTGTGTGTGTGTGTGTGTGTGTGTTCCTAATCCTCAGACCTGGTTGTCAAGCAAACCGCTTGTGTTGTAGTACAAGTATTCTACATCTAGGCCTCAAGATGTTTGATAAGACATCAAGATACTTTTGCCTGTCCAGGAGGACCCTATGAGGCATTCAAGCTCCCACACTACTCCGCGTATGTATGGTATCATGTGCGGTTCTTCAACTCTTCTCCTGATGCAGCTGACGTTGTCCTTCCCATTATAACGAGGCCTCCTGAAGGTGGTTTAAAACGAGGAGCGTGAGCGGACCGACGAGCAAACAAGGGAAAAGAAGGTCTGTGGAAGAGATCAAAACGACGGCCGATGCAAGAGCAGAAATTATGCTTTAACTTGGGACTGGGGTTGCGAATGTAATAGCAAAGAGGGGAAGATCAGAGAATGTGGTACAACGATCTCACAGGTATGATATGTGTGCTGCAGTTATGACCAAAGACCTTGCGATTGGAACGTGTCGGAGTAAGGGGCTCTTGTCGCCCTCGTCTTTCGAATGTGCTATCGGGGTGACTAGCCCGAGTAAGTAAATCCATAGTAGCTGATTCAAGTCGTACTAACCTGCGGTGTAAGTTGAAGCTCAATAGATCGTATATACCCTATCTGATACAATGAAAGGCACTCGCAAGAGATGTAGTAGCTGCAACAAGAGTTGCGTATCTGCAGACCTATGAAACGGCGTCTGGCAGTGGCATACAGAGCGTCTCTCGTTGACAGCATGGCCTCTGATAGTATGGCTAGCCCACTCCTCGGTGAAGCGGGTGTGCGGGCCTATTGGGTAGTCCCAAAAGGCCTTGGCGCTGAAATTGCACACGGTGCTCTCTCACTGTCTCCAAAGCCGCAAAATCTCTTTGCCCAACCAACTTCCACCACAATCCTACCACATGAACACACCAGGGTCTTCTCAAATCTTTATTACAATGTCTTCCTCACTCTCGCATCAAGATTCTTTCTCCATCGAGCGCCGCAAAGAACGGGCCCATATGCGACTCTGCTACAACATACAGCGAAAGATCTTCCGTCTCCGCGACAAGTCCCGCCACTGGCATGCCCAGGCTAGCTTCTACCGGGGATGGAGGGGTCGTGAGGGCAACCGACGGCGGATATACATTGCCGTGCAGCGTCATGTAAGTTTAACATTGTAGAATGAAGCCCTCTACTACCCCATATCCAAAGTTGACAGCAAGCTAATTGTTGCTACCAGGTGTACTGGAGCGACAAGCTCCACAAACACTGGTCCAAGCTCACTATCGAGGTCAACAAGCTCAAAAGTTTGACTGCCAGGCGAAAGCAGCTCCAGGACCAGCTGGGCATGGCCCCCACCGCTGAAGAGTACGTCGACTACGGTCGTCAGGCGGAGGACGGAGTGCGCTTCTTGCTGCTCGACCATGAGCTGAACTCGGCCATCAACGTCCAGCATTTTATGGAAGAGAATTTGAGCGGATCGTCGCTGTTCATCAGGGATCGATAGTGGCATCGATCATCTAAGCCCTTCTGTCCTTCTGCCTTCCGCCATCCCCTGGACCAACTACAAAGACTGTTATCTCTTACAGCCTACTTGGAAATTATTGTATGACGCTGGCGATTACATCCATAAATTTCCGGAAGGTATTGCATTCAATCCTAATGCAAAGAAGAAAGCATCTGGATTGTCCTCGCAGATAGTTAGTAAGGCTTGTCGTTCCGCTACGGCATGCTCTGATTCCGAGACAATAGGAATGCCGATATTACGATGATCGCACACTTCCTTGTTCCCGATCCTATCAAGTTCGCAAAGGTGACCGTTGCAGAAGAGCTTTGTGTTCTCGTTATGGCGTCCTAACCTATGGCGTCCTAACCGTCGTTGAGCCACACCTATCCTCGTAACGGGTGCAACACTGTCATAGAGGCACCGACTTCTACTGAGCAGAAGCTCAAGAGAGTCCCCATTATCGCGTAACTTGCTCCTCTCCGCTAAATAGCCATTCGTCCGTTGGGAGTCCGAAGTCCAACTGGCATGGCCAAGCTTCAACAACCGTAGAGTCCGTGCATCGTACGTTGTGGACAAGATCTACAACCCCTTGTGGTTGCGAAATTCTTTAAGGAGCGACTATACGTCTCTGGTCTTTTAGTCCTAGTAAGCTCGTCCACCTTCTGATAGTCTTTCTTGAAGTCCGAATGCTGATATTCTATTTTACAAGAGTCAGAACAACCGGTCCTCAATTTAATCCCTCCGCGAAGTTTCCAGAGTACACCTCTTACATCCTCCTCTTTCAAGTGTATTCCTACTGCGTAACGAACGCACGAACAGGATAACAATGACTGGATTTGGGAGGAACGGAAGAAAGAAACGAAACAAAAGAAGTGATAGTAGAGGGAACTGGAGAAATAGAAAGCTGCATCATTGCTGGATGAAGATTACTATCACCGTGCGTCGGCATAGGCGCGGTTGAACAGGGCTCCAGACAGTGCAAGATGAGCGGAGACATCCATGTTGTTAGGAGGCATGAGGAAATAGAGCAGGAAAGAACTGGAGACAAGGGGAAAGAGATACCCACTTATCTTGCAGGTGAATTGTATATAGATACCCATTATCAAAGTAAAAACATTTTACTTTTGCATATCAGTCTTCCTGATGTCTTACCTCGGAATTGCGTAGCACTACTCCAGGCTGGAAAACCTAATGCTGCCCAGGAGCTGCTCAATCCCAGCTGACGTGTCATAGCGGTCTTTCTGCAGCACGTGTAATCTGCTATTGCTAATGTGAACGTCCCATAGCGTTTGCAGGTCTTGAGCAATACT
>Ga0265797_10005014_pt1 | contig 19668 bp, 23 predicted proteins | sample P2T30metagenome_FD_192433 | JGI IMG/M metagenome (GOLD analysis project Ga0265797, IMG submission 192433) | Plant litter microbial communities from East Loma Ridge, Irvine, California - P2 T30 | ecosystem: Environmental > Terrestrial > Plant litter > Unclassified | place: USA: California... | reverse complement strand
CGGGTTGGGAATGCGATCGGTTGGTTTGGGCGCATTGTCTGCTAGCGAGGCTGTGAATTGCGCGAGGACGGCTTGGGTGGATGTGATGAGGGTGTTGAGGGCTTTGAGGTCGGCGGAGGATGGAGGAGCCATTGTGGTGTGAGAGGGGCAGAGATTGCACTCTGTTTCGTTGCGTATCTTTGTTGTATAGCGAAAGTTGTTATATCACAGTCATCTCATGTCTTTTCACATGCAAAGCAATGTCCAAATTCTTGCGCTCTGCCCCACGTGCTTGCCCTTCTCTCCACCACCACCTTCGACGTCAGGGCTGGATTTCCAATATCGCGTTGCTGAAACCATCACCAGAACACAAATCAAAAGAATAAAAAGGAAACTTCAAAACCATGGCCCGCCAAAAACCCCCCAAACCACCAACAGCAACCCTCTCCTCCAAAACTCTCATCCTCGACAATGGCGCCCACACCATCAAAGCCGGCTACTCACACCTCAACGCCACCGAGCCAATCACCCTAGACGCCTGCCACACAATCCAAAACACCATCGCGCGCTCCCAGCGCGACAAACGCACCTACATCGGCTCCGAACTCGACTCCTGCGTCGACTTCGGCGAGCTGGCCTTCAAGCGACCCGTAGAGAAAGGCTTCATCGTCAACTGGGAATCGCAAAAAGCCATCTGGGAGAACGAATTCTTCGACGCGTCCAAAGGCGATGCCGTCTTTTGCGCTGCCCCAGAAGACACTAATTTGATTCTGACGGAGGCGATGAGCGCGCCGATCGCGCTGCAGAAGCACTGCGACGAGATGGTGTTTGAGGAGTTTGGGTTTGGGAATTATTGGAGGGCTGTGGCGCCGGTGTTGAGCGCGTTTGCAGCTTCGCCTTTTGAAGGGGATGCTGAGAGGGGGGCGGGGACGGCGATGGAGTGTGCTTTGGTTGTGGACGTGGGCTACTCGCATTCTACTGTTACGCCGCTTTTTCAAGGGAAAGTGCTGCAGGGCGCGTGTAGGAGGCTTGAGATTGGAGGCAAGACGTTGAACAATCAGCTGAAAGATCTGGTTTCTACGAGGCAGTTTGAGCTGCGTAAGGAGGACTGGATGGTGAATCAGATTAAGGAAGACGTTTGTTATGTGTCACGGGATTTCGAGGGAGAGCTTGAAAGGGTTTGGAAGGGAGGGAGTAAAGACCCGCGGCAGATTGATCATTCGATTGTGGTGGACTATGTTCTGCCGGACTACGAGGACATTAAGCGCGGGTTTGCGAGGCCGCACGACCCTGGATTTAATGCGAGGAAACGACAGCTTGGAATTGGTGGGCCGAGAGAAGACATTGTCATTCTGGCCAACGAGCGCTTCACGGTGCCCGAGCTCCTCTTCACGCCTTCAGACATCGGCATGCAGTCGGAAGGACTGGTGGGTACCATTTTGCAATCACTAGACGTCCTACCGAAGGGCCTGTGGCAGGCTTTCCTGACCAACATTGTTATTGTTGGTGGCACGAGCAAGCTGCCTGGGTTTGTGGAACGCCTAGAAGCAGACCTACGCACCAAGCTGCCTGAAGACTTCGCTCTTCGCGTTGGCCAACCGGAGGATCCCGTTAAGCATGCGTGGAGTGGCGGTGCAAGAATAGCTCAGAACGAAGAAGCCATGAAGCAGCTTGTCGTCAGTCGTGCCGAGTACCTGGAGCATGGCGATGTCTGGGTAAGGCGCAAGTTTGCGGGCAAGCTCGGTCGATGAGGCGAGACATCGCCATGATCGAATGGTATCTCAGCTCGTACCCTCCAAGGCTGGCTGACCTGCCTGAGCACTAGCAGCTGCTTGTTGGGTCTCGGCAACGCTGGCCATTACTTCTCCAGCAAGCTCCTTGAGCCGCTCTTGAGTCGCAGGTGCATCTTTGCCTAGTGCTCGCATGAGCATAAGAGCGTCCTGGTTGAGCTCTTGCATGGTATGCTGGCCCAGACGCCTGATAGCATCCAACGCGTTACTGTCGTTTGCGATCTCTTCTCTTGCCTCAACGGAAGGACGAGACAACTGAATGAGCAAACCTGCAGCACTATGGAGGAAGTCTGCACTATCAGACACAGCCATCAAACTGAACAAGCGCTTGTGCAGCTGAGGCTCTTGGATCGCAGTGGGGACAGTGCTAGTTTCGGGCACAAGGTTGTGCAACAGGTTGCCAATCACTTGGCACGCAGCAATTGTCAACCGGAGGGACTGATCGTTTACGAGGTTGGTGCTTTTGTCGCCTGCGGCGTCGTGTGAGTGCACTTCTCCTGTGCCGATGATCTTCGAGAGGTCCTCAACCAGTTGCTGGAGCACGGGAACCTCTTGGAACCCAGCAGCCAGAGCCAGCACGTTTGCTGATGCGCCTGCGTAAGCGGTCGCGAACTCAGGAGTGGCTGCGACATCCGAAAGTACCCAGGTTAGACTTGTAGATAGCGCAACGAGCAGCTTCTTGTCTTCTTCGTTATCCTCGATTGCTTCGGTTTTGCGTTCGTTGTTTTCTAGAATGTACCAAACCACCTGGACTAGCTCCCATGTGATAAGGCCATTGTGGCACGAAGGTTCACGTAGGTAGACGAGGCAAGTCTCCAAGAGGGAAGCCCAATCGTCGACATCTAGCCTATCCATGCAGATGAGAGGCGACTTGACCAACCAATACCAGGCCTCGGTCTTCAGGCCGCGACGTTCGGCGAGTCCACGTGTGCGTTCCGTGTCGCCTTCGAAAGAGGCGAGCTCCTTGTGATGCGAAGTGATCCAGAGCAGCAGATCCACAGTAAGGCTAAGTACATCGTCTGCCACTTCGCCTCCGAAATGCTGATTGTCGAACATGGCTTCGATCACAAGGGCATGGATGTCGTCGTGATAGCATTGCTTCTGAGCGTCCTCGGATTGCGAGCAGATATTGTAAAGCACTTTGACTGCCAGATCACGGGTACTGATCGCAGGCATGGGAAAAGGTACACCATCCTCTTGGCTAGAAGCAGTCCAATGGCAAGGGAAGCCTTGTAGGAATGCTTTGGCCCATCCGAATTTGTAATCGGTGACTGTTTGACAGGCTTCTGGGTTTGAAACGCAGGCGTTGCCGACGCAGCGTAGGATTGTGGCGAGATGTTCCTCTTTGTTGACCGTTTTGGGCTCTGCAGATAGGATTTGCAAGAGGCGCTGCAGCACTTCTTCTGAGGCGAGTCGGTTCCGGGCTGTTTCTTGCTCGCGGCTCAAGCTGGCCAACGACGCCACGGCATTGGTGAATTTGTCCGAATCGAAGTCTTCTGTGAGCACATCCTTGATCAATATGTCCAGATCAGCCATTTTTATGTTCACAGCCATTACGAAGGCTATACTCGTAGTTGTATGTTCAGCTTTGTAATCGGGCTGGATAGCTTCTTCTTTGCTGAAGCTCTGGTGTGAGATTTGATGTGAAGTTCAAGGGTCACAGCGAGCGCAACGCCGCTCGCGTTCTCCAAAGCTGGCCATTTGACGACCTCTCGCTAGCACCAGACGATTCAAACAACTCCACCACTTTCCTTAAAGACGCTTTACCAAATTCACGCAGAAAGACAGAACCAGATACGAATACTTTGCCCATCATGACGCGCGCACAGCAGACCATCACAGTCTTCGCCCTCCTCATCACAGTACGCCTCAAGCCCACTCCCACTACCAGTAGCACCCATACTGATCTTTGACCAACAGCTATACCTGAGCGCGTTCCTCGGCTTCATTCCTTTGCCAGCTAAGATTCAAGAGGATGTTGTCCCTGTGGTAAGTTCTACAGACTCTCACGTGTACACTTCTAGCTCTGACCACTTCCTACAGATTCCCTTCTGGGCTCTCGTCTCCTTCGGCGCTTATCTTTTGGGCAAACTCGGATACGGCGTATTCTCTTTCAACGATGTTCCTGAGGCACACGAAGAGCTGGTGAAACAAATCGAGCAGGCGAAGGCGGACTTGACCAAGAGGGGTGTGACCGTGGACTGAAGGAGCTGCGAGCGTACGACCGGACACAGGAGCAATGGAGTATGGTGTTTGGTTGGAACAATTGGAGGGTGATGACATGCGTACATTAAGCCTTACATGCTGCGTTGTTAGAAAGAGATCTATTGGCATCGAAACGAGCTCCGGAGATCTGCTAGCATGGGACAATTGCTGTACGATGTCCACAGTCTGTCTCCAGAGGGATACTGTCTTGAGAGAGTAGGAGGGACGATTGCTGGTCCACACACTCCATACTGCTTCATTTGGACGGTATACTCATCTATTGTGGCTATTTTGAAAGCTTGACAGCTTCGGTCCTAAGTTTTGTGGTACCTGAATGATATCGAATGCCGACACATACGAAAGCTCCACTTTTACTCTCTCGACTTAGTAGTATAATATCTACTGGTTCTCATTCTACACCCGTTGTCGTGTCATTTATCTATGCAGTGCTGATCGTAGTTGATTGTTGGTGTTTCTTGTGGGTCGCTCCCACCCCATGATGAACCCCGGATCTGACAGCTGGCTTTGACATGTGAACGTGATCAAGCTCACGACACCGTCTTTCGTGCAACCCCAGCACTTCCTTCACACCAAGAGCACTTAGAAGATGAAGGGTGTAGCGGCACTTTTGTGCCTGGAATCCGCTGCCGTAGCGTTTGCAGCATCATCTGACAGCGGCAGGCCGCGTGGTGTCAGCCCGGAATGTATGTCCAACCCAATGGCTGGCTGAGTCGACTTCCAGATAGCAGAATTGCCTGTCTGCTTCTTATTTGTCAGGCACTCCAAGCTGATTCATATGCAACAGTTGCAAAGTACTACAAAGACGCCGAAACCTTCACATGCATCAGCAACCCAGCCATCAGCGTGCCCGCTCTCCGCGTCAACGACGACTACTGCGATTGCCCTGACGGCTCTGACGAGCCTGGAACGTCAGCCTGTGCACACCTGTCGCCCTTCTCACCGCAGACACCTGCAAACACAGTCAAGGACACGGTCAACAACACTCTCGCGCTCCCAGGCTTCTACTGCAAAAACAAGGGCCACTTGCCGGCATACGTGCCTTTCACCAGTGTCAACGACGGTATCTGCGATTATGAACTCTGCTGCGACGGAAGCGAAGAATTCGAGCATGTTGGTGGTGTGAAGTGCGCGGACAAGTGCAAGGAGATCGGCAAGGAGTGGAGGCGGCTGGACGAGATCAGACAGAAGAGCTTGGGCAATGCCGCGAAAAAGAGGAAAGAGCTTGTGGTTGAGGCTGGAAGGCTGAGGAAGGAGGTCGAGGATCGCATCAAGACTCTGAGTGCTGAGATTGAAGGCCACGAGCACAAGCTCCAACAACTGGAAGCAGAGTACGCAGATGTCGAGAGGAAGGAGAAGGGCAGAATTGTCAAGGGCAACGTCAGTCCCAAATCTGGCAAGATGGGCATCCTGGTCGGTCTGGCCAAGCAAAGGATGAACGAGCTGAGGGAGTCGGTCATTCGTGTCAGAAGTGAGAGGGATTCGTACGACCAGCGTATCCAGGAGCTTGAGAAGATCCTCTCCACTTTCAAGGAAGAGTACAACCCCAACTTCAACGACGAGGGCGTCAAGCGTGCCGTCAGGGCTTGGGAGGACTATGCCGCGAGAGACAAGTCCAGCCACAACGCTGCGGCAGACCGTGATCTTGAGGAGATGAGCAAGTCTGACGAGCACAACGGCCTCAACTGGGAGGAGTACGAGAATCAAGACGGCGAGGGTGACACGGATGTCCGTAAGTCAAATCGTTGCCAAACGGCCTATGTGAGATCAACACTGACAAGTCACCAGTCTACGAATTCGAGAACTACCTCCCGCCCACCATCCGCACATGGCTTGACTCCAAGCTCCGCGACCTCCGCGTGATGCTCATCGAAAATGGCATCCTCGCCGAAACCTCCAGCACCAACCCTAGCGAAAGCAAAGCCGTGCAAGAAGCCAAGAAACGCGTCGACTCCGCCCGCAAAGACCTCGAAAAGACGCAGAAAGACCGTGCCAGCCACCAAGAAGATCTCAGCAAAGACTGGGGCGTCGATGACGTCTTCCGCGCCCTGAAAGGCCAGTGTGTCAGCACCGAGGCCGGCGAGTACACGTACGAAGTCTGCTTCATGGAGAAGACGACGCAGAAGCCGAAGAAGGGCGGCGGAAACACTAACATGGGCAACTTTGTCAGCCTGGAGAAGGTCTTCGTTGATGAGGACGTCGCTGCCGATGGTAGGGGTCTCGGCAGTGGCGAGCGCATCGCGATGAAGCACGAGAATGGTCAGCACTGCTGGAACGGCCCTAATCGCAGCACGACTGTCATCCTTGCTTGCAGTGAGCAGAATGAGCTGTGGAAGGTTATGGAGGAGGCGAAGTGTGTTTACAGGATGGAAGTGGGCACGCCGGCGGTCTGCGAGGCACTTGGTCAGAGTGCTAAGTTGGCGAGCGTTGGAAAGGATGAGTTGTAGATTGCTAAGCTTTGAGACATAGATAAAGATGCTCATCGCCTGCATCGCTTTGGCGAGCAATCGAGCAACCCCACGCTCTGGTCATAAAGTCATACAAAGTCCGTTTTCGCTGCAGTCACCTCGATCCATCAAAACCATTCCAGGTCCGCTAAACCGGCTTGATGTTCACGGCATTCGCTCCCTTCTGACCATCTTGAATCTCGAACTCAACTACCTGACCTTCCGTCAGCATCTTGAAACCGTCTCCCTGGTTTAGTGAGTCAGTGCCGCTACCGCGAGATTTTGAGGCTGGGCTATGACATACTTGTATTGCGCTGAAATGGGCAAAGACATCTTTGCCACCGTCGTCAGGCGTGATGTAGCAAAGGCCTTTGGACTGGTCCCACGACTTGACTTTGCCTTTGAGGGCGGGTATCTTGGTTTTTGTTCTGTAGTGCTACGTGGTTTGGATAGATGTTTTGGGTTTGTGAGATTGTTCGGTCTTTTCTGGGATTGATCGCTTCGGAGACTTCCATTGTGTGCAATGAGCTCAGACTTATAGAAGCTATGCGAGACACCAAGGATGACATGCATTGGCGAGGCGGGGCTCGTTGGTACGTCTCCTGCCTATATAAAGAGCTCCTGTGTACATGTAATAACGGCAGGACCTAAGCTGCATGTCGGTGCAATTCACGACGTTCATCCTCTAGGGCTCGATGCGTGGCGCGCCCAGGCTTGAGAAATGCATGTCCAAAATCTTCGAACAGCAGCCCTTCTACGTTGTCCTGCCTACAAAGCACGTTTCGTGCCATAAACTTTGTGTATACCATGTGACCAGTCTATCTATAGACAACGTCATTCCCCGTTCCTTCGCGGAGAGTTTGGAGTAGTGCGTTTCAAACTAGCAACTGTCACTTTTGTAGATCACAATCAGTCGAATCGGCCGTAAGACAATTTTGCCATGTCAAAGAGCTCAGAGCTCATAGCTCGAAGCTATGCGAGGCTGCAGGAAGCTGGAGGTTCGCCATTATCGTGGGCTTTGTGTGAAGCGTGTGGAGCTTGAGGGCAACATGCGAATAGCACAAGAGCTTGACACACCTTAACGCAGCCAAGAGATGGACCGTATGACAGGGCTTTGCCTACATCGGAAAATCAGATGGTCGTTGGTTCTCATTTGCGATCAAGCTAACAGCTTGTTGCATCTTGGCTGGAAGAACGTGTTGGCGTACGGTGGCAGCCAGAGGCGCAAAGCGTGGCGCTGGCTATGGCGCAACGGTTACATCTTGGCTCCTTGTTCTGACCACCTGCGATGTACAGTTCGCATACTGCATCTGGCATGTGCAACTGAGTCGTGGTGGTGTCATAGCATCGTGCCGAATGACCCATCTCCTGTACATACAACACTTGCCTTCGACTCGACTGTTTGTCGTCGCCGAGGATCGGGATGTCCACACGGACTTTTCATCAACATGGTGCTTTGCCCGAACGCAAGGCTTCCCAATCTGATGGTACTACTGTGTACCAACATAGGGCTGGTAAAACGGTTAAAGAAACGCTGCACGAGGCAAAGCCTCGGTAGGGCAGTAGCTATGGTAGAGTACCAGCTTCTGACGACCCAATGCTCAATGACTTGTGCTATCATTGTGGTTGTGGGTAACGTCTGACAACGTGCTTCACCTTGGCGGTGAACCTGGAACCTCATTTTGGTTATCCAGGCTCCCAGGCTATTCCAGGTTAACAACACCCGGTCTTGGATAGCAGGGGATCTGTCGGTAATGTGGTCTAGTGTGGCCGGAAGCTGGTAGTCTTCTGCACGAGAAAGAACCGAGATGTCCTCACGGTAGCGGTTCTCGAAATTGACTAGTGCCCGGTCGATCAGGTCCCGGGTGTGCGAATGTGGCTGTGGAAGTGGCGGATAAGAATGGGTGGCGACTGATTGCGAGCGCGTAGCGAGCTCCGACCAGGCCTCCTCCGTACTCCCCATAACGCTAGGTAGTTCTCGCGGCTCGGTGACAGTCCCTGCCAAGAGTGTAGTTGAATCTGCCCTACGAAGGGCTCTTTTGCCGTATGACCTCGTCTGTGAGACATATACCGTTCTCTGCGACTCTGCGTGTATAATATTATCCGCCAACGTCATAGTCTATGCAGCAAGTGATCTGACACGGTTCCTTATCCTTTCCTCGCTCGCCAAATGGCCAGACTTGCAGACACCCTTGTGAATGGGTTTCTCGCTTAGTTCGGAGCGACGTTCTCGATTGAATTGCGCGAACTACTTCGCGCACGGCTGTAATTCCTTATAGGGACATGTCCGTAAAAGGGTCCCCATATTCACAAATGATCTCCTCGGATCCAATTTGCGCAATCAGGTATGCATGAGTCGGTACTAAATCCTTCCGCTGTATCCTTATACAAAAAGGCCTTCGACGGCTGTACTGCTTTCCTGCAGAAATTCAGTTTTCCCATCATCGCTATCATGTTCTCTTCAAACAAGGGTCTTCTCTCCCTCGCCCTTTTGGCCTCGCTTTCTCCGGCAGCTCTAGCCGAGTGTGAGAAGCGTGATACTGATTGCAAATGCTTCCCTGGTGATGCCTGCTGGCCGACTACCAGCACATGGTCATCTCTCAACGAGACCGTCAATGGCAAGCTGACCGCAACTATTCCCTTGGCTGCTGTGTGCCACGACGGATCAAACACTCACCCTGACTGGCCTGCCTATGATGAGGCTGCTTGCAACAAATTGCAGCAAAGATGGTAAGTTATATATCGATCACTATAAATTGTTCCAATGCTAACGTAGCTATCCAGGACCGATCCATCACTACAGTGCGTACACCTTGCTATACCATCGTCGAACATTATGTCGTACTGACCCAAGTAGCTATGTCGATCAATCCTCCACAATGGCTCCTCCATTTGTCAACCAGAGCTGTGACCCCTTCCTTCCACGTTCAGCAGACTGTGTTGTTGGATCGTACGTCGACTACTCCCTCAGGGTTGAAGGCCCCTCCGACATCACTGCAGGCATTGACTTCGCCAAGAAGAACAACATCCGTCTGATCATCCGTAAGTGCGCTTCGACCACTCCTCGAGAAATGGCTACTTACATCAATACAGGCAACACTGGCCATGACTTCAATGGAAAGAGTACCGGCCCTGGTGCTCTCAGTCTTTGGACCCACAACCTCAAGGACATTGAGTTCAAGGACTGGTCTGACAAGCACTACACTGGCAAGGCTGTCAAGATGGGCGCTGGTGTCCAGGGCTTCGAGATCAACAAGGCTGCTTTTGACAAGGGTCTTCAGGTCGTCACTGGATCCTGCCCGACTGTTGGTGTTGCCGGCGGATACAGCCAAGGTGGTGGACACTCTGCCTTGACTTCCGCCCACGGTATGGCTGCTGACCAGGTAAGATCTCGCAACTAACGTCTGTCCAATACGAACTAAGCTGACTCGAAAAGGTTCTCGAATGGGAAGTTGTGACTGCCGATGGTAAGCACATTGTTGCCAACCGTGAGGAGAACCACGACCTCTACTGGGCACTTTCTGGCGGCGGAGGAGGTACTTACGGTATCGTCCTTAGCATGACCTCGAAGGTTTACCCCGACACACCCACCGCTGGCGCCAACTTGACTTTCCTCAGCACCGGCCTTACTCAGGATACCTTCTACGGCCTCGTCAAGGACTTCCAGGAGACCGTCATCCCTGTTTCCACTGAGGCCGGCGTCGTCACCACTTTCTACGTCACCAACGGAACTTTCTCCATGCGTCCCATGACCGGCCCTGGCTTGACCTCAACCCAGCTCCGCGAGTTCGTCGCTCCTTTCATGAAGAAGCTCGATGGCATGGGTATCCGCTACGCTAGTTACTTTGGCGACTTCAACAGCTACACCGAATTCTACGCCGCCATGTACCAGCCCTTGGCCGTCAACGCTTACGTCTACACCGGAAGACTGCTGCCTAGGGACGTCGTCCTGAACAAGGGCCAAGATGTCGTGGACACCTTCCGTTTCCTCAACCAGCACGGCGCCACCGTCGTCGGTCTCGGTCTCAACGCTTCGCGCGCCTCTACCGAAACTCCTGACAACTCCGTCAACCCCGGCTGGCGCGATACCATGGTCTCGCTACTCATTGTCACTCCCTGGAGCTACAAGGTCTCCTGGGATGCTATGCAGGACACCATGGAGATGATCACCGACGAGCTCACACCCAAGCTCCGCAACCTTGTCCCCGGTGGAACCACTTACCTCAGCGAGGGCGACTTCCGCGACCCCGAATGGAAGCAGAGCTTCTACGGTGCCAACTACGAGTCTCTTGAGAAGATCAAGAACAAGTACGACCCTGAGCACCTCTTCTACGCTCTTACTGTAAGTTCTTGTGTGATATTCATCTGCCATTCCCAACTATTACTAATCTATTATCACAGGCTGTTGGTGCCGACTACTGGAAGCCTCAGGCTGATGGTCGTCTTTGCAAGGCGTGAAGATGAGGTTAATCCTAAAACATACATTGATAGACGTAACCTAATATGATGGTATCAACGACAAAAGTTTAAGAGCATGCAAACTATAGTGTTTTCTTTTGGAAACTTTTACATTACATCACATCACTGGTCGCAAACGCCCGATTCGTGATATAGATGAAGCTTGTCAAATAGTGTTGGCATCTTGATAGTATTTTTAGTAGGTTGAACAGCCACCGACGCCGCTGCCGTCCTCAGTCCAGCTGCAATGACCGGATGGAGAATGGGCTCGGGCCTGTGACTACACAGTACTACCACGAAGACCCTGGAAGTAAAAAGAACGCCCTGATGTACCATACTCTTTGACTATGAGCCAAAGTCAACCCATCGCAGCTATTTTCCACTGCCTTGCTCTTATTGTGTTACTTGAGATCTTTGTTCCTTCACCCGTTGGCTGTCTAGTGGCGGCTTATGGCAATATTGGTGCGACACACTCACAAGTTACCCCCATCCCAGAAACGGTGCCGCCCTTCAGTCGTTACAAGAGATGTTGTCCTTAGGTTGGCTGGAGTCGCTCTCCATGGGCCCCAGCCTATTCTCCAACAGCAGCTTATGATCATGTTTATTACCTACATGTACATCTTGTGGGTGAGCTTAGCCGCTCTAGGACTTGCGAGCGACCTCGGAACGAAAAGACAGCTCCTCAACTCATGTTCCCACCCAAACGAGCCTTTCTGCTGTACCAGAATAAAGGTCACTGTTTACGCCGACGAAGACGACACTGTGGGACACGAGGTTTATGATGATAAATGTACAGTTAATCGGCGTATTGGATGCTCCGCCCGCAGAGATATAGCTGACTATTTCGCACAGGTGCACCAGCTGTGGCGGCAACTTTAGGTACATCCTGTCCCAGCGGGCAATCTCTATTCTGTTGCTCCACGAGATTCGTGGGCAGATCTGTATGTGATCATTGATACTGGTATGAGAATTCGACTGACTCATAAAGGATCTCGATGATCTCTCAGCTAGCAACGAGATTTCATTCATCTGCGTGAAGCCGAGATGAGGAAGACAAGCGCTGGAAGCTGCTCATGGGTTGGTAAGTGCGGCATATTGGCTTGGTGGTTCGTTTGGATGCCGTCGGGCTCGTATTGCTGCTTTGAATCGAACCGTAGAGCAGCTTTTGCTGTTCCTAGATCACTGGGCGAAGTAGCATCTACTATATGAGAGGATTTATCGCTGGGCTGTCGAGTGTGGTCGTGATGGATAAAGCTAAACCCCGGGCCAGTATTACTAACATGATGCCAGCGGTTTGTATGTCACAAAAAAAAATAGCCAATTTATTTTGAACGGCATGGAAGGAGAGCTCGTCAACGTTAAATGTTTTTCATTCATGATCAAAAGTGTACTCGACAATCCCTTGGGTACTCGTCCGCTCACGCCGGAGCTTCATCATCAAACGCCTTGCCAAACGCCATCGCCATGCTCAGAGGTCACCGCCTCCCAAATCATTAACACACTTGCGGTACACTTCTAAGCACCGGAGGCCTTGGTGGTGAAGTCGGTCTCGAGCTCAGAGGCGTTGCCAACCTCAGTGCCCTCGCAGTTGCAAGCGTTGGCGGACCTCTTGCCGCAAGCGCAGGCGGAGCCAGTGGGCTTGTTGTTCTCGGTTTGGGAACGGCTGCAGGTGCAGTCACCGGCGGGACGCTGGTCTGGAGTAATGTTAGAACGTATTCCATGGTTGGAACATGTGGCGATGAACTTACTGCATGAGCACCTAGCGCCGGAGGTCTTGTTCTCGGTAGCGGACTTCTCACATGTGCACTGGAGAGCAGGCTTCTGGCCGCAGGAGCACTTGGCCTCCTTTGCGCAAACGCATCCGCCGTCACGGCCGCAGCAGGTGACGGGAACAGCACCAGTGGTAGAAGACATTGTGATTGAAGGTGTTGGTGGTTGGAGTTGGTTGGAAATGATGGAAATGATGGAGTTGTGGTTGTTGAAGATGATGTTGATGATTGAGTTGTTTGATTTGAATGTGTGGTAGCAAAAGTATGTCAAGGAGAAGAAATAACGTTCTTTTATGTTTCCCTGCGATCTGATATTGATATATCAATCTGCGTCACGTTCACCAGATATTGACAAAGCAACGCTTGTGATTGGCTGGCAAGCTTCGGCGGTCTCCGCTTTGGCGGCGATCGCTCGTGACCGGACAGCTTCTCGAACACGGCGGCGAGAAACTTCTCGTAAGCTATGGGTCCGTGACGGGTAAGCATCAATTGCGCGGAGCCTCATTGGTATATCAGTGAAGTGCATTCATTTACGACTAATTTGCTTACGCTTAGGATCTTGCATTGGTTCAGCAGTGTGACTTCACTCCAAATCACAGCATTTCCTTCCACTTCTGGGTCTCGCTGCGAGGTGCAGCATATCTTATCGTCGCATCGCATTTACCTGATCACAACAGCTCTGGGTCACAAGAGAAAATACATATAAATAATCGAAGCTGTACCTATAGCTTTGTGTTACGCGCCATCAAGCCTTTCAAGATTCTACGTTGAGCGAAGCCAATCACGATACAGCGAGCAATGCCGTTTACATGCACATCGGATGACAGTGCCCGCGAGAGACTTGTAGGTCATCATCAGCATGCGTGGAACACATGTAGATAAAGCACGGGTAATTGGACCGCAACATGAGCGGGAGACGGATCGGTGAAGAGCTTGCTTCGCAATGATATGTAAGGACTGTGATTAGGAGAGACGATATCTGGTGACTGAGGTCACGAGCAAGCGTCCATCTCCTGGAATAAAAAGCAGCTCAATCGAATATCAAGACGACATGGACGCGTGCCCATGCACTATCTCAACTCAGTGAAGTGAATTGGAGACGCTGGGGAGATCCCGGACTTGTCATTGCCGGCTCCAAAGTGTGCGTGGGAGCTTGAGCCCAGATTCTCCGGTCTTTGGCAGGCTGTGTCTTCAAGTCAGCTCAATTGTTTTGCATCAATTCGCTTGAATCATACCTATCAGCTCATAGCCTAACACTGGAGCTTGACGGCCCTGAAGGTCTCCGAGTTGCAACCCGAAATGTCCTGGGTCACGTCGTACGTGATCGGGTTTCTGTCACGGCAGCTCTCCGACTTGTACAACTGGAGCGTGCAGGTTCCATTGTCAATACCGTCACTGGAATAGACGAAAGAGTTGACAACGTTTGAGGGGATGCGAATCTTAGTGCAACCGGTGGTCCTTCCATGGTTGGCGGCGAGCTTCTGGTTGTAGAAGAAGGGTGAGACAGTGTTGTCAGTGCTGTTGCACTGGGTGCTCGCAAAAGAGTAGAGGTTGACGATGCTGCCGTCACAGCTGTACAAGGCAACGAAGTCAGAAGAATGATGCGCAATGTGCCTGTGAATCAGAAAACATACCCTGCATCAATCTGGGTGGTCGGGGTGATTGGGGTGATTGGGTTGGCGACGGTGGCCGCGATGAACATGGCACTAGCCAGGACGGAGATGATCTGGAGCTGTCAGAATGTCAATCTCGCAACGGGAAGTAAGTGAGCTTACAGTGGAAGGCATTATATTGGATGGTTGACTTGCGTCTGGTTCTTTGAGAGAAAGAATTGTCTTGATGATGTTGTTCTGAACGAGAGTGATGATTGAGTGGAGTTGAAAGGTTCGGAAGCCTACATAAAGCTCTCTTTTATAACAGATCAGACTCGATGTTGAAACAACGACTATCGGCCTGCTGATCCCGATGGCCTGACAGTCTTTACCTGACGTTACTCGGTGTAGATGAAGACGTCGCACGCTGGCTGCTGACCAGATGTAGTGGCTCCCAATCGGACATTAGATCGGGCAGTCAATCTCACAAACAAAGATCTCTTACCATACTGAACCGGCGGATACATGCATGAGGACACGTTCATGCAGAGTTAGCAGCCGTTATGACATCTGTCTTAGGTTGTGTGATGTGTTTGGCGTTGAATGTGTGACGACCAAGTAAGCCATGGTGGTATCGTTCCTGAACACTGTGACGATCTTTTTCATCATTCTTGGATACGAGGTAAATGTTTGCGCCATGTATTCAAGACACCTACCTGTGAATAGATATTTCGCCAAGTCTTTGGAGCCTGAAAGTTGAGGGAGTTACCCTGACCAGGTTGCAATGGACAATTTCTTTAATATCGCATACGAACGCGACCGAGCGGGCAAACGCCACCACTACCTGACCGTACGTTGGGATTACCGGTTCCAGGGAGAATGGCTCTCATACGCTGTTTCGAGTCTTGCCATCACGAGAGTCTACACAGTCTCGAAAGCTGGCTGTCTCTAAGCCTACAGCCCACGTTGTACGCCGGGAGATAATGTAGATTGATGCCCGAGGAATACTGTAAATCACCTGAAACATCGAATGAAACGAAGCGTTAGATGATAACGCCCGACGACGGGCCATTGATTTATCGAAAGTTGGATTAGGTTGATGGTCAGTGATGAAACAGTGATAGAGAGATCCCTGGATAGAGAGATCCCTGGAGACCGATCGGCGACCAAGGAACTCCACCACGTTTCCCCAAACTCTAACAAAACGTCATCATACCGAAAGTCAAGCGGCCCACAGGCCCAAACACCAGGATGCCTGTTGTTGATCATGACCGAAGCGAACTCTCCATTTCTTCCTCCGGAAGAAACATAGCATCATGTAGCCTACCCAATCACACCTCACATATCTCTAGTTCAACTTCTCCGTTCTCAGCTGCAATACCATCCCCAGCTGATATCAGGATCACCTCCGTCACATAGAGAGGGGCATCTCTATTACCAAGGCAAAGCCAGAAATACACGAGACAATGGCCGCCGCCGACCTTACCGCAGATCTGAACCAACGCGCCCTCGCCGCAATGTCCGAAGACGACCGCCTCGCAGCTGCAGCCTCAGCCTCCCAAGCCGCCGCCTCTGCCAACTCTCTCGCCTCAACCTTACGATCGAAAGCAAGCCTGCTCACAAACCCTGCCGAGCGCAGTCGGATGCTGCAAGAAGCGTACAACAAAGAGATGGAAGCGCACGGCAACAGTAAGCGCGCACGGTACGTGGCCGAAGGGTGCAGCTCAAAATCATATCTGAGACACCAGACTGACTTGGACCAGCATACTAACCTCAGGTACCTTCCAAGGTGCCGCAGGTGGAGCGGGCATTGGAACGGCGGTAGGAATGGGACTTGGTACGGTTACTGGCACACTTGTTGGGGCTGTGGCTACGATACCTGGTGTGCTTGTTGGCGGCTTGGTAGGAGCAGGGACAGGAGTCATTCATGGGCCATGGATCAAGCTGGGAGGTAAAGGTAAAGGCAAAGGAGCGGAACCCGAGACGAAGATACCAGCTGAGGCGGTGGAGAATGGAAGTGTGGTTGTTGATCAAAAGACGGGACAAGTGAAGACTGTGGACAAGGAGGGTTTGGAGAGAGCGAGAAAAGCAGCAGAGCAGGTGGAGAAGATACAGACAGAGAGCGGGGGTGAAAACGGCAAGACTGGTACTGGTGAGGTGCAGAAAGAGAAGAAGAAGCCTAGGAAGCTTGAAGTGAGAAACAAGCCAAAAGCGTGAAGGTGAAGATCTGCAGATGGGTTCTGAACGTCCTTAGCGTAATGTTTTGCAGGCATTGTTTGAGATGCCATATCCCGAGCGTTCAAGCGACAACACGATATTCTAACTTACCAATCCACAAATCTCGAGCGATGAACATGGAAACAACGTAATGGGGAGTATTGCGCTTTGAGTTCGTGTGGTACGGTCTTGTGGCTTATATCTACTTGTAGGTTTACTGGTGGCCACACAAGAGGTCAAGCCTAGAAGAAAGACCGAAGACAGGAGCATCATGCAATGGGATCAACAAGGCATGAATTCGAGGCGTTTGGGTTTTGTGGATCTGTATAATCGCGATGTCCGAACGGGGTCTTCCTTCATCGTGACTTGCCCGTGTCTGCTACCCGAGTATAGTGCCACTTGATCTCTGGTCGCTCGACATCTCGCAATCGCATGACAAACGCCGCACTACTGACCTGTTGACATGCTTGAAGACCTTCGACGGCGATGATACACGTGCTCTCTATGCACTCATTGTACTACCAAAAGATCTTCCTCCCAATGTCGACTTCCGGCTCACGCCAATCGTCTCTGGTCTCATTGCTTGTTGTCGGCCAGTAGTGATTGTGATTCTCAACCATTTCAGTCAAGCGACCAAGGGCAAGCATCATGGCCCTCTGATCTGGCTGGCAAAGATCGTACCGATTGTGAATATAGCGTAAAGCATGTCTTGCAAGCTTTGCACGTTCTTCGGTCATGGACTCGCTCTTGCTGGTCTCCTCGGTCGAGCCAGTAAAGACGCTGCTGTGATCCTTGAGCATGAATTTGATCCCTGGAGAATCACATGTGGTGGCGTCGTAACCACTACGGGCTTGGGCATGGGCTTCCCCGCCGTAGGCCTCAATCGACGGTAGGATTTCATTGTCCAGATTCAGGCAGAGCACGACCTCGGTGAAGAGGAGGGGCGGAAAGTTCTTATCGGAGATTTTGTAGGCAAAGCAGTATGTTGCGAGGAATTTGCGGAAAAGTGCAAGCTGATACGGATCCAGATTGTTGACATTGAAGTGGTAAGTTTGTCCAGCTGTCGAGGCAAGAACTGAGCCGAACTCTATACGCATCTGGCGGCAGGTCGCGGTGAGGGGGGTGTGCGGCGATGGCTGATTGGAATTGCTTCCAGAGGTCGCCGCTTGGAGAGTCCTCACGGAGCTCGAGAAGCCTGCGACCAGAGACGTTGCGGGGCTCAGTGAGGAGGTGGTCGTAGATTTTGTTTCTCAGTTCAGGCGGAATACCTTGGAGGCTTGCTGATGGTGGCGTAACGTCGGTCATGGCGCGGTTACTCCGAGGGTCGCCGTCGGTGGTGGGAATGAGCGCCATGGTGAGTGCTCAGACAGTCATTGTACGGTCTGGATGTTGTGGTGGTTTTGTGGTGGTGGTTTCGCGGGCCAAGAGCATTCTTGAGCTGTGGCAAACCAAGTCAGGAAGCTACGACTCGGACCTCCGGTGAAGGCGTTTGCTCTCAAACCTCACATGCCAAAATTTGGTCGCGTGTGAAGAGTGATGTCTGGATTTCTGCGATCGAAGAAGATTCAAAGTGAGCTGAGAACAATCCAGGAAGTGGGTTCGAATTGCAGCCATTGAAGGTAAGCTTTTGACGGATTTTCATGGAATAGTTCTGAACGATCACTTCGGTATAGTTCATGTGAGGAAGACATCCGATATGCCCGGCAAGTTTCTAGCTGTGGATGAGGGCTGCCAACAAGATGCAGAACCTCATTGAGTCGTGGCAGTTTGCGTATATTGGCTGGAGGCAGTCGAGCGGAACGACCGGACAAGGTTGATTCTGTGCACCCAACGCAATCCATCAGCACTCATACTTGAATCTAACATTATTTTTGTAGCTTATAGTAAGCGCAGAAGTGTTTGGGAACGCCGCATACTTACAGCCGCCGGCCTCCTCTTGGCCACTATGCGAGGCGCCAGGGCGCTTAAATGACCACTCACGGCAATCCATATTCTCACCTAGCGCTTGACTGAATATGAATATAACTAGGTCAAAGCACACGCACGTTTGCAGAATAATTTAACCACCTCCCAGAAGGGCCATCGATGCCGTCCTCATTCCCTCTCGTCACAGTTCGAACATATCCCAATCACCTGCATCCAGGTTTCAGCGCAGTCAAATTCCCAAGACCACGAACATGTCCGTACAATGTTACCGGCACTCATGGGGCGAGATCTTGAACCAGACCGGAAAAGACTCTCCTTGCGGCAACCTCAACTCCACGGACCCCGTTGTACCATGTTGCGCAAACGGCGATGTCTGCCTCACCGACGGAATATGTTCTTACCAGAAGTCCTTGGTCGGCGGAAGTGGCTACTACGTTGCTGGTTGCACTGCCAGCTCCGGTCTCTGTCCTGAATTTCCAAACAGATGTACATCTCAATTCCTTCCAGATGTGACATGGAACAGTACGTCTGGGCTCTGGCAATGCTGTGGCGTGGACTCGAAAAATATCCCAGCCTGCGACGATCCCACGAAGGAGCAATTCATCGCACCATCGCCAGCAGCTTTGCACACGACCTTCTCCATCTCGCGAGATGGCTGGACGGCCACGAGCACGGCGCCACTGTCGACGAGCACACCATATCCTGCCGCCTCATCGACAACGCCCGTGTACGCCGTGAACCCCAGCGCAACCACGGCAGTTTCAGAAGCTACAACTGCTCCTCCGGTCTCACCAAATGGTATATCCAGCGGAACGAAGGCCGGCGTTGGCATCGGAGCAGCGCTTGCCCTCCTGACTGTCTTTGGACTTGTGGCATTTCTCGTCTTCCGCAAGAGAAGGCGTCGATTATGCGTGCAACAGCGAGCTGATTCACTCGCGGAAAGAGACAGCATCACAGCCTTGCATGAGTTGCAAAACCAGAGTCGAGCGGTCCACGAATTGGGAAGCAAAGATGCACAAGCGGTCAGGATAGGAACTCGGAGCATTGTACACCACGAGCTCGAGGCTGAACATCGAGGATCGCGATCGGCTTGTTTAGCACCTTGAACCTTTCTAGAACGTGCAGTTAGTCCGCACCATCACACTCTTAGCCCGAAACCCATGGTCCATGAATGGCAACTGGAAACTAAACCAGCTGCAAACGATCCTTGAACGCCAACTCGGTAGCCAGCGCCTTCGCGAATTGCCCGCTATCGAGAGATCGTGAT
>Ga0265797_10005013_pt1 | contig 19668 bp, 21 predicted proteins | sample P2T30metagenome_FD_192433 | JGI IMG/M metagenome (GOLD analysis project Ga0265797, IMG submission 192433) | Plant litter microbial communities from East Loma Ridge, Irvine, California - P2 T30 | ecosystem: Environmental > Terrestrial > Plant litter > Unclassified | place: USA: California... | reverse complement strand
TCGAGCGGCGAGAAGCCGCCCAGCGGGAAGAACGGCACGTAGGCGATGCCGTCGGCGGCCAGCGTGTCGATCAATGCGTCGTCGTCGCGGTGCACCAGGTTGTACTGGTTCTGCACGCAGGCGATGGGCACGATGCGGCGCGCATCGCTCACCTGTTTTGACGTCACGTTGCTCAGGCCAATGTGGCGCACGAGACCCTGTTCGCGCAGTTCCGCCAGCACGGCCAGAGGTTCTTCCAGCGAGCCTTCGGCGGGGACGTGCACATCGAACATTGCGCGGAGGTTCACCAGTTCCAGCGTCTCCAGCCCCAGGTTGCGCAGGTTATCGTGCACGGCCCCGATCAGCTCATCGCGGCCAAAGGCCGGCAGCCAGGCGCCATCCGCGCCGCGCCGTGCGCCGATTTTCGTGACGATGGTGAGATCGTCCGGGTATGGATGCAGTGCCTCGCGGATCAGCTGATTGGTCACGTGCGGGCCATAGAAATCCGACGTGTCGATATGGTTCACGCCGGCGGCGACGGCGGCCCGCAGCACGGCGCGCGCAGCCTCCGGATCGCGCGGTGGACCGAACACGCCCGGCCCGGCCAGTTGCATGGCGCCGTAGCCGAGGCGTTTGACGGTACGGCTGCCCAGTTGGTAGGTGGTTGCGGTCATCTTGTTCTCCCTGGTGAATGTGTGAACGAAGCATAAGTCCCGGCGGGCTGCGCGATAAGCCGGTACAGTGTGGATGGGTTGTACGAAAATACGCACAATAAGGAAGAGCATGCAGGTCGATCTTGGAGATTTGAACGCCTTCGTTGCAGTAGCGCGCGCAGGCGGCTTTCGCGATGCCGCGCGTTTAAAAGGCGTCTCGGCTTCCGGGCTGAGCGAAGCCGTGCGCCGGCTGGAGCAGCGCCTTGGTGTGCGGCTGCTCAATCGCAGCACGCGCAGCGTCGTGCCGACCGAGGCGGGACGCGGGCTGCTGGAGCGGCTGGGCCCCGCGCTGCACGAGGTGGAACTGGCGCTCGACGTGGTAAACGGCTTTCGCGACCGGCCCACGGGCACGTTGCGCCTGAACGTGCCGATGGTGGCCACGCGCCTGGTGCTGCCCCACATCGTGCCGGCGTTCCTGGCGGCGTACCCGGACATCGTGCTGGACGTGATCACCGAAGACACCTTTGTCGACATGCTGGCCGCCGGCTGCGATGCCGGCATCCGCTACGAGGAGCGGTTGGAGCAGGACATGATCGCGGTGCCCATCGGCCCGCGCGTGCAGCACTTTGCCGCCGCCGCGTCGCCTGCGTACCTGGCGCGCCACGGTCATCCGGCCCATCCGGGCGAGCTGACGAAGCACGCCTGCCTGGGCGGGCACTTCGCCGGCACCACGCCGATCGAATGGACGTTCGAGCGCGACGACGAAATGATCAACATCCTGCCGCGCGGCCCGCTGCTGGTGCGTCTCGGCGGTGCCGCCGACCTGGCCGTCACGTCGGCCATCGCCGGCACAGGCATCGTCTATCTGTTCAAGGACTGGCTGCAGCCGCATTTCGACAGCGGCGCGCTGGTGCCCGTGCTGGAGCCGTGGTGGCAGAGCTTTTCCGGGCCGTTCCTGTACTACCCGAGCCGGCGTCTCGTGCCGGCGCCGCTGCGCGCGTTCATCGACTTCATCCGGGCAAATGGTTCTTGACTTCGGTTGTATAGACAACTTATCCTTGTGCTATCCATTCTGAGGAGACGCCGCCATGAGCCAGCCGCACGAACACAACGACGATCCACGCTTCGACGCCAGCCGCGACATCCGCGCGCCACGCGGGCCCGAGCGGGTCTGCAAGACGTGGGGCGCGGAAGCGGCCTACCGGATGATCCAGAATAATCTGGACAAGGAAGTGGCGGAAAACCCGAAGCACCTCGTCGTCTACGGCGGCATCGGCCGCGCCGCGCGCAACTGGGAATGCTTCGACCAGATCCTGGCATCGCTGAAGGAACTGGGCGAGGAAGAGACCCTGCTGATCCAGTCCGGCAAGCCGGTAGGCGTGTTCCGCACGCACGCGGATGCGCCGCGCGTGCTGATCGCGAACTCGAACCTGGTGCCGAAGTGGGCCAACTGGGAGCACTTCAATGAGCTGGACCGCAAGGGCCTGTTCATGTACGGGCAGATGACGGCCGGCAGCTGGATCTACATTGGCACGCAGGGCATTGTGCAGGGGACGTACGAAACGTTTGCCGAGGCGGGACGCCAGCATTTCGGCGGCGACCTGGCCGGGCGCTGGGTGCTGACGGCGGGCCTGGGGGGCATGGGCGGCGCGCAGCCGCTGGCCGCGACGATGGCCGGCGCCGTGTCGCTGACGATCGAATGCCAGCAAAGCAGCATCGACTTCCGCCTGCGCACGCGCTACCTGGACAAGCAGGCGGCCAGTGTCGACGAAGCGCTGGCGCTGGTGCGCGAGCACAAGGACAAACGCGAAGCCATCTCCATCGGCCTGCTGGGCAATGCGGCCGACATCCTGCCGCAGCTCGTGCAGAAGGCCAGGGAGGGCGGTCTGGTTCCGGACCTCGTGACCGACCAGACGTCCGCCCATGACCTGATCAACGGCTACCTGCCGCGGGGCTGGAGCGTGGCGGACTGGAAGGCGGCGCAGCACGACCCGGCACGTCACGCGGACCTGAAAGCGGCGGCCGCGAAATCGTGCGCGGTGCACGTGGGGGCGATGCTGGACTTCCAGGCGCTGGGCGCCAAGGTGGTCGATTACGGCAACAACATCCGGCAGGTGGCGTTCGACGAAGGCGTGAAAAACGCGTTCGACTTCCCCGGCTTCGTGCCGGCCTATATCCGCCCGCAGTTCTGCGAAGGGCGCGGGCCGTTCCGCTGGGTGGCGCTGTCCGGCGACCCGGAAGACATCTATAAAACGGATGCCAAGATCAAGGAGCTGTTCCCGCACCACGCCAACGTGCACCGCTGGCTGGACATGGCGCGCGAACGCATCGCCTTCCAGGGCCTGCCGGCGCGGATCTGCTGGCTGGGCCTGGGCGAACGGCACATTGCCGGCCTCGCGTTCAACGAAATGGTCAAGAACGGCGAGCTGAAAGCGCCGATCGTCATCGGCCGCGACCATCTGGACACGGGCTCCGTCGCCAGCCCGAACCGCGAAACGGAAAGCATGAAGGACGGCACCGACGCCGTCTCCGACTGGCCGCTGCTGAACGCACTGCTGAACACCGCCGGCGGCGCCACGTGGGTGTCGCTGCACCATGGGGGCGGCGTGGGCATGGGCTATTCGCAGCACTCCGGCGTCGTCATTGTTGCCGACGGCACGGAGGAAGCGGCGAAACGGCTGGCGCGCGTGCTCGTCAACGACAGCGGCTCGGGCGTCATGCGCCATGCCGACGCGGGTTACGATACCGCTGTCGCCTGCGCCAAGCGCAATGGCCTGAATCTGCCGATGATCAAATAATTAGGTAACGAAGATGACGCAAACGAATCCCACCCTGACCCTGAATCCCGGCCAACTGACGTTGGCCGAACTGCGCGCCGCCTGGACGGCGCACGGTCCCATCGCGCTGGCTGCCGAGGCCTATCCCGTCATCGACGCTTCGGCGCAGGCGGTGCAGGCCATCGTCAAGAAGGGCGACGCCGCCTACGGCATCAACACCGGTTTCGGCCTGCTGGCCAAGACCCGCATCCCGGACGACAAGCTGGAGCAACTGCAGCGCAACCTGATCCTGTCGCATTCCGTCGGCACGGGCGACCTGATGCCCGACCACGTCGTGCGCCTCCTGATGCTGATGAAGATCGGCAGCCTGGCACGCGGTTATTCCGGCATCCGCGCCATCGTCATCGACACGCTGATCGCGCTGTACAACGCCGGTATCATGCCGGCGATTCCCGTCAAAGGTTCCGTGGGTGCTTCCGGCGACCTGGCGCCGCTGTCGCACATGACGCTCGCCATCCTGGGCGTGGGCGAGGTGCGCGTCAAGGGTGAGCTGATGCAGGCGGCGGACGCGCTGAAGTCCGCCGGCATCGCCCCCGTCGTGCTGGCGGCCAAGGAAGGCCTGGCGCTGATCAATGGTACGCAAGCCTCGGCGGCGCTGGCGCTGCATGGCCTGTTCATGGCCGAGCGCCTGCTGGAGGCGGGCATGGTGACGGGGTCGCTGTCGCTGGACGCGGCCAAGGGCAGCGATGCGCCGTTCGACGCGCGCGTGCACGAAGTGCGCGGCCAGCCGGGCCAGATCGCCGCGGCGTCCATCTACCGTCAGCTGGTGACGGGCAGCGCCATCCGCGCGTCGCACCTCGTCGGCGACGAACGGGTGCAGGACCCATATTGCCTGCGCTGCCAGCCGCAAGTGATGGGCGCGTGCATGGACCTGATCGGCAACGTCACCCGCACCCTGCTGATCGAAGCGAACGCCGTCACCGACAACCCGCTGCTGTTCCGCGACGGCGATGAAGTAAACATCGTCTCGGGCGGTAACTTCCATGCCGAGCCGGTGGCGTTTGCCGCGGACACATTGGCGCTGGCCATCGCGGAAATCGGCAGCATCGCCGAACGCCGCATCGCGCTGCTGATCGACGCGACCCTGTCCGGCCTGCCGCCGTTCCTCGTGCGCGAGCCTGGCGTCAACTCCGGCTTCATGATCGCCCACGTCACGGCGGCCGCGCTGGCGTCGGAAAACAAGTCGCTGGCGCATCCGGCCAGCGTCGACACGATTCCGACGTCGGCCAACCAGGAGGATCATGTCAGCATGGCCACGTTCGCGGCGCGCCGGCTGGACGACATGGCGCACAATACGGCGGCCATCATCGGCATCGAACTGCTGGCGGCGGCGCAGGGCATCGACTTCCATCGTCCGCTGCGCACGTCGCCGCACCTGGAGCACGTGCACGCGCAGCTGCGCCAGAAGGTGCCGTTCTTCGACGCCGACCGTTATTTCGCTCCCGATATCGAGGCGGCCAAGCAGATGGTGTTGAAGGGCGAGCTGTCCGCCACGTGCCGCAACCTGTTCACGCCACTGCATCCGTAACGAGAGGGAAGCCGATGGATTACCGCTTCAGCGCCGGAGAAGTGCCACTGCTGGTATCGATGCCGCACGTGGGCACCGATATTCCCGACGATATCGCCGCCACCATGGCGCCATGTGGCCTGCTCAAGGCCGATACCGACTGGCACCTGGAGCAGTTGTACGGTTTCCTGGGCGAGCTGAAAGCCTCCACACTGGCGGCGCGCTGGTCGCGTTACGTGATCGACCTGAATCGTCCGCCGGAAAACACCAACCTGTATCCGGGCCAGGACACGACGGGCCTGTGCCCCGTCGATACGTTCGGCCGCGAGGCGCTGTACCTGGAGGGCAGGGCGCCGGACGAGGCGGAAGTGCAGCGTCGCCTGGCGCTGTACTGGCAGCCGTACCATGACCGCCTGCGCGCGGAGCTGGACCGGCTGCTGGCGCGGCATCGCCGCGTGGTGCTGTGGGAGGCGCATTCGATCGCTTCCGTCGTCCCGCGCTTCTTTGAAGGGAAGCTGCCGGACCTGAACTTCGGCACGGCCGATGGCGCCAGCTGCGCCGACGACCTGACCGCGCGCGTGACGGCGGGTTTGACTGACATCGCGCGCGCGGACGGCAAGTTCACCGTCGCCGTCAACGGGCGCTTCAAGGGCGGCCATATCACCCGTCACTACGGCCGCCCCGAGCTGGGCATCCACGCGGTGCAGCTGGAGATGTGCCAGTCCACGTACATGGACGAGACGCCACCGTTCGGCTACCGTCCCGACCTGGCGGGGCAGGTGCAGCCGGTGCTGCGCACGATGCTGCAGGCTGCGATCGACTGGGCGCGGGCGTGACTGCGCTGTTCTGCCGCCGCGCGCTGCTGCCCGAGGGCTGGCGCAACGACGTGCTGCTGCGCTGGGATGCGCGCGGCCTGCTGACGCAAGTCACGCCCGATGCCGTCGCGCCGGCCGATGCGGAGGTGGCGCAACTGGTCCTGCCCGGCATGGTCAACCTGCACTCGCACAGTTTCCAGCGCGCGCTGTCCGGCATGACGGAAATTGCCGGCGAGGGCCCGGACAGCTTCTGGACGTGGCGCGACCTGATGTACCGCTTCGCGCGCCAGATCACGCCGGAGCAGATGGAGGCCATTGCCGCCCAGCTGTTCTCGGAATGCCTGCGGCACGGCTACACGTCGGTCTGCGAATTCCATTATGTGCACCGCCGGCCCGATGGCGCGTTATACGCGGATATCGCCGAGACGGCCCGGCGGGTCGTGGCCGCCGCGCAACTGGCCGGCATCGGAATCACGATGCTGCCCGTGCTCTACAGTTATTCTGGGTTTGGCGACGCACCGCTCAAACCCGAGCAGGCCCGTTTCCGTACGGATGCGGAGGACGTGCTGAACATCGCGTCCGCGCTGGAACCGTTGCGCGGCACGATGGTCGAAGTGGGCGTGGCGCCCCATTCGCTGCGCGCGGCCTCGGTGCGGCAGATCGGCACCGTGCTGGCGGGGCTGCCGGCCGGGCGCCCGGTGCATATTCATATTGCCGAGCAGCTTGGGGAGGTGCGGCAGTGCCTGGACCATAGCGGGCGCCGCCCGGTGCGGTACCTGTTTGATAATCTTTCGGTTGACGCGCGCTGGTGTCTGGTCCACGCTACGCACCTGGACGATGACGAAACGGCCATGCTGGCGGCGAGCGGTGCCGTGGCGGGGCTGTGTCCGACGACGGAAGCGAACCTGGGCGACGGCCTGTTCCCGCTGGCACAGTACCTGGCGCAGGGCGGCCGGTTCGGCGTGGGCAGCGACAGCCACGTGTCGCAAAGCCCCGTGGAAGAATTGCGCTGGCTGGAATACGGCCAGCGCCTGGTGCGGCAGGGGCGCAATATCGCCGTGACGCCGCACGAGCGGCGGGTGGGCAACCACCTGTGGCAGGCGGCACTGGCCGGGGGCGCGCAAGCGGCCGGCCGTGCGGTGGGCGCGTTGGCGGTGGGGTATTGCGCGGACGTGCTGGTGCTGGACGACAGCCACCCGAATCTTTACGGGCTGGCGGCGCCGGATGTGCTGAACGGCTTCATCTTCAGCGGCAACGACAATCTGGTACGAGATGTGTTGGCTGGCGGACGGTGGGTCGTGCGCGGCCAGAAGCACGTGGCGCAACAGGCCATCGCCGCGCGCTTCCGACAGACGCTGGCCAAACTGCGCGAGTTGCGATCATGACGACGCTGATTCAGTATGCAAGCCTGAACCCCACGCCATGGAAAAACGGCGGGGGCTGCACGACCGAGATCCTGGCATCGCCCCCCGGCGCCACATTGCACGATTTCGACTGGCGCATCAGCCTGGCGACGATCGCGCAGAGCGGCCCGTTTTCCGTCTTCCCCGGCATCGACCGCACGCTGACCCTTGTCGATGGCGGCAATGTCGTGCTGGACGTGGGGAACGAGCGCAAGGTGGCATTGTCGGAACGCGAGCCGGTGGTCGCGTTTCCCGGCGAGGTGCCCGTCTCGGCCACCGTCGACGGTGTACCGACGACGGACTTCAACGTGATGACGCGCCGCGAGCGCTGTTCGCACCAGCTGGAGCGGCGCGTGGTGCGCGATTACTCCATCCTTGAACGGCGCAGCGCGCTGACGGTGCTGTTCCTGGCCGAAGGCGAGACGCTGACCGTCTACAGCAGCCGCGAACGCATGGCGCTGGTGCGCTATGATGCGGTGGTACTCGACCGCGAGGAAGTGTGGACACTGGAAGCGCCCAGCGCCACCGTCTTCATCGTCGACATCATGCCCAACGAGGAGGACGACTAGCGCATGACTCAGTGGAATTTGTTGATCACGAACGTCCACCTGGCCCGCATGACGGGCGGTGGCTACGGCGAGCTGCGTGACGGCGCGATCGCCGTGCGCGACGGCCGCATCGCCTGGCTTGGTGACGCCACCGACGCCGCGGGGCAAGGCGAGGCCCGCGAGGTGCGCGATGGCAGCGGCTGCTGGCTGACGCCCGGGCTGGTCGACTGCCATACCCACATCGTCCACGCCGGCAACCGCAGCGACGAATTCGAGGCGCGGCTGAACGGCGCCACGTATGAGGACATCGCGCGCGCCGGCGGCGGCATCATGTCCACCGTGCGCGCCACCCGCGCCGCCAGCGAAGAAGAGCTGCTGGCGGCGAGCCTGCCGCGCATCGCCAGCCTGCTGGCCGAAGGCGTGACGACACTGGAAATCAAGTCCGGCTATGGGCTCGACCTGGCATCCGAAGCGAAGATGCTGCGCGTCGCCCGCAAGGTGGGGCAGACGCTGCCCGTGCGCGTGGTGACGACATTCCTCGGCGCGCATGCGCTGCCGCCCGAATTCGCGGGCCGGCCGGATGCTTATGTGGACGCCGTCTGCGGCATGATTCCCGCGCTGGTGGAAGAAGGGCTGGTCGATGCCGTGGACGCCTTCTGCGAGCGTATTGGCTTTACCAATGCGCAGACGCAGCGCGTGTTCGAGGCGGCGCGTGCTCACGGTCTGCCCGTCAAGCTGCATGCCGAGCAGTTGTCCGATCAGCGGGGCGCGCAACTCGTCGCCCGCTTCAATGGCCTGTCGGCCGATCACCTGGAACACCTGAGCGAGGCAGGCATCGCCGCGATGGCGCAGAGCGGCACCGTCGCCGTGCTGCTGCCGGGCGCGTATTACTTCCTGCGCGATACGACGCCGCCACCCGTTGCCGCGTTGCGCGCGGCCGGCGTGCCGATGGCGGTTGCCACGGACAACAACCCGGGCACGTCGCCGATGACGTCCCTGCTGCTGGGCATGAACATGGCGTGCACATTGTGGCGCCTGACGCCGCTGGAAGCGCTGGCCGGTACGACCATCCACGGCGCCCGCGCGCTGGGACTGGCGGACGACATCGGCACGCTGGAACCCGGCAAACGCGCCGACTTTGCGCTGTGGCGCATCGCCCGGCCCGCGGACCTCAGCTACGCCATCGGCTTCAATCCGTGCGCGGCGGTCGTCAACGAGGGCGTGTGGCGGGCCGTGTAATGCGGGCGCTGTGCGCTACGTTGCTGCTCGTCGCGCTGCCGGCGCTGGCGGATGACGTGCTGCGCGTGGGCTCGAAGCGTTTTACGGAGTCGTACATCCTGGCCGAGGTGGTGACGCAGACGGCGGCGCCGCATGCGCGCACGGAGCACCGCCAGGGCCTCGGCAACACGGCCATCGTGCTGGAGGCTCTGAAGAACGGCAGCATCGACGTCTATCCCGAATATGTCGGCACGATCGACCAGGAGATCCTGAAGCACGACAAGCCGGCGTCGCTGGAGCAGATCGGGCGCGAATTGGCGCCGATGGGCCTGGGCATCGCGATCCCGCTGGGTTTCAATAACACCTACGCGCTGGCGGTGCGGGGCGATACGGCGGGGGTGCGCACCTTGTCCGACCTGGCCACGCGGGGCCAACTGCAATTTGGCCTGTCGCACGAATTCATCGGCCGCGCCGACGGCTGGCCGGGCCTGCGCCAGCGTTACAAGCTGCCGCAGGAGCCGCGCGGCCTGGATCACGGCATCGCCTATGAAGCGCTGGCGCAGCGCCAGGTCGACGTTATCGATATCTATTCGACGGACGCCAAGATCGGCCGCTACAAGCTGACCGTGCTGGAAGACGACAAGGCATACTTCCCCCGCTACGACGCGGTGCTGCTGTACCGCCTCGACGCCGCCAAACGCTTCCCCGTCGCCTGGGCCGCGCTGCAAAAGCTGGAAGGCCGCATCTCCGCCACGGACATGATCGCCATGAACGGCGCCGCCGAACTGCAAGGGCAACCGTTCGCCGCGATCGCCAAAAACTGGCTAACAGCTAAGTCCGTGTCTGATCTGGGGTCACACCCCGACATGGACACAAGCTCAGCCGCGCCAAAATTCACCGATGTGTTGTTTGCATCCGACTTGGGCCGCCTGACGGGCCAACACGTGCTGTTGGTCGCACTCTCCGTGCTGCTGGCCTGCCTCGTCGGCATCCCGCTCGGCATCGTGGCGGCCTATCAGGCGCGGCTGCGACAGAGCGTGCTGGGCCTGGCGGGGATGCTGCAGACGATCCCGTCGCTGGCGCTGCTGGCGATGCTGATCCCGCTGCTGGGCCGCATCGGCATCGTGCCGGCGCTGGTGGCGCTGTTTGTCTACGCGTTGCTGCCCATCGTGCGCAATACGTGCACCGGCTTGGCCGGCGTGCCGCGCGGGCTGCAGCAGGCCGGGCTGGCGCTGGGACTGAACCGCTGGCAGCGGCTGTGGCACGTGGAGTTGCCGCTGGCGTTGCCGGTGATCCTGGCGGGCGTCAAGACGGCGGCCGTGATGAGCGTGGGCACGGCCACGATCGCCGCTTTTATCGGCGCGGGTGGTTACGGCGAGCGCATCACGACGGGGCTGGCGCTGAACGACAACAACATGATGCTGGCGGGTGCCATCCCCGCCGCGGTACTGGCGCTGGTGACGCAGGCGTTGTTCGAACTGATGGAGCGGCGCTTTGTGGTACGTCAGGTGCGCAGCTGAAAACTGTAAGCAAATGCCCGGCCGTGGTAAGCATTTGTAAAGGGAGAGGGCAGGGCGCGGGACGGGCGATTATATTGAACCCGTCGATTCATCTCCCCTCCCACTTGACACTGGGTTGTCCCCCACGCCGCGCGCGTGGGTTTTTTTTTAGGCGCCGCGCGCCAGGTGCGTCAGCGCGTCGCCCGTGACGCGGCAGATGCGCCAGTCCGGCAGCACGTCCGCGCCCATCTTCTCGTAGAAGCTGATGGCGTTGGCGTTCCAGTTCAGTACCGACCATTCAAACCGGCCGCACTCGCGCTCGACAGCCAGCGCCGCCAGCGCAACCAGCATCTGTTTGCCATACCCCTTGCCGCGACGGTTCTGCTTGACGTACAGGTCTTCCAGGTACAGGCCCTTCTTGCACAGGAAGGTGGAGAAGTTATGGAAGAACAGCGCGAACGTGACCACTTCGCCGTTCTCCTCGCCGACGATCGCCTCGCATGGCGGTCGCACGCCGAACAGGGCGTCCTGCAGCATGGCTTCGTTGGCGATGACCATGTGTTCCAGCTTTTCAAACACGGCCAGCTCGCGGATCATCGCGAAGATGGAGGAGACGTCGTCGGGACGGGCAGGGCGGATATGCAGGCTCATGAGGCTTTCTTCAAAAGATCGGGATCGATGGCAACGACGGTTCTGGCCGGCGTCGGCGTGCGCAGCGCCCAGGCAACGCTGCCCAGGCACAGCACCATGCCGGCCCATTCGAGGATGCCGGGGCGGAAATGTTCGAGGCGGATCGACAGCAGCACGGAAATCACGGGTGTCACGACGCCGATGTACACGGCCTTGTGCGAGCCGATGCGGTCGATCAGCGTGAAGAAGCAGGCAAACGCGATGACGGAGCCGAACAGCGACAGGTAGATCAGCCCGGCCCAGTAGCGCGCCGTGGGTGGCGCCATGAAGCGCTCGCCCGTCGCCAGCGCCCACAGCGCCACCAGCAACGTGCCCCACAGCATGCCCCAGGCCATCGTCAGCAACACGTTCGGCGACTGCTGGCGCACCTTGACGACGACAACGTTGCCGAACGAGCTGGCCAGGGTTGCCGTCAGCGCCAACATCAGACCCAACAGGAAGTGGCCTTGGCCACCGGCCAGGATGTCGCGGATAGCGTTGCCGATCGACTGGTAAAACAGCAGGATGACACCGGACACAGCCACGCTGCCCGCCGCCCACGTGCGCCAGCTCAACGGCGTGCCCAGCACGAGCCGGCTGATCAGCGGGTTCCAGAACACCATCAGCGCGAACAGCACGGCAACCAGTGCCGACACGAGGTATTGCTCGGCCGAATACGTGCAGATGTAGCTGAGGCCGAACGTGGCGCAGCCTTGCAGGATCGTCCAGCGCTGGGCGCGCCAGGACAACGTCAGCTTGTCGCCGCGCAGCTTGCACCAGGCGAACAGCGCCGCGGACGCCAGCGCGAAGCGGTAGACGACGGACACGCTCGGCGGCACCTCACCCAGTTGCAGCGTGATGGCCCAGAAGGTGGAACCCCAGATGAGGCTGGCGATGAGGAAGAGTAGCGAGGAAGGCATCGAAAGAGTATACGGTGTCCCCAACAATTTCTCTATGGATATCAGCTGTTGTTGAGTTGCACAGTTCCGTTGACACCTCTCAAGCGACATGCAGCCAGTCTAAACTTTGTCGCCAAGGAAAGTATTATTCAAAGACCAACTCGTCAAAAGGTGCTTTCGTGAGCAAACCTCTGCAGATGAAAGTCGCATCCCTCGTCGGCTACGTGGCCGTGCTGATGGTCACGCTGGTAATGTATTCGGAAGAGGCCATGCCGGCTGGCTGGATCGTGCTGCGCGGCCAGTTATGACTAGTACGCGAGGTTGAAGCGCCGGTACAGGAAGCTCAGCACGAACAGCGGCCCGATCAGAAGAAAGCGCAAGTCGTCAAAGAACGACGGCTTCTTGCCCTCGATCATGTGGCCGATGAATTGGCCGATCCACGCCAGCACGAAGATCGCGATACACAACGGCAGCACGGTAATCGGCGGCAGCGCCGCCAGAATACCCAGCATCACCAGCGCCATCACCAGCATCCCGGCCGCAAACGGCCGCGACAGCTTCCAGTAGTACGCCAGGCTCGCCGCCACGGCCGCGATGGCCACCAGCGGATGCAGCCACCACAGGAACCCCAGCAGCGACAACATGATCAGCGGCACGCAGACAAAGTGGATCAGCTCGTTGGTGGGATTGCGATGGCTGTCGCTGTACTGGTCCAGCAGGGAATGGATGGTGCTCATTGTTCGTCTCCTGTGTCTGTGCACTTTCGATCGATTCTACACCGAAGTTTTGCCGCTACAATTCCCGGCATGACCGCTCCTCTCACGGGCCTGGCGCCCGTTATCGACAGCAACACCCGCATCCTGATCCTCGGCAGCTTCCCCGGCGCCGCCTCGCTGGCGGCGCAGCAGTACTACGCTCATCCGCGCAACGCGTTGTGGCCGATCCTGTCCGCGCTGACGGGGGAGGACCTCGTCAGCGTGCCTTACGCCGAGCGCTTGCCGCGCCTGCTGGCGCACCGCTTCGGCCTGTGGGACGTGCTGGGCGCCTGCGAGCGCGAGGGCAGCCTGGATTCGGCCATCCGCAACCCGGCGGCCAACGATTTCGAACGGCTGCACCGGCTGTGTCCGGCTTTAACGACGGTTGGTTTTAACGGACAGACGTCGGGGAAGTTCGCGCCGCAGTTTGCCGCGGCGGGGTATCGGACGGTGGTGTTGCCGTCGACATCCCCGGCGTTTGCGGGGATGTCGTTTGATGCCAAGCTGGCGTGCTGGCGCTCACTGATGGGATAAGGACTGCTGTCGCAGTCCTAAAGGCGGTTATCCGACTTCGCGCAGCCGCACGAGATGGAGCAGTTCGGCGCGCTTCGGCCCGATCGAACCGCGCTGGTTGCCGCACATCCAGCAGCTACAGGGTTTAGGCGTTTGCAGCACTTTGCCGAGCTGGCGAGGATCATTGCGATGATCCATGCCGAAGTAGAACCGACGCGCGTGCTTCAGGCGGTCAGCGTCATGGCGCCGGATGGCGCGTGACATGTCTTTCATGAGTTTCTCCCGTTACCCCGGCTGCACAATTGCGGCCGGGGATGCGTATGGAGTAACTCGTCCAGTGGTAGAGGGGCATCGTCATGGTTGCGTCAGTATGCGCCAAACACCCGATCCAGCGCCGTCTGAATCGCCGCTCGATGCTCCAGCGCCGAGCCAGCGCGAACCTTCAGTTCGGCCAGGGGAATGGCGCCCATCTGCGGCGTATCGAGAAAGCAGTCCTGCCCATCGACAGCGATCATGGGGAAGAGGTCGGCCGGCAGCGACGCAGCGTTAAAGCCGGCCAGGCTGCGCAACGGAATGACGATGCGCGTTGCCAGTCCGCTGATGACGTTGCTTTGCACTTCCAGCAGGTAGGGGATGCTGGCCTTGTTGCGGCCGGGGTTGGCGTAGAGGTCGAAACGCGCCATCAGAAGGCGCGCCATTCCTGCAGCGCCACACCTTCCGTTTCCACGACGCTGTTGTAGCTGGCCAGGAAGTCGGCGTGTTGCGCATTCCACTGCTGTTCCTTGCGCACCTGGATCTGTTCGCGCAGGCTTTGTTCGCATACCTGCGAGATGTTGATGCCGAAGTTTTTTGCTTCGAGGTATACGTCCATCGCCAGCGTGATGTTGGTGGCTTTCTTGGCGGGCGCTTTGGCTGCGGAGGAGGGCAGTGGGGCATTCATGTTGGACTGCATGCGCATGGTTAATGTGGGTAGTCCGATTATACGCCGCCCCGGAAGGTTGCGGCGGTCGGGCCGTCTGATCCGGATCACATCACGAACGCCGAGTTCCCGGTGCCATTGATCCCGGCAGCCTGCAGTTGTGCCAGCACTGTCGCGGTGTCCACCACTTGCGCGTATTCGCCGTGCAGGTTCGCCAGCGCCATCCAGTGCACCTCGTCGGCGCTGCGCGGGTTGCCGGCGTAGTCGTGACGGGCGAAGGCAAATGTCGCGTCCGATACCACCTGCGTGACAAAGCCGAGATTGCCGGCTGTGCGCGCGGTCGATTCCACTGAATTGTTGGTGCTGACGCCGGTGATGACGAGCCGGTCGATGCCGCGCACGTGCAGCCACCGTTCCAGCCCCGTGGCAATGAAACTGTCGGGCACATTCTTCTCGACGACGTGCGCGCGAGGCGCCGGCGCAAAGCGCGGCTGGAACTCGACGCCCGGCTGTCCCGGCCAGAACGGCGAGCCCGGCGTGCGCGAGATGTGGCGCACGTGCACGATGGGCGCCCCCGCGCTGCGCCAGGCGTGCAGCAGCGTCGCGATATTCTCTTCCGCGTGCGGATTGTTGCGCTCTCCGGCGGCCAGGTCGGCCATGCCTTGTTGCATGTCGATGATGATCAGGGCGGGCAGCGGCATCGGGTCTCCTCTTCAAGTCTCTACGCTAGAATGCCTGATGACCGACAAAAACGTAAGCATCAGTAAATTCCTCTCGCTGATCCTGCGCCACGCGCCCGACACCATCGGCCTGACGCTCGACAAGAACGGCTGGGCGGACGTTGCCACCTTGCTGGAGCGAGCGCACGCCCATGGCAAGCGCTTTACGCTGGAAGAGCTGCGCGATGTCGTGGCCAGCAACGAAAAGCAGCGTTTTGCCTTCAGCGACGACGGCCGCTCAATCCGCGCCAGCCAGGGACATTCCTTGAAATCCGTCGACCTGGAACTGGCGCCGGCGCAGCCGCCCGACGTGCTGTATCACGGTACCGCCAGCCGCTTCATCACGGCGATCCGGGCCGGCGGACTGAGGGCGCAATCGCGCCAGCACGTGCACCTGTCCGAAGAGCGGGCGACCGCCGTCAGCGTGGGTACCCGCTATGGGGTTCCTGTCGTGCTGTCGATCCGCGCAGCGGCGATGGCGGCGCAGGGACACGTGTTCTACCGGTCCGACAACGGCGTCTGGCTGACGGACGCAGTGCCGCTGAAGTTCATCGATTTCCCCTGATTACAACACGCAGCACGGTATTTGTGCGCCGCACAAACAGCTGTGCTATACTCTGTTCTGTCGATGGAGTTGATTCCGTCGGCCCCTCCAGGTAACGCAGAGCAGGCGTGTGTAAAAGCCGCGATGCGAGTTTCGCCGGGAAGGTTGTCATACCAGACATTGGTCGAATTACACGTTGGAGGCACCATGCAGATAGCATGGGCGTCCGAAGCATCCGCACCACGCAGATAGCATGGGCTGGAGCAGCGATTCAAGCATTGGCATTACATTGAAACGAAGCCCGCAGCAAGCGGGCTTTTTTTTCACGAATTTATCCCCATATCGGTATGACGCAGCATCCGGCACCAGGCGGCGTCCGGCAATGGCTCCGTGCCACCCACGAAAGGAATTATGGCTAAAGAAGAACTGATTGAAATGAACGGCCTCGTTACCGAAATCCTGCCCGAGATGCGTTTCCGCGTCGACCTCGATAACGGCCACAAACTCGTAGCATACACGTCGGGCAAAATGAAGAAAAACCACATCCGTATTCTTGCGGGTGATCGCGTCACGCTGGAACTGTCGCCCTACGATCTGAACAAGGGCCGCATCGTTTTCCGCCACATCGAGAACCGGGGCCCAGCGCCCAGCCATCAGGCCCGCCGCCGTTAATCGCGGTCGCAGCCGATAGTCCATCGCAGTACCCGTTCGCTGCATTCATCACGGGAGCGCAAAAAGCCGCCGCGGAGTTCCGCGCTGCGGCTTTTCGTCGTTAACCTTCCCCTTAGGCCGCCGAGGGTGCCGTTGCCGGCAGCGGCTGCGTGACGGCAAACTGCGTCGTCAGGAATTGGGCGATCTTCTGCTGCGTCGCCGGCAGGTACGGGATATTCATGTGATCCGAGTCCGGCACGATTTCGTCCTGGTGGATGCGCGTCATCTGCGCCACGAGCTGGTCGGTGTGCGAGTGCGGCACCACATCGTCGCTGGCTGCGCGCAGCACGTACGTGGGCGCGCTCAGCAGTGACGCATATTTGACGGACTCGAAGCGGTGCCGCAACACAAAGCTGACAGGCACCACCCTGAACTTGCGCTGCGCCAGCGCCAGGATCGAATCGTACGGCGTGATCAAGACAACGGAGTGGGCGGGCCGCTCCTTGGCCACCTGCACCGCCACGCCCGAACCCAGGCTGCGGCCAACCACGGCCACGCGTTTCGCGTCCACGTTCTGGCGACTGCACAGCCAGTCGAACAGCATGCAGCCATCTTCGACCATATGTTCTTCGCCGGGAACGCCGCGCGAATCGCCATAGCCACGATAGTTCATCGCCAGCACCGTCATGCCCGGGAACAGGGTACCGGCATCGCGCACGACCCACGACACCTCTTCCGAGCGCCCGCCGAAGTAGACCACGGCCGGATGCGGGCCGGGTCCGTGCGGCGTCATCAGCCAGCCTGCCAGGCGCGTGCCATCGTTGGCGCGCAGCACCACGGCGCGCGTGCGATGGCCCGCGCTGCGGGGACTTTGCACCTCGCGGATCAGGGTCGGGTTGAACAGCAGCTTGCGCTGGCTGGCCGCGATCATGGAGACCATGCCGGCCCACAGGAAGCCCGCCACGCCGACAGCGGCCGCCACTTTTCGGGATGTACTCATGAGTAGAGTCTACTCCCAAACCCGGCGGCATGTTGTGGCGGTAATTGCGATTTTTGTATGAAAAGTTGTTGGAGGGTTAGGTAGGCAACATAGCCATCCGCGGGAAGGCGACTGTTCTCGCCGTGCAGGCGAGCAAAGTATCCCGGGGCACGCAGCGACGTCGGGGACAGGCACTAAAGTGCCAGTCCCCGGAAGTCTCAGCGCCGGCGGGCCTCGGCGCCTGCCGCGCGCAAACGGTCCAGCTTGGCGGCGTACAGCTCGTGATCCTGCCGCGTCGTGCTGGCACTGAGCGCCAGGCGCAGGTGCTCGGCAGCACCGTCCAGGTCGCCCAGCTTGTAGTCGGCGGCGGCCAGCCAGAAGTGGAATTCGTGGTACGTGGGGTCGCGCCGCAGTTCGCGCTGGAACAGCTCGCGGGCACGGCGATAATCGCCGGCCTGCATCGCCTCGCGGCCCAGGTTGAAGTAGCGGAACGGCTGCTCCGGCTGCAGCCGCGCCAGCTTCGCCTTGAGCTCGCGCGCCTCGTCGAGGCGACCCTGGCGCTCGACCACCTGCGCCAGGTTCGACAGCGCCATCGCGCTCTTCGGATCGCGGCCCAACGCATAGCGTAACGTCAGCTCGGCCTGCGCCAGGTCGCCGTGGCGGCGATAAACGACGGCCAGCGTGTTGTACGCGTACAGCAGGTTCGGATCGGCCAGCACGGCATTGCGCGCCCACCAGTAGGCGTCCGTGAAATTGTCGCGCGCCAGCGCCTCGGCGGCGCGGTTGTTCATGAACATCGCCACGACGGTCTGGCGGCCAATGGGATAGCCTTCCTTCTGCCGGCCTTCCGGCGGCGGCTGGAAGTCGATGACGGTGTAGTTCTCGCGGTCGTAGCCGCCGGCCGCCTCGCGCATGATGCGGCCCAGCTTCAGGTTGACGTGGCCGCTGTTGAAGTAGATCTCGCCGCTGCGGCTCCAGCTGTCCTCCGTCGGCACGGTCTGGAACACGACGGGGATGTTCAGCTCCTGGGCCAGCGCGGCCGTCATGATGACGAGCGACAGGCAGTTGCCCTGGCGCGCCGCGAACGCTTCGGACGCGGTGCGCGTCACCGCCGAATCGTATTCAAGCTGCAGCTGGTCGCGGCGGTACAAGGCGTCGAACAGCGCGCGGCGGATCTCCTTGCCGCGCCGCTCCTGCGTGACCGCTTCCGTGTACGCGCGCATGGCCGGCGTGACGCCGAAGATGTCTGCTTCGGACAACTGGACGGTGGAGGGCGGGAACAGCGTATCGGCAAACAGCGCAGCCGGCGGGGCAGGGACGTCCCGGGTGCTGGCGCAGCCGGCCAGCAGGAAAACGGAGAGTACAGCGAGCAGCCGGAAAAACTGCCGCGGCAAGGATGGATACTTCATGGCGCATCTCCTTCCGGCCAAGTATCCTCCCGCTGCCGCGGCTTGTCAAAATGCGTTCAGGCGCGCTCGCCCGTCCGTTTTTCAGCGTGCCGGCAGCACCAGCACTTCCAGTCCCGACGGCGTGGCCGGCGCGTGATAGACCCGTTGCGTCGCCTTCCGGAAGTCTTCCGGTTTCGCTTTCGGAATATCCGTGAATGTCTGCGGGTTCAGGTCGACCAACGGGAACCACGTGCTCTGCACCTGCACCATGATGCGGTGGCCGCGGCGGAACGTATGGTTGACGTCACCCAGGTGGTAGCTGACCGCCTCCACCTGGTTCGGCACGAACGGTTCCGGCTTTTCGAAGCTGTTGCGGAACTTGCCGCGCAGCGGATTGCCGCGCACCAGCTGCTGGTAGCCGGCCATCGTCAAGGTCGGCGCCGGCACGTCCTTGCCGCGCGCGCGCTTGCCGCTGCTCGGGTAGTAGTTCGGGTAGACGTCGATCAGTTTGACGACCCAGTCGGCATCCGTGCCCGTCGTCGAGACGAACAGCTTTGGCCGCACCGGACCGGCGATCGTCACGTCCTCCTCCAGCGGTTCGGACTGATATACCAGCACGTCCGGGCGCGTCGACGCGAAGCGCTGGTCCGACACCATGTACTCCTTCGGCACGCCGGTCGCCGGATAGCCGATGTACGGCACCGGCTTTTTCGGATCGCTGACGTATTCGTCGTAGCCCGTGTCGGTCGCCGGCTGCGTGGTCGGCTTCTGCCAACCCAGGCCGCCGTTGGCACCGAAGTACAGCACGCGCGGCTTGGCCTGCTGCGGCGGCCATGCCGAGTACTGGCGCCACACATTGCTGCCCGTCTCGAAGGCCGTCACTTCGGCGATGGCCTTCTCCGGCTTGACGCCCTTCAGGTGCTGCTCGAAGAACGGGAACTGGATGTTCTTGCGGAAGTACTCGCCCGTCTTCATGTCGAACTGCACGTGGCCCAGCGCCTTGCCGTCGCTGCGCGCCCAGCCGCCGTGCACCCACGGCCCCACCACCAGGCCGCTGAACGTGCCCGGGTTGTTGCGCTTGATGGCGGCGTACGTCGTGAACGGGCCTTGCGCATCTTCCGCGTCGAACCAGCCGCCCACCGTCAGCACGGCCGCCTTGACGTTCTTCAGGTG
>Ga0265797_10005012_pt1 | contig 19669 bp, 23 predicted proteins | sample P2T30metagenome_FD_192433 | JGI IMG/M metagenome (GOLD analysis project Ga0265797, IMG submission 192433) | Plant litter microbial communities from East Loma Ridge, Irvine, California - P2 T30 | ecosystem: Environmental > Terrestrial > Plant litter > Unclassified | place: USA: California... | reverse complement strand
AGCGGTGGAGGAAAGTGTATGGGATTGGGGATTTGGGGTGGATGGGGAGGGAGTGAGAAAGGGAGGGTGAATGTGCGTGTTGATTACTGTTTGAATGAGAAAAAGGTGCTGGGAGATGCATTGCTGGTGCGTGTTGGAGGCTTTCGTACACTGACGTTGGCGTGACATCCATGTTTCTTCTTACCCAAGCACGGAAAGTGTTTGGCGACAATACATCATTGACATTTCACATCCTCACGCATACCAACGAGCTTCATCTCTGTAAGAACCGTGGTATTCATTCTAGATATGGCAAACGCTTATGGGACAATTACACCAGGATTGTATCCAATCCTTTCCAGATCGTTAGAACTCTCCCAACAAATAGCCCTCCAAATTGGTCCAGAAGGGTGGCTGTAGATGCAAACAAGGATAGTACAGGTGGCCGTTGATGTTCGCTGATGTTTTTTGTTAGAGCAAATTTGGCCAAAAGCCGATGCTTGCGCCGCACCAGCCTGCTGGAGTATCCTGCGGATGTCCAAAACGCCAAAGTAGATAATAAATCGAAAACAGACGCAGTGATGGCTTGGCAGCGTTTACCTCTTCCGGACGCAGAAGAAGATACCGGTACGGCCAAGGAACCACATGCATCCGAGGAAACGGACGATGGCAAGAGCGGCGGTGGCCCACAGGAGGGCTTGGAAGAAATGCGCTGTTCGGCCAGAGGCTTCCGACTAGAGTTCGTTAGCACACGCATTTTTGGTGAGATTGGTGATTACTTACGGAAAATCCAAAGCGGTCGAAGTTGTCCTGAGTGATGACTACAGCCAGAAGACCATTGGAACCAATCCAGGCAGTGCAGAGATGCGTACGGAAAGACTTGTAGGAATCCTCCAGGGTCTTCTCGCTGCTCTCGACGGGTGGTACGTAGGGAGCTAGAGCACGCTTCACTGTGGCCTCGAATTGACTGTCAATGTCGGCCTGTGGTAGATCGACCTCTTCAATGACGTTGTGCTTGCCATCAGACCCCTTCTCCGTCACCGCTGAGGGCAGAGCGTCGGCCTTGTCGGAACCCTTTGTACCCCAAGAGACATCGTGCCAGTTGGAGAAGGCGTAGACGTTGAGAATGTTGACGTACGAGGACATAATCAGGAGGTACTGAGGGAACGATGTGAACATGTGCCACGGGTCCATGTAGAGGAACGAAGCGACATAGTAGAGACCGAAAGTAGCAGCAAGGGCAATGATGATGATACCCACTCCGTCCGAACTGAAGAAGGAACTGGCGAATTTCGAGGCTGACGATGTATCGAGCTGCTGTGACTTTGGACTCGTGAAAGCCTGGACGACGAGATAGATCGACAGGACCACGACGTAGAATTGGATGAGGCCAAAGACGACGAAGGAGATCAAGTATGAGTACTTCGAACCCTTGGGCCTGTTACCGAAGGCTAGAATAAACTGCAGTCCCAGGAAGGCGAGGTAGACGTATTGAAGCACGGTGTTGAAGATCGGGGTGACGTCGTTGCCAAAGGGCCAGGCGCGCTGGCCTTCCTTGACAGTGCCGACAAGGTCCATGATGACAACAGTGGTGAGCCAGAAGGAAGCCAGAGAGAACCAAGCGAGGATAGTCGTACAGATGTTGTAGACCATCTGAATGTGGAAGAAGAACATGCGGATCAGGTTGTGGCCACTCTTGTACATGCGGCCGAAGTGGAGAAGGGAGTAGATACCGGCAGCGAAAGAACCGTTCAGCCAACGACGACGCTGGCCAATGAATTCGGCAGCACCTTCGGGCACATCGGTCTCGCCCTTGGAAGCCTTGATGTAGGTGAGATGCCATTTGGATCCAGCTTTGGCGACCAACTCGAAACAGAGAATACGATCTTCGGCCAAGAACATGTTCTTCTTGAAAATGTTCATGCCCTCAATACCCTTCTTTCCGAGAATCTTGGCAAGCGTGTGATCACCGTGGAAGTACTGTTCGAGCGGCCTGCCCATGATGGCGCGGTAGCGGTAGGCGGAGAAAGCACCCGGCAAGACGGAGACGTATCCAAAGGACGATTCCAGTGGCTTGTCAAGAATGTTACTGATCTTGTACTCGAAGTTCTGCGCAGCAACTAGCGGATTGAGGAGGTTCTTCCAGCCCTCTGCGTGGCGTTAGTGATGATGGTTCTTGGACTGCAATTTTTTGACTTACTCCCGAGCATAGCATGTATCTCTCCACAAGCACCACCAAGATCCTTGTCGTTGTAGAAACCCTCCCATAGCGCAAGGAGCGACTTGGGGCCGGGCTTTGTGCCGGCATCGAGCAGAATGCAGACCTCTGGGTTGAGAATGCGGCCAATGGCTGTGAACAGCCACCTGTGGGAGTTGATCTTCTTGCTGTTCTTCTGTTTCAAGCAGAACATCATCTGGACCGGGGGAAGCGTGCTGGCGCTGTCATCGTGCGGGCGAATCAACTGCTGGTTGGGCGTGACAGACAGTTGTGTGGTGTACTCGAAGATGTGAGCGACGGTCTCCTTGCCGTCGATATCACGCTTCATGACACCATCCTGGTAGATCCCGACCGTGGCCAGCAGATCGAGCGTGCCCTTGTCGCAGGGGTCGATACCATCGAAAACAAGGCACACGACAATCTTCTGCCAAGCCGGGCCGCCCTTGTTCCAGAACTCGGACTTTTTCAAGTTGACGATGTCACGGATGTTCTGCATGACACCGTGCAGGGTACGCGCGGTCAGAACCTTGTCCTCGTTGTAGTAGGTGATGGCAATGAGCAGCTCGGTGTGGCGGTTGTACATGGCCGGGCGCAGATTGTAGCCATTTTTGAGGGTGAAGTCGTTGGGATCACATGTCGCAGCGGTGTCTGGCAGCTGTCAGTGTCGCTCGGTGGACGCCAGGAATGCGGCACTTACATCGCATGTGTGTGAACTCCTCGCTGCCGCTCTCGAGATCGTTGCGGTACTTGGCCTGGATGGCATTCTGGATGGCGCTCGGCACGGGATAGTCGGCGCTGAGGACGGAGCCCTGCACAAGCTTGACCTTGCGGGTCATGCCGCGCTTGAGGCCGCCGGCTGCTGCAGCGCCACCGCCGGGCTGCTGTCGCTCCCTCCATGCGGCGGTCGAGCTGGTCTCGCTGCGCGCATACGGAGAGGGCGCTCGCTGCGGCGCACCGAAGTCGGCCGCGTGGTCGTAGCCGCCGGAAGCCGAGTAGACGTCAGAGCCGTCGTGGGACTGTCCGGGGTACTGCGCGGGCCTGTCGCTCGCATATGTCTCTGTCAGGCTGTATGTGGAGTGTGGGCGGTTGTCCGCTGGCTGGCCGTAGAACGGGTCTGGGTGATGGGCGCCCGCCGCATTCTCGTGGAGCAGCGAGCGGCCGACTTCGTCTTCGTCCCTGCGGTCGTACTGGGAGCGCTGTCAGTGTGCTGTCACCGCGTTTCAGGCTCGCCGGAGACACTCACGCCAATGTTAGGGTCGCCATAGGGATGGCCGTTGTTGGGCGGGTTGTATGCCATGATTGCGGCTATCCGTGGCTAGCACGTGGGACGGCGGCAGCAATAGGGATGGTGTTGATGTTGGCTAATGGGATGGGTTAAGAAAAGGCAGCACGCACGGCTGTGGGGAATGTTACTGATAAAGGCGAAGAGATGTTCTTCGGCGCTTCTCAGCTGCAAGAGCCCAGGAGAAATGGCTACTAGTCTGCTTCGGTCGTGCGCGGCGCCGTGTGGAGAAGGCGCACTGCTGAAACGGAGGAATGTGTTTGGTCAAACGCGTACACTGCCGTGTTTCACGTCGCAGGCTGGCAGTCCTTTATGAAAGAATGTATTCGTGCCACTGTCACTGGCGAACTGGCGAACTCGCAGAATTTGATCATCTGTCAATAAAACCTGCAGCGGTCACCACACGACCTTTTTGTGCACTTGACGGTTCTTTCCATGTGTGGCGTTAGCTTCACCAAATATAGACCCCCTAGTCTGCGAGCTCAGCCTCACACCCCAACATCATCGCCACATGCATCGCGTTGGCACTAGCCGAGAGAATACGCCGTTGCCGAGACCCTGGAATCATCATTGCTGCTGGCATATGCATGTTGGACCGTTGTCTGACTTTCTACGGTCGTTGCTCAACGCAAAAGATGCGGGAAGCGGAACCTCCTTGAAGATTTACAGACCTGCTTCTGCGCGCCCCTCCAATTCCAGCAAGTTAAGTGTCACGGTCTACGTCAGCGACGTGACAGGTCCAAATCAGGAGCAACATCCTGGGCGACTATCTCGCCTGCGCTTGATAGGTGGGCATCCCCGACATGGGTGGTTACATCCGCCCATCTTCGCGTGTAGAGCCGCCGACAATTCGACTTCTAAGTTCTGACTGAGCTTTTTTCCAAGGAGGTGGCATCGGCCATGCAGGACGCAACCATCACGGCACATACGTCGAGGTGGTAGTTTGCGGTGCTTTGGTTGCGGATAAGAAGAATGGTCAAGATGGGTAGAGTTCTTATACCACGAGTTGTAGCTTTTCAAGCGCACGATAGGTACACGTTTGCTACGGTGACGTGTGGCAAAACGTGCATTTCGAAGCGCCATGTTCAACGTTGCAGTGCCCAACAAAAAGATCCTATCAATTAGTGAGCATATCCTGACAAGGTCTTACTACCCTCTGCGCGCACAATGAAGTGGCACTACCCTAAAATCTGTTCGTAGATCTTTTGTATTATACATTCAGGGCTCCATCGTAAGTGGATGTCAAGTCAGGAAACTTGGAAAGCTTGCCCTGTGTAGCATTTTGTTGAATAGGAAAGTCGATCTAAGAAGATTGCGGGGAGCTGCCCAACTTTGCTTGCACGTCATCGCTCCTTCTACATATGCTACAGCCTGACATGCAAAACTCAGTAGTTGTAGTTATTGCGATCAGTGCACTTTGACATCCATCCAAAAACCAGCCACTCACCAACACAATTCTTGTTCGTATTGGTGCGCCTCTTGATCGAGACAGTCTCAGTAACGTGCTGACCGCTATAGAAACAAGCTCCACTGTCCTACGCTCACTTCAGTCCAATCGAACGCCCCTCTTCCCCCAAAACTGTCGTGCTCTCGCCATGGGGCATTCGCCTCTATCCGTGCCCGGTGATTTCACAGCATCAGCCGCATCATCCTCTGCCTTACCAAAATCCAAGTCAAGCCTTTCGGCATCGACTAAGAGCCCTGGCGCTACCATGATCCCGGAAACCTCGCATGATGAGTCTGCTCACCAGCAAGCCGAGCACGCGTACCCAAATGAAGACAATCCGGATTTTGCACATCCAGATCATGTGACTCAACGCCGTAACTATAGCGGTTTTGAGGATCTGATCATCGTTGGCTGCCATGCTGTCTACAAGCCTGACGCCGAAGACCACGACTTTCCACTTCATAGTCCCCAAGATGAGGACAACTGGATCCTCGCGCCTTTTCAAAAATCTGATCCAACAACGGGCAAGCCGGGTGAGCAGTCGACTTTCATAGCCCATGCTCAAGCAGCTTTGAGTGCCCTCACTGTACGACCAGACAATGCGGATCTGGAAAAGAACCTCCTCGTCTTCAGTGGCGGTGCTACCAAGCGTCCTGCAAGTTCGATGAGCGAGGCACGCTCTTACTATCACGCGGCACTTGCGGAAGAGCTAGTAGAAGGACACTATGGTGGTGGGCGCACACATCAGCTCTTTACAAGAGGACGTATCCTGCTCGAAGAAGACGCAACAGATTCGTTACAGAATCTGCTTTTCAGCATCCTATTGTTCAGAAGGACTACTGGATCCTACCCAAAGCACGTACGAGTCGTAACTCATGCTTTCAAAACCAAGCGCTTCCTCGAACTGCACGCCCCTGCCATCCGCTGGCCCCAGGATCGCATCCAGGTGCAGGGAATTGACCCAGTCATGTCGAGTACAGAGCTTGACAGCACGCTTGACGGCGAGGAACAATTTGGGTACGCTCCGTGGGACGAGGACCCGTTGGGTACGAGTGAGCGCCTTAGCAATAAGCGAAAGCAGCGCGGATGGGACGAAGCCCGCCTTGCGGAGCTGGAGGAAGGCCTTGAGGACAGCGTGAAAGAGCTTCTCAGAGGAAGAGTTCCTGAGCGGCTGCCATGGGAAGATGAGAGAACTTGATAACACGGCTTCGTCGACCAAGGCACCAGGTAGCATCTCTGCATCTGCTATCAAAGCTCACGTTGTGTTGGCAAATCCACAAAGCACAACGTCCTCGCCCAATGGTACCCATGTTACGTCCTTGAGTCGGCTGACTGGTAGTCTCCGCCCATCTTCAACTCGTTCGTCAGGACACACCTGCACGCCTCCCTTGCCCAGCCATACCGGTGCTATCGTGACGATGACCGAGTCCACAAGATCAATGTTCGCTGGTGCAAGCAGATCATTGATGACGGCGCCGCCACCTTCGATCATGATACTCTTCACTGCTTCTTCGTTGAGCCTCCTCAATATTTCACTCCACGGTATTGACGTTCCAGCCCCGTCAAATTCCAAAACCTTGCCTCCAACACTTTCCAAAAGCCTCTTCCGCTCGTCAGCAAACCCACGCTTCGAAAGTATCCACGGTGCTTTTCCCTTCCCCTCGCTCGCAAGCTTCAACACCTTACTCTGAGCACTGAATTCCCATCGGCCCTTGGGATCAACAACAATGGGCCTCGGCTGCCCTTCCAATCCTTCGCCGCCATAGCCACCTACACCCTCGAATCGGCAATTTAAAGAGGGATTGTCGGCTACTGCAGTGCCAACGCCGACGAGAATAGCATCGTGTTTTGAGCGCAAGTAGTGCGTCATGGCTTTTGACTCTAGGCCTGAGAGCGCGGTCTGAACGCCCGGTGCCAGTGAGAGTTGGCTGTCGAGAGATGTGGCGAATGTGAGAGTGACATGAGGCTTCGATGGTGAAGCAAAACTTGATGAGGTGGGAAGGTAGCGGTCGATGTATTTAGCTTGAGAGCTGGGAAATTGAAGGGCGTCTCGAGTTGGTTGGACCATCGTGGCTGAAACAAAAATTTCTTGTGAACTGAAGAAATGATTCTTACTCCTTTAGGTCAAATGTTGTGTTCGAGGACGAGTCGTGGTGGTGATGCAGGTGAGGAAAGATGCTGACCAACCAATCAAAGTTCACTCACTGGCATCGGTGGAGCCCCGGTGAGAGCCCCACGCCGCCGCCCATGGTCGCCCGATGACAAGTGGAAGCCTACCGAACTGTCATTTTGCGCAAACGCCTTTGTTCGTTATCTTCTTCCCTTTGGCGTTCTGCTTCCTTGGGCCTACGCTTTGTCGCTATAACAAAGCAACTCCTCTCACCTCCGACACCCGCATCATTTGCGCCTCTACCGCTGCCGCTCATATACAGCACTTTTGCCCCACGCGATCTCACGCCAACACCACATACACCGCGCATACTTTACAGATAGGCAGTCGCCAGGTTCTCTATATACAATACCGCAAAGATGATGAAAATATGGTCCATGGTACGTTCGGGCAGCGTCCATGCGTTGCAGTAGCATCCTTTGAGTGAGGCGGCATGCTGATAAACTGTACAGAAGAAGCAGCAGCAGGACGACGAGGCCGCGCTTGCCGCGACAAGTAAGAAGAAGAAGGTGACCCCAGCCCAGCTGCGCGCACAGAAAGGTACCCCACGCCTCGAGCCACCTACGAATCCTGCCGCCAATGCTAATTCTCACACAGATCTCGAGGAGCTGTCACTAGGCACGACAATGAAGACGTACTTCCCCAACCCTGACGACATCCTCAACTTCAAGCTCACCATCGACCCGGACGAGGGCATGTACAAGGGCGGCCGCTTCGACTTCGACTTCAAGATCAATCAGAACTTCCCCCACGACCCGCCGAAAGTCAAGTGCACGCAGAAGATCTACCACCCGAACATCGATCTGGAGGGCAACGTATGTCTGAACATTCTGCGAGAGGACTGGAAACCGGTGCTGAATCTGAATGCGGTGGTCGTTGGGCTGCAGGTATGTATTAGGGACTGCAGATGTATGGCTGGTGGCTAATAGACAATAGTTCCTCTTCCTCGAACCGAACGCGTCGGACCCGCTGAATAAGGAGGCCGCGGAGGATCTCAAGGCGAATCGAGAAGGCTTCAAGCGCAACGTGCGCTCGTCACTCGGTGGTGGTCAGGTCAAGGGTCAGTCCTTCGATCGCGTGCTCAAGTGAGCTTAAAGCAAGGACATGATACAACCAGCTCAGGCAGGGTTCCGTCGTGGAACTGCCTGTGGGACACCACGGCCGTAGATCTGGTCAGAGCACTACGCGGCAAGAGTGAGAGCATCATGAACGAGTGCAGTCGTAGTTTGCTTGTCCGCGCATGGGCAGGGCAAGAGATGGTTCTACAGTTACAGCATGCATACCAGCCTAGGCGTTACTTTGAGTGCGGCACTTGTGCAAGGATGCTTCTCAGTCTCTAGCATCCTCTCGCAATGTCTTAGCATAGCCCCTCAATATCAAGTGATCTTTGTAATTATTTCTCCTTACAAGGAAGGAAGTGAGCGCTCAATAATTTTGTGACGTCGAATGCTAGCACAGGGTACCTGGTTGTCTGCAACTACGATTTCAGGCTAATTGGTCTATGTCCTTTCAAATAGATGCTTTCGCAGAGGAAGATGCTCAGAACTTCATTCCCACCTCGAGTCATACGGAATCCTCAAGGGTACTGATACTGAATGATGTTCGTGCTCTGGAATCAACTTCATTCAGTGCCGACCAGCTGAAGCTACTTGTGATAGATGAGTACGGTCAGACTCGAACGCAGGCACCTTTGTACATGCACGCTAGCAGTATACGACAGCCATCCCGTCATCGAGGAGCAAATCTGCGCAATGACTGTAATACGAGCTGTGTACATATTGACAGTGCCGGCAGCGGTGCTCGTACGCCCAGCCAGCCAATCAGCGGGCGTTCGGGGAGTCAATCGCTTCTCCGGTGCGGCGCCGATGATCGCAGTGAGCTGTGCCCACCAAAATTCCAGGCCCGAATTGACAACGCTATTAAAGCTGCTGCTTCCCCCACAAACACTTTCTGACTCCAAGACACCCCTTCACACATTTACAATGGCTTCAAGACCAGCTGCTCGTGCTCTCCGCCAAACCGCTCGGCAATTGGCCGCTGCTCCTGCCCAGAAGCGCACATTTGTGTCTGCTCTGCGAGCTGGTGCTTCCGCTGCGCCTAAGGCCGCTGTTACCTCTCAGTTCCAGCAGACCCGCGGTATCAAGACGATTGACTTCGCCGGTACCAAGGAGACTGTCTACGGTAATTTTGAACGCAAGTTTTGGAATAATTGGGCGAGTTCTGACAAGTGAACAGAGCGTGCCGACTGGCCAAAGGAGAAGCTTCTTGTGAGTCAGCCGCTGTCTCAATGGCACAAAATATGGTCTCAATGGACTTTCAAGCTAACACCTGAGCCAGGAATACTTCAAGAATGACACCCTCGCTCTCATCGGCTACGGCTCCCAGGGCCACGGCCAGGGTCTCAACATGCGCGACAACGGCCTGAACGTCATTGTAGGTGTACGGAAGGGCGGTGCTTCGTGGAAGGAGGCCGAGGAGGATGGTTGGGTGCCCGGCAAGAACCTCTTCGATATCGACGAGGCGATTGGCAAGGGCACGATCATCATGAACCTGCTGTCGGATGCCGCACAGTCAGAGACATGGCCGGCGATCAAGCCCCAGCTCACCAAGGGCAAGGTGAGCACTACCCAACCTTCTGATTTGGGAGCAAAATGCTGACAATTGCAGACGCTCTACTTCTCCCACGGCTTCTCCCCCGTCTTCAAGGACCTCACCAAGGTCGAGGTCCCCACCGACATCGACGTCATCCTCGTCGCACCCAAGGGCTCCGGCCGCACCGTCCGCACTCTCTTCCGTGAGGGCCGTGGTATCAACTCCTCCATCGCCGTCTTTCAAGACGTCACCGGCAAGGCCAAGGAGAAGGCTGTTGCCCTCGGCGTGGCCGTCGGCTCCGGATACATGTACGAGACCACCTTCAAGAAGGAGGTCTACTCCGACTTGTACGGCGAGCGTGGCTGCTTGATGGGCGGCATTCACGGCATGTTCCTCGCTCAGTACGAGGTCCTCCGTGAGCGCGGCCACAGCCCGTCTGAGGCCTTCAACGAGACCGTTGAGGAGGCTACACAGTCTCTGTACCCCTTGATCGGCGCCAACGGCATGGACTACATGTACGCCGCCTGCTCTACCACCGCCCGCCGTGGTGCCATCGACTGGAGCAAGCGCTTCAAGGACGCCCTCAAGCCCGTCTTTGACGACCTCTACACTTCCGTCGAGGACGGCAGCGAGACCAAGCGCTCGCTCGAGTACAACTCGCAGCCTGACTACCGCGAGAAGTACAACGAGGAGTTGAAGGAGATTGACGACCTTGAGATCTGGCGCGCTGGAAAGGCTGTCCGCTCTCTCCGCCCTGAGAACACCAAGTAGATGTGTCTAAGAGGTGGGGTGGATGTTATGATAGGGCATGATCAGAAGAGGGCAATGTGTAGATATGCTCTCTTTTTCGAAAACTGGGCGTTGGCTTGCTTTACCTATGGGCGGAACGGATCTCAAGGATAAGGAAAAGGAAACGCTCGTAGTACTCAAAATGATACCTCTTTCACAGCCAAAGGAAGTTTCATCGCTGTTCTGACAAATTCTTGGGAAGAATTACAGTTCTTCGTCACGACAGCTTGCTGTTCCGAGGTCTTCAATTATCAATATCACTAGATGGCCGACGTACTTCGTTCTTCACAGGGAATTTTCAGACCCCTTGAGCTTGATACGCTTCCCACAACTTCTCTGGCGTCCTAATCTTCTCAACAGCCCTCACACCCACCAACCAACCGAAGGCCCTCGCCCCAAACAACACACCGAAAGTCATCACATACTCCACCCATCGATACACACGAACCCACAGCCGCCCTCCAACACCAGGCGAGTCCTGATACCCCAAAGCCAAAAACACCGGCCAATTATCCAGCTCCCAGAACACAACAAACAGTTGAAACGGAACCCACCAGCACCCCATCACCAACCTCACCAACCTCTGAAGCACCGTCAAACGCCCACCTCCATCCCCATTAATAACCCCATTCAAGTTCCAAAAGAAAAGCGCTTTGCCAACATCGCTCGGATCCGTCCATTCTTCCACCACCACCTCTTCACTAATATCCCTCGGCCGTGTAAATCGTGGCGACGGACAAATGTGCGTCCTCTGCGGCTTCCCCCTCTCACCCCAAGCATATTCATCCGCACGACCCCAATTATGCCGCGCATACTTCGGAACTTTAATAAGCAGTCCTTCTTTCACGAGCTGGCCTGTGATCCAGTGGACTTCTCCGCCTGTCTCCGCGCTGTAGATTTTCATGGTGTCGTTGAGGGATACGAAGATGCAGCCGTGGGTTAGGTGTAGGTACTCTGTGTGAGCGGTGTGGAAGTGGAGGCCTGATGCCCAGGTTGAGTAGCGTGGGAGGCAGACTGTGGTTTTGAGGAGGGGGTGAGAGGGGGTGGGTGGGGAGATGGGGATGTGGTATGCTACTGCTTCTGGGCCGGTGCGGAGGAGCGCTTGTGTGTTTTGTGGTAGGGGGTCGAGGGCTTTGGGGGCTGGGATGGGGGTTTTGTGGGGTTTGTTGGGTTTTGTGCGTGCCATTGTTCGTGCGTTGGTGAAGAAGTCCGCCTGGAAGTAGCAGAGCGCGGAACGTGGTATATATGTGTGTGTGCAAAAGATGTCAGAATGGCCTCGCAAGATATGTCGAGTTTATGTCTTGTTGTAAGTTATGTAAGATGCTGCAGCCTTGTCATGCATTGTGCTGACTGGTAGCGGAATGGATCCGCCATGCCTACTGTACTTGTCATTTATCATTTTCAGCTGATGAGGTCCGCTGAAGAGACACTGAAGATGCGATAGTCTGCTTACATATCGCATACATTACACGAGCGTTACGAGGTAATGGCTGAACTGGCTGGTGAGGCCAAAAGCAGCCTAGTGTTGCGCTAGTACTTCACCTCTGGCGACTTGGGACGACGTCGTTCTTCCACCATCACCATCATGAAGCCAAAGCTTCTTCGCGGCATGACCATTGATGTCTCTGGGATCGGCTATCAGGGTGAATGTGGCACTGTCACATCAATGCAAAAAATTCATATACCTCGATGCCATTGCCATTTCCGTTCAACGAAACAGACTCTGTCATTGCTTGCAGAAACACAACGACTTTGATAGCGACTCTGTGTTTACCAAGTCAACTTTGGTACATTAATAGTTTGCAGAGCCAGAGCCAGAGTCTGAGCTAGCTAATTGGTCGGACATGCTCAAGATTGAAGAGTAAGTTCTGTTTGTGAGGAGCAATCACTTCGGTATCCCCTCTTCACACCTCATGTCGTGGCAGTATTCTACCTACATCGAAAAAAGCTCCTCTCTCTCTCACAACTCCACGAAATGTTCCCCAAAATTGCGGCCCTCGTGGGCTCTCAGTCCACGGCGAACCCTTTCGTCCTCGAACCTTGGAATGCAAAAAGGAAGGAAGTGAAAACACGAAAGAGCACTACTGGCAACAAAACAATTGTGAGGAACGAGTCGCCTCGCGAGAGCCAGTCTGCAAAACTTCCTATACCACTTACTTCGAAGCCCCTGCCCAAGCTGCCGGCCAACGCCTTCTTCCCGAAGTACGACACCAAGGACTTCGACTTCGCACTCGACAACGCCGTTCACGACCTCCGAAAGGACACCACATCCAGTGCCCATCATCTCGCCGACGCAGCTCTAACACGTCTTGGGCATTTCGCGCAGATGGCTGCTACCATTGCCATAACACGGGTCGAGTTCTGGACTTTGATGGTACGTGCAGCCAAGAAGCTCAGTGCTGCACGACCAAGTATGAGCGCTGCGGTGACGGCTTGCTTACTGCGTGCTCTTGACCGCATTGTCGATCGCTGGACCGAGGAGCAGGTCGACCACCCGGAAGAAACAACCGCGTTGGCAGATATCACCGTAGAGGTCATCGGCGACATATTCAAGGAGAGACAAGAGACTGTCACGCGTTTGGCCGAGACATTCACGCTATGGCTAAAGGAGCACTGTGGTGCAAATGTGCGTATCATAACACTCAGCAATTCCAGCACTATTCGCAGTGCCCTCCTTCACGCGCTAGCTGCGCTGCCAGACGTCACTTTCCGCTTGACGATGGCGGCATCGCAACTACGCTGTGAAGGGGCAGATTTTGCTGCGCAGCTCTACGCTGCAGTTAGCGACCATAACCGCCTTCATATCACTATCACGCCTGACCGTGCGGTGGGTGAGGCGATAAAGGACGTTGATCTTGTCCTCCTGGGAGCCGATCGCATTACGTCGACAGGCGATGTCTGCAACAAAATGGGCTCTATTCCTGCTGCCATCTGCGCAAATATTAGGAGGAAGAAGACTTCTGTCGTGGTGCTGAGCGATGCTGATAAGATTGCTGCACCTGCATCGAAGAAAGGACCGCCTGAGCAGCATCCGGCGCATAGGCTTCGCTGGGCCTCGGCTTCAGACACGACAGATCATTCGGAGGGCAAGGAAAATGTCGAGGTGTTTGGAGAGTGCTTCGAGTGCGTGTCTGCAAAGTTGGTTGACGTGTACGTGACTGAGCTTGGTGTCTTGGACGTGGATTGTGTGGGGAGGCTTGCAAACGAGGTCAAGGACCTGAAGGAGTCCATCTTCGGATCAAGCCAGGAGAGAGCCAGGAGATGAGACGCTGTACAATGGACAGGAGAAAAGAGAGACAGAGGAGGACTGAAATGTCATGAATTTGAGATACCCCTACCAAACGCCAGCCTTTTGCAGTGCTAACGTATGCAATCAACCGCTGAATCTTCTTGTTCGTACACGTTTCCTTGCGACGTCTCCTTGGACTCAATTCACCCTCTGCTGCTAAAGATACCTGGAGCTACCAATCGTTCTGCCCAAGGCTCTTGCAACCCAGCTCTTGTACTCCACTTAGATAAGGTGCTTGCTCCTGAAGTACGCCCTCAAGTAGACCACCTGCCACGCTCCTAGTCCCAACAGCATCCCCATGGTGCACAGCGCGAACCACTTGACGCGCTCGTTGGTGCTCTCATTCGTGTCCCTCAGCTTCTGCTCGCGAGCCCTCAGGTAGTCCATCTCTGTCACGATCTCGCCGACAGTCTCCTCGATCCTGCGCAGCTCGGCCTCCACTGGCTTGAGCTTGTCCTCTGCGGCCACGGCATTCCAGTCCTTGGCATCGGCTCCTATGTCGATATCAAGTTCGACGTGACGTGGGTTCGTTGTCTTTCCGCCAGTCAGAATGTTGGCGAAGCAGACATCGAAAGCGGAGTCGGCGTGCGAGGTGAAGGCGTAGCGGTTCTCTCCAACAACGTCTTTGGGTCGGTGGTAGTCGTTGCCCATGGCGTCGCGAATCTGGGTGATTATGTCAGCTAGTGCACTGATACAAGTACCCAAAGCCGTAGGGGAGGTGATTTGCAGCTGTCATGTACATGGGAGGTGATGTGGAGCTTGCTCGTGTGCCTCTGCTGTCGGGACAAGCTGGTGTGGATGAAGGCAACATACATGCATATCAACCCTCTGTCCGTCTCCTCTATATCCATCTAAGTTCGCCGTGACAACCACTAATTGCTCCTTCGCGACGAAATTCCGCACGCATCGCTCGTACTTTTGTGCCTCGTGTGGTTGAACTGCGTGGAGGTCGAACTTGAGGGCGGCCGCGAGGGGCAGGAGCAGCAGCAGCACGCAGCTAAGGAGTCGTGATAATCGGTCCATGGTGCCGGGTTTGTGTGAGAGCTTTGGAGCTCAAAGGCGTCGTGTCTATCACGAATTGTACAGGTGTCGCAGCAGGGGCCAGATGTTCCGATGGGCACGCTAAAGAAAAGTGGGGAAGGCGCGATATTGACCCTTGGTGGAAAATGCCAGTGCCCTTCCACGCCTTCCTTCCCTTCTACGCCTCACCACAGCCATGTATAATGTCAATCAGACACTCCTAAATTGCGCATATATTCAACACTATATATAATACACTGACACCCCAAAAACCTGTCTACCATGCTGTCGTTCCACCATCCATCTTCATGTCGTGGCCGGTCATATACGATGACGCCTTGCTCAGCATGAACAGGCCGGCAGCCTTGTATTCTTCTGGCGCCGAAAGCCTACCCAGCATGCTGTTATTCTCCCACTCCGCGCGATCAGCCTCGCCATTCCTAAAGTTCTCCTCAACCATTGGCGTCACAATGTGCCCAGGGCTCAGAGAGTTCACTCGAATGCCAGCCCTGCCCCACTCCATAGCCAAGCTGCGTGCTAGCTGAATGACGGCTCCTTTCGACGCATTGTACGCCGGTGCGTGGAAGCCTCGGTTCGCGATGGTGCCGCTCATGGACGCGATGAGGCAGATCGATCCAGGTGTATCGTACTTGAGCATCTGCCGGGCACATGCGCGTGCGGATAGTAATACGCCAGTATAGTTGACGTCCGTGAGTCTTGCTATTTCGTCTCTTTTGAGATCGAGGGCACCCCGAACGTCTTGCTTTGCAGCAGCTGGTAGGCGGCGTCAGATTTTGTTGATGACAAAGAGGTCGTCACATACCAGCTATAAGACCATCCAGTCTCTGCTTCTGCGCAGCTATACCGGCCACGCACTCTTCGAGAGAGTCGTCATCGGTTACGTTGATCTGGTGGTAATCCAAGCTGCCGCCTGATCGAGCCTCTGAACGCGCTCTGGCTTCTTCGAACGTATCCGGTGGGCTATCCGCGACATCGAGACAATGGACTTTACCGCCAGCTTCAGCCAACCCCTCGGCCATGGAAAGGCCCAAGCCACGACCGGCACCTATATCTATGTCAGATTCCCCAAGAGAGTTGTACGCTTCGGAAGGAGTGATGAGAACAGCATGCTCACCTGTGACAATAAAGACCTTGCCCTCCAAGTCGAATTGGCTGAACCGTTTGAAGCCCACACTTTCTGCCTTTTCATATGGGACCTTCGGATATATTGCCTCCTGGTGCGTTGCGTGGGCTCTGCATTGAAGACATGACGGGACACGCTGTCGATGGAAGGATGAGGTGACAGGCTGCGCAAACCGACGGAAGGTTGTCCTTGCTGGTAACGATGCCATTGTAATTGTTGATCTAAGCATGCATGTATCGAGTGAGGTCAGCTTGCTATGAGTTCAGAGGTGCATGCTTCAGCTTCAGAAAAACGCGTGATGTAATTCGTGCCTGGTTCGCTCTCTTGCAATTACCACAACCGACGTAATCGTGACTTCCCCTCACGATGCCCAGAGGCCCAAAATCAGGATTCCAACGCCTCAATGACCGTCGACTCAGCATACTGAGAGGTTCATCATTTATACGCCGCGGCACTAACATGCTGTAATTTCCTTTAGCAGATCTCACGATGTTGTCGGTCCTACATAAAATGGGGCTTGTGTAGGTTAGGGTTAGCAGCTGCGACAACGCGGGGAAACGCCTTACACGCGGACCCTTTGGACTCCTGTCATGTTCCATTCGGTCTCCTGCTTAAGTACTTCATCATCTGTGTACTGTTTTGTCAGTAATTGACAGAATCTCGTGGCGCGTAGGACAACTGCAATTCCCAGCAACACGCGACAACCGCCATGGCGAACCTGGTACGCGTTGCAGCATGTCACGCATCGCCAGTCTTTCTCAATGCGCACAAAACCAGCAACAAGGCCATATCTCTCATCAAACAAGCCGCATCACGCAAAGCGAATGTCATTGTCTTTCCAGAAACCTACATATCGGCATTTCCAATATGGTCCTCTGTCCGCGCACCCACAGAGAACCACGACCTTTTCCATCGCATGGTCAAGCAATCCATCTATGCCGATGGTGAAGGGATGGACGCCGTACGCGAAGCAGCGCGCTCCGCCGGTGCAGTGGTGAGCATTGGCTTCAGCGAAAAGTCGCGACACAGCAACGCATGCTTGTACAATTCTAACCTGATCATCGGCACAGATGGCGAAGTCCTGGTGCATCACCGCAAGCTTGTGCCGACGTTTTTTGAAAAGTTGACGTGGAGTCCTGGCGATGGCTATGGGCTTCGCGTTGCCGACACAAAGTTCGGACGTATTGGTGGCTTGATCTGTGGAGAGAACACAAATCCGCTCGCGAGGTACAGCTTGATGGCGCAGGCGGAGCAAATACACATTTCCTCATGGCCAGCGATTTGGCCGACAAGGACGCCACAGAAGAAAGCACAAGATGTAGATGGAAGTACCGCATCGCCCAACTACGACAATCTCGCGGCGAATCGAACGCGTGCGGCAGCACACTGCTTTGAGGCGAAGTGCTTTGGTGTCGCTTGCTCAGGTCATCTCGGCGAAGATGCCATCGAAGCTGTTGTTGAGGGCGCGACTCAGCCGGATCTCGTCACTGAGACTTTACGCTCGATGCAACGAGCAGCAACGTTCTTCTTAGATCCGACTGGCGCGCTGTTGAAGAGCTTCACTTTCAAGGAAGGGAGCGATGAGATGCAGCCTACATCGCATCTACAGAATGAAGAAGGTGTCTTGTACGCTGATATGGATCTTGATGCATGCATTGAGGGCAAACAGTACCATGATGTGGTAGGCGGGTATCAGAGACTAGATGTTTTCGACCTTAAGGTGGATCGCACAAGACGCGACCCTGTGCGCTTCAGCGACGACAGTACATCCGTAGCAGTTGAGCTATGAAGGATTAAATGCACCCCCCTGAGATGAGCGCAGCAATCCAGGCGTTGGACCAAGCCGAGAACATTCTTCGCATCTGCCACGGTACTGACCACAATCTGGCAAGCCATCAACTCCGCCGGCATGGAGAGCTGCATAAGAAGATACTCCTCATCGGCGAAGAAGTGATCGTCTCTAGACTTCTTGCCTGATCGCAGGAAGAATCTCAGTCGACACAATTCGTAGCCATGAAAGAGTTCAAGACACGTGGAGAAGGCACATAGCAGTACGCGCATAGTTGGAAGAAAGATCTCCTTGTCAGTCTCACCACTATCGTAAGATCTCAAAACTCCCAATCCCCCATTCCTCTCCATTCCTACATCTCCACCTAACAAGCTAGTCAAACAACCCCATCCCCAACATATCCCCATCATCATCCGATCCCTCATCAACATCCTCCCCATCCCCCCCACCGCCGACATCCATCTCGTCTCGCACCCCGTTGCTCTCATTCGTCTGCTCCACCTTCTCCACCGCCGCGCTGCCGACGGTGGTCAGAACGTCCTTGACGTCCTTGCCCTCGAGCGCTTTGGCGAAGAGCGTGGTCCAGATGGGCTCGACGTCCTCGATCTTGGCGGCTTTGAGGATGGCTTGCAGTTTGTCGGGCGTGATGGCGATGGATTCGTCGGCGAGGATTAGGGCGGCGTAGGATACGGCTTTTTCGGCGTTGGTGGTGGTGGGTGTGGTTGGGGCGGCGGTGGACATTGGAGTGGTTGGTGGTGGCGGCGTAGTGGAGTTTCTTGAGGCTGATTTGATGGTGTAGGGGGCTAGATGTGGTTCAAATTCTGGTGTTGATCGTGCGTTGGGAATGTTTGGAGGCGTGATCAAGCCGGAAGTTGTTTTGTACTTGCTGCAGAGAGTCTATGGGATTTGCGAGACTTGCATCTTTATATCGCAAAGTACACTTGCAAACAACGGTGATGTTGAGATCACGTATAGTTGTTCCGTCTGAAGTTGGTGTTGTGAGTCAGGAAAAGGGCGGCACAAGGCTGCAAACAGTGGTAGACCTGGCTGAGTCACAACCAACACGACGATCAACCACAAGATCGATGAGCATCACAGGAACGAAATTCTCCTAGGCCTATGGAAAAGTGCATTTCTTCCTACATCTCTTTCCAGATTCCCTTCGTAGGAAGATCTTGGAGTTCATCTAAAGACTAGAGTGTCGATATCAGATTATGCAGGACCGATGCACGTGGCTTTTCCTGTTCTGCTACTGACCTTACTCAATCAAAAACTCATTAATCACACTCCATCCCACTAAGTCTTTCGTCCCGGCTCATACCCCACAACAACCCCATCAACACCATGCATCCCCTCCCCATAACCACACTTCGCCCTATCACAAGGATTCCTATGACACGCATGTCCATGATAACAACCGATCCTGCGGCACGCCCCGCCATTCACACAAGGAACGTCCAGACATATAGACCGCAGCACATCGAGCATGTTACTCGCGAGCGGTTCGTGGCTGTAGATGCAATCTTCTAGTTCGCAGCCCCCGCCGAGATGGAAGTTATTGTAGCGTCTTTTAAAGTACTTGGTTGGCGAACTGTAGTCGTCGAAGTCGGACTGGGGGGGACGTGGGAAGTATGCATCTACGCGCTGGGAGAGTTTGTTAACGGGTATGTCGCTCATTGCGAGGGTGGGGAGATGGGAAGGGTGGAATGGGTAATTTCGGGGTTCTTATAAGGTTTTGTGCCGGTGGGAAGGGCATCGAGAGCTGCTGGCACATGACTGCGTTGCGTCGACAGATACATATGGCATGAGTGGGCTTGAGACTGACCGAAAGTTCTGATGATGTGGGGAAAGGTACTAAGTGAGAGATCAAGAGAGACGTAACATGTCAAGCGAGGATTAATTGATCGATTGGATTGGATGTTAGATACCTTGGTCAAATCCTCTCATGCT
>Ga0265797_10005011_pt1 | contig 19669 bp, 15 predicted proteins | sample P2T30metagenome_FD_192433 | JGI IMG/M metagenome (GOLD analysis project Ga0265797, IMG submission 192433) | Plant litter microbial communities from East Loma Ridge, Irvine, California - P2 T30 | ecosystem: Environmental > Terrestrial > Plant litter > Unclassified | place: USA: California... | reverse complement strand
CCAGAAGGCTTGCACACCATGACGCGAACGCGTCAAGTATGTTGATGTGCAAACTTCCAAAACAGGAAGCAGGCTACTCCCCAAGGGCGGGCGCCATGGTAACGCAAAAGGGGATGTTGATACAAGGAACGAATAGCGCCGTGCCGCCCGGCGTGTGACCTTCAGGCCGGCGCTACCAGGTCTGGCGCGCGCGGCCTGCGCCACAGCGCGGCGCCGATGCACAGCAGCGCCATCAAGCCCAGTCCCGCCAGGCTGATCAGCTCGCCGATGCGCTCGATGCGGGTCTTGGCCAGGATCAGGTCGACGTAACCGTGCCCTGCGTCGGCGACGACCGACAGCACCGGCGTCCTGGCGTTGAACTTCTGGACCGTACACGCCTTGCGAGCGCCGCCACTGACGCATTCCCAGCCCGGGTAGAAGAAGTGTTTGACCAGCGCACGCATCTCACGGTCGCTGTTGGTGTGCAGCCGCAGGTGGCGCGGCGAGATCGTCTCCAGCCGCACGTCGCCGTGGCCGGCCAGCGTGCGCACCCTGGTGCGTTGCGCGAACAGGGCGCCGGATGCGGCCGGCGTCGCCATCTGGTATTCGGGCACGTCGATGGAGCCGGGTTTCGGGGTGTCGGTAAAGATCGGCTTGAGGACCATCATCAGGCAGATATTCACCAGGGCCAGGGCGACGAACACCGGCACCAACAAACGCTGGCGCTTGGTGCGCGCGGTGCCGGCAGCGCGGCTCTTGACCCAGTGCACGTAGAGCGCGACGACCAGCGCCAGCAGCACGCATTGGGTGGTCAGGAGACGCCACGGAAACTGGATCTTCTGCGCGATCGGCACCAGCACCCACAGCGGCGCCGACAGCTTGGTCATCAGGAACAGGATGGCGAGCGACCCGGCCATCGCCAGCTTTGCCAGGGTGCGGTGAAGCGGATTGAGGTTGCTTGACCGCAGCATCAGCCAGCCCAGCACGAACAGGGCGCCGCACTGCACCACCGAAATGCCGGCAATGCCGACCTCGGCGCCGGGACGCGGCCAGCGCTGTCCGGCCAGCAGCAGCCAGCGGAAGAAGTCGAAGTAACCCGAATACAGGGCGGCCGAATCGATGAAGTGCTGGTGCGTCAGCGCGGTGGCCAGATAGACGCCGGCAATCGCGATCGCGGCCACCGACGAGGCGCAGGTCCAGAACAGGATGCTCTTCTTGCCGGCGCGCAGCGCCAGTACGGCGGCGTAGGCGATGTACAGCGGCGGCAAGGCGATGCACGATGGCGCGTGGCTCAGGAACAGGGCGGCGCTCGACAAGGTAAAGATGGCGACGGCGCGCGCCGGGGTGCGATCGAACAGGTGGATCGCATACAGCGAAAACGGGGCCCAGGTGAAGGCCCACAATTCGGCATACGCCGAGCGGTAATAGGTGTCGATGAACAGGTGATAGGGCGAGACCAGGAACACGATCGCGCCCAGCAGCGCACTGGTGCGCTCGCGCGTGACTTGCAGCAGCCACAGATAGGCGCCGGCGCCGCTGGCAAAAAAGCCGAGCGCGGCCAGGATGCCGAGGCGGTGCTGGGCCCAGCCGTATCCGTCCGACAGCGGCGCCAGCACGGCAGCCAGATAGTGCGGCAGCGGCGGGTAGATGAAGAAGGCGGGGCTGCCCAGGCCGCCGTTCAGGTCGGGCAGCCAGCGCGGATACAGCTCGCCGTTCCAGAATTGCTGGGCGAAATCCTGCTGCCAGCGCACGTGCGCCAGCGCATCGTGGCCGCTGACCGGCAGCCCGATCAGCCAGATCGGCAACAGCAGGCAGGCTGACAACAAAAACAGGATGAGGTAGGGAGAAACACGCAGACGTGCGAGCGCATGCACGCTGGCGTGCTTGATGAAGCTGACCGGATTCGACTGGGTGTGCATGGCGGGGCCGCAAAAAGAGAAGACTGCAGGTAGACACATGCAGTACTGCGTGGTGAATCTGAACAGCTGATGGAATGTAACAGTGGGTTGTAATTTGGTCTACAAATATTGATCAATGTTCAATAGTTGTAAATATTCCGATGTAATTTCGCAACGAGGGCCGCAGCCCTGCATAAAACTGCCCAAACAAAAAAGCCGCTGATGAAGCAGCGGCTTGGCGGGAGGTGGTCGGATTATCGTTGACGTAGCGCGCTGCTGCCCCAAAAACGTGCGCCCAGACAAAGCAGCGCCAGCAACAGCCAGCCGCTGTAGCTCATCAATGTCCCGACCTGTTCGCCTTTCGATTCGGTCAGGATCAGGTCGACGTGGCGGCGCCCGGCGCCGGCATCGATCGCCAGCGCCGGCGTCTGCTGGTTCAAGCGAGTGACGCGGCAGCTTGCGGGTTTGACCGCATCGACACAGGTCCAGCCCGGATAGAAGAAGCGGCGCACCACCAGTTGGACATCGGTCGTGGCATCGAGGTGAATCCGCAGATGTCGCGGCGACAGTGTTTCAAGCCGCGCCGTGCCCTGGCCCGACAGCACCCGGATGTCGCCGTCCTTGTCGAACAAAGCAGCGGTGTTGCGCACACTGCCCATCCGATATTCGGGAACATCGATGCCGTCCGGCACTTGGCCGCGTCCAAACGACGGCTTGCCGAGGACGACCAGTCCGGCGTTCACGGCAAGCAGTGCGGCCAGCAGCGGCAGCGTCAGTTTTTGAAGAACCCCGCGTGCCGCAGGCCCGGTGCAGCGCACCCACGCCACGTACAGCGCGGCGACCAGGGCCAGCAGCATGGTCTGCGCCGTCAGCAGGCGCCAGGGAAACTGGATCTTCTGCGCCACCGGCAGCAGTTTCCAGAGCGGCGCTGCGACAATCGTCATCATGAACAACAGGAACACCGAGCCGACGATCGCAGCCGTCACCAGGGCGCGCTGGCCCGCATCGGGCAGCTTTGCGCGCAGCAGCAGTGAACCCAGCAGGAACACCGCGCCGAACTGCACCACCGTAATGCCGGAAATGGCCAGCTCGCCACCTTGCCAGCGGCCCGACAGCAGCAGCCAGCGGTCGAATTCGAAGAAGCCGGTGTACAGGGCGGCGTTGTTGATATTGCCCTGGTGCGTCAACGCAGTGGCCAGATACACCCCGGCGATCAGCACCGCCGCGACCGACGCGGCGCAGGTCCAGACGAAAATATCTTTTCGTTTCGTGGACCAGGACAGCAGCGCAGCGTAGGCGACATACACGGGCGGCAATACCAGGCATGACGGCGCGTGGCTCATGGCCAGCGCCGCAGTGGCCAGTGCGTAGACGAACACGCCGCGTCCCGGTTTCCTGGCGATCAGGTGGATTGCCCACAGCGAAAACGGGGCCCAGGCAAAAGCCCACAATTCGGCGTAGGCCGAGCGGTGGTAGGTGTCCAGAAACAAGTGATAGGGCGACAGCAGGAACACCAGTGCGCCGCACAGCGCACTGACGCGCTCGCGGGTCAGCGCGCGCAGCCACAGGAAAGCGCCGACGCTGCCCGTAAACAGGGCCAGGGTTGCCGCGATGCCAAGGCGCTGCTGCACCCAGGCGGCACCATCCGACAGCGGCGCCAACAGGGCAGCGACAAAATGGGGCAGTGGTGGATAGATGAAGAAGGCCGGGCTGCCCAGGCCGCTATTGATGTCGACCAGCCAGCGCGGGTACAGCTCGCCGCTCCAGAACTGGGCGGCGAACAGCGCTTGCCAGCGCGCGTGGGTCGGGGCGTCATGGCCGCTGAATGGCAGGCCGATCAGCCAGACCGGCAGCATCAGGGCGACGCTGGCGATCAGCAGGATCAGGATCGGGGCGAAGTTGGATCGCAGCAGCTTGGGGGCGGTATCGGCATGCACGCTGCCGGAAGCGGTGGGTATCGGTTGATGTTGCATGGGTCTAAGTCCTGAACAGTAAAGCTGCAGGCACACAGGCCCATCGCATTTCGGGGAGATAAGTTGCGTGGCGAAATGTAGCAGTGGGTTGTATTAATGTCTATTGTTTTCGCCTGCGCTATGGCTACGGGGGCATGCCCCTGGTAGCAGGGAAGGCGATTCACGGATGAGCGCTGCATGAGCGGGATGACTGACGGTGTGTCGCCTCATCGTATAGCGGCATACCGACTACGGGACCGGGAAAAGAAAAAGCCGCTGACGAATCAGCGGCTTTTCAGGAAGAGGTTGGTGGAGGCGGCGGGAATCGAACCCGCGTCCGCAAGCACTCTACAGACAGTTCTACATACTTAGCACTATCATTTAATTTGACCTGTTCAACGGGGATGTGCACCCTTTGAACAAGCGAGTTACCTTAAATTTCGGAAACAACCAAGTAACCCGGTTGAGTCCTAGCCTCTGTAAATGACTCTACTAGTCTTGCGACTCACCCCAGAGGCGAGGTGTTGTAGAGCTAGCAGCAATTAAGCTGCTTGTGCGTACGAGTTATCGTTTGCAGTTATTGATTTCTGGATGTATTTACGAGGTAACCAGTCCTCGGTATGCCCTGCGCTGCTTTGCAACCCACGTCGAAACCAGGTCGCCCCCAACGTCAAGAAACTCCATTGTACTCCAACCGCGCGTGATGTACAGACCTGTTGCTTAGACCCGCCTTAACGCGGCGCTGCCTAAAAAATGCACAACGCATGACAGATTTGCAATATCCTGGGTGGCTCCCATGACCCGACGAGAGAATCCTGAAATGGCGTGCATCGTTTGTGGCAATACCCAGGTGGCCGGCCTGGCCGGATGGCATGCAACTTGTCCGGCCTGTCACTATGAAAGTGCGGCGCTGAACGTGACGATCAATGCCCACAATGGGCCGGCGGTGGACGAGGCCGAACGCGAAGCCGGCCTCAAGGCGCTGCGCCTGGAAAACTTCCGCACCATCGTGGCCTGGGCGCGGCGCCATGTGATGGCCAGCCGGCCGCGCTTGCTCGACGTCGGCAGTGCGCACGGATGGTTTCTGGAAACAGCGCAGGGGCAGTTCGATGTGCTCGGGGTCGAGCCGGATGCGGTGGTCGGTGGCCGCGCTGCGGCGCGAGGCTTGCCGGTGCGCTCGGGGTATTTCCCGGATGTGTTGCAAGACGGCGAGCGTTTCGATGTGATTGTGTTCAACGACGTGATCGAGCACATTCCCGACATCCGCAGCGCGCTCGAAGCCTGTCATGCGCGCCTGAACGCAGGCGGCATTTTGATCCTCAACCTGCCAAACAGCCGCGGGTTCTTTTACCGCCTGTCGAAGTTGATCGCGCGCCTGGGCTGGCGCGCGCCGTTCGAGCGGCTATGGCAGAAAGATTTGCCGTCGCCGCATGTGCACTACTTCAATTCGCACAACCTCGAGCAATTGGTGAAGGGGCAAGGCTTCGACGTGGCCGAGGCTGCTGAACTGCCGGCGCTGCGGGCCAAGGGCTTGCTGGAACGCTTGCGCTGCGCCGGCAATGTGCCGGTGCTGTCGCTGTACGTACAATACGTGGCCATCATGTGCGCCATTCCCGTGCTGCGCATGTTCCCGAGCGACATCATCGTTGGTGTGTTCAAGAAAAAAGCCGCAAGCTGAACGCCTGCGGCCAAGGGGGGAGTCTACCGGTCGAATCAGCGGTTGCGGTTGGCGATCTCGTTGCCGATGATGCCGCCGCCGATCACACCGGCCACGGTGGCCAGCTTCTTGCCGTTGCCGCCGCCGATCTGGTTGCCAATCAGGCCGCCGATCACGGCGCCGGTGCCGATGCCGACATAGCTTGGCTGGGCTGGGGCCGGAGCGGGCTGTGCGTAGCGTGGTTCTTCATAGCGCGCCGGCTTCGGTGCGGCGTGCACCACGCGGGTTTTCTCGACCACCTTGACCACCGGCTTTTCCTTGATGATCACGGTTGGTTGCGGCTGGGCCTGGACTGGCTGGAGCGGCTGGGCATAGGCAAGCTGCTGGGCCGGCACCATGGCCGGGACCATGGCAGGCACCATCTGCTGCGTTGGCGCTGCGGTCATCGCCATCTGGCCTGGCTGGCCGGCGAACTGGCCATTCACGCCGGCCTGCGGCATGGCGTAGGGCGACGCGGCTGCCAGCGGCAGGGCCGGCTCGGGAGCGCTCTTCGACGACGGCAACAGGCCGGTAATGGCGGCGGCGCCGGTCAGGCTGACGATGATCACCGAAGCGGCGGCAGCGGCCATCAAAGGGTGGATGCGATTGCTGGTCGGGTTTTCCATGGTCTGCTCCAAACACGTTGTGTTGTTGTATGGAGCTAGATTAATGGCGAGTCCGGTTCAGGGCTAGACACGCGCCTGTATCAATCGTAAAGACTTGTAAGCGCGGGGAGGAGCGGTTCAGGGCGGGCACGCAGGATTGGCAGCATGGCCGCCAATCCGGATGGCCGGGAGACGTTCAGGCCGCGCGCTGTGCAGCGGCAGCGACTTCACGAAGCAGCGCCAGCAAGTGAGCCGGCGTATCGAGCAGGTAATCCGCGCCCCAGGTCGACGGCGCGATCGCGCCACAGTAACCCCAGGCGCAAGCCACCGTCACCATGCCGGCGGCGCGGCCGGCTTCGATGTCGCGCAGGTCGTCGCCCACGTACCAGCACTGTTCTGGTGCAAGGCCGAGCCGGCGCGCGCCTTCCAGCAGCGGCGCCGGATGCGGCTTGGCGTGCGGCGTGGTGTCGCCCGAGACGATGCAGCCGGCGTGCGCCAGCGCAATCTGCGGCACCAGCGGGTCGGTAAACCGCATCGGCTTGTTGGTAACGATGCCCCACGCCATGCCGGCTTCCTCGATGCCCGCCAGCAGCTCATCGATGCCGTCGAACAGCGTGGTGTGTTCGGCCATTGCCGACTGGTAGCGCTCGAACCACGCCAGGCGCAGTTCCTCGTAGCCGTCGTCGCCCGGCGCCAGCCCGAAGGCGGCGCCGATCATGCCGCGCGCACCGGCCGAGGCGGTCGGACGCAGCACTTCGTACGGGGTCGGCGCCAGGCCACGTTCCAGGCGCAGCCAGTTGACGGCGGCCGCCAGGTCGGGCGCGGTGTCGGCCAGTGTGCCGTCGAGGTCGAACAAAACGGCGCGCGGCGCCGGCAGGGTAAGGGGAAGGGTCATCAGAGCGGCTTGGTGCACGCCACCATGTAGTTCACGCTGGTGTCGTTGTTGAGCGAATAGATCTTGGTCAGCGGATTGTAGGTCAGGCCTTTCAGGCCATCGACCTGCAGCCCCGCCGAGCGCACGTATTGCGACAGCTCGGCCGGCGTGATGAACTTGCCGTAGTCGTGGGTGCCGCGCGGCAGCAGGCGCAGGATGTACTCGGCGCCGATCACCGCGAACAGATACGACTTGGGATTGCGGTTCAGCGTCGAGAAGAACACCTTGCCGCCCGGTTTTACCAGCGCCGCCGCGGCGCGCACGATCGAGGCCGGGTCGGGCACGTGCTCGAGCATTTCCATGCAGGTGACCACGTCGTACTGGCCGGCTTCCTCGGCCGCCATTTGCTCGGCTGCGATGTGCTTGTAGCGCACCTCGACGCCCGACTCCAGGCTGTGCAGGTCGGCCACTTTCAGCGCCTTTTTCGACAGGTCGATGCCGGTGACCTTGGCGCCTTTTTTCGCCATCGCTTCGGACAGCACGCCGCCGCCGCAGCCGATGTCGATCACGTTCTTGCCCGCCAGCGGCGCGCGCGCGTTGATCCACTCAAGGCGCAGGGGATTGATTTCGTGCAGCGGACGGAATTCCGAAGTCGGATCCCACCAGCGGTGGGCCAGTTCGCTGAATTTTTGGACTTCTTGATGGTCTACGTTTGTCGTCGTCATAGCGTTGAATAATAACGGAAATCGATTTTCACCGTAGGGAAAGTCGTCCCCGCGTAGGCGGGGAGCCAAGTCCCTGTCACCGATGCACAAATGAAAAACCCCGCCGAAGCGGGGTTTCAATTGGCCGGAGCCAGTATTACTTGTTGGCGCTACGGGTACCGACGACTTCGATTTCCACGCGGCGGTTCTGGGCGCGGCCTTCGGCGGACGTGTTGTCGGCCTTCGGCTGGCTTTCGCCCTTGCCTTCGGTGTAGATACGGGTGTCTTCCACGCCCTTGGTCTTCAGGTAGGCCTTGACGGCTTCGGCGCGGCGGATCGACAGTTTCTGGTTGTAGGCATCGGTGCCGATCGAATCGGTGTGGCCGACGGCGATGATGACTTCCAGGTTCATGTCGCCCAGTTTGCCGGTCAGTTCGTCGAGCGACGCTTTGCCGGCCGGCTTCAGGATGGCCTTGTCGAAATCGAAGAAGGCGTCAGCCGAGTAGCTCACTTTTTCCGAGGTCGGCACTGGCGCGGCGACGACCGGGGCCGGGGTGGCTTCAACCACTGGTGCGGCTGGTGGTGGCGGCGCCACGCACTTGCCGTTTTCCAATTTCTCTGGCTCGACGCACAGTGGCGCGTCGCAGCCCGGGACCGCGTCGGCCGGGGTCCAGTAGCCGGTACGCCAGCACAGGCCGAACGGATTGCGGGCGATCACGCCGCGTGCATCCTGGACGTAGGCGCTGTATGGGGTACGAGCCTTGAGGTCGGTGCTCAGAGGGGCGTATGGCGGTGCACTTTGCGCGGAGGCGACACCTGCAATCGCGGCCGATGCTGCGAACAGAACGGTGATCAGTTTCTTCATATTCTTTTCCTTTCGGTAATTTCCGTGTCGATTCAGTACAGGCTCGATGTGGTCAAGAGATTAACACGGCGACCGGGCTGTCCCGTTTCGAATTGTGAAACAAGCAATTAACTTCCGGGCCATTTTGCCACATGCACCAAAATTGCACGACTGCACCTAAATCAAACATCAGGCATTTAAACGATTCACGTTGTTTTACCGCAACATTTACTCAAGCGGAACCGCTTGGCATCGACAATACTGGAAGTTTTGTGTTTCCGATAACACATTTTGGGGCATGAGAACTGGCATCTTCAATTGCGCAGATGCTATGACACGCGTGGTAGAATCGACCGTTATAACTAATCACCTTCGCCTGGAAGTAGTCGACCCGCCCCATGGATCAATTCGCAAAAGAAACAGTCCCGATTTCCCTCGAAGAAGAAATGCGCAAGAGCTATCTCGATTACGCGATGAGCGTGATCGTGGGCCGTGCGCTGCCCGACGTGCGCGACGGCTTGAAGCCGGTGCACCGCCGGGTTCTGTTCGCCATGCACGAGATGAACAACGTCTATAACCGTCCCTACGTGAAGTGCGCGCGCGTGGTCGGCGAGACCATGGGCAAGTACCACCCGCACGGCGACGCCTCGATCTACGACACGCTGGTGCGGATGGCGCAAGACTTTTCGCTGCGCTACACGCTGGTCGATGGCCAGGGCAACTTCGGCTCGATCGACGGCGACGGCGCCGCGGCGATGCGTTACACCGAGTGCCGCCTGGACAAGATTGCCGGCGAAATCCTGGCCGACATCGACAAGGACACGGTCGACTTCCAGCCAAACTATGACGGCAAGGAAAAAGAACCGACTGTCTTGCCGACCCGCATCCCGAACCTGCTGATCAATGGTTCGTCCGGCATCGCGGTCGGCATGGCGACCAATATCCCGCCGCACAACCTGTCGGAGATCATCGCAGGCGCGCTGCACGTACTGCACAACCCGGAATGCACGATCGACGAGCTGATCGAGCTGATCCCGGCGCCGGACTTCCCGACCGCCGGCATCATCTATGGCGTCTCGGGCGTGCGCGACGGTTACCGCACCGGCCGTGGCCGCGTGGTGATGCGCGCCAAGACCCACTTCGAGGAGTATGGCAAGGACGGCGGGCGCACCGCGATCATCGTCGACGAGCTGCCGTACCAGGTCAACAAGAAGTCGCTGCTCGAGCGTATCGCCGAGAACGTGCGCGACAAGAAGCTGGAAGGCATCAGCGACATCCGCGACGAGTCCGACAAGTCGGGCATGCGCGTGGTGATCGAACTGAAACGCGGCGAAGTGCCTGAAGTGGTGCTGAACAATCTGTACAAACAGACCCAGCTGCAAGACACCTTCGGCATGAACATGGTGGCGCTGGTCAATGGCCAGCCGAAGCTGCTGAACCTGAAGCAGATGCTGGAATGCTTCCTGTCGCACCGCCGCGAAGTGGTCACCCGCCGCACCGTGTACGAACTGCGCAAGGCGCGCGACCGCGGCCACATGCTCGAAGGCCTGGCCGTTGCACTGGCCAACATCGACGACTTCATCGCCATCATCAAGGCCGCGCCGACCCCACCGGTCGCCAAGGTCGAGCTGATGCAGAAGGCCTGGGATTCTTCCCTGGTGCGCGAAATGCTGAACCGTACCGAAACCGGCGCCGCCGGCGGTATCGAAGCCTTCCGCCCGGAACACCTGCCGAAGCACTACGGCATGCAGCAAGATGGCCTGTACAAGCTGTCGGACGAGCAGGCGCAAGAGATCCTGCAGATGCGTCTGCAGCGCCTGACCGGTCTGGAGCAGGACAAGATCGTCAACGAGTACAAGGACGTGATGGCCCACATCGCCGACCTGCTCGACATCCTGTCCAAGCCGGAACGCGTCACCACCATCATCGTCGACGAGATGGGCCAGATCAAGGCCGACTACGCCGACAACGGTAAAGATACCCGCCGTTCGGCCATCGAGCACAACGCCAGCGACCTGGAAACCGAAGACCTGATCACGCCGCAAGACATGGTCGTGACCTTGTCGCACTCGGGTTACATGAAGTCGCAGCCGATCGCCGAATACCGCGCCCAGAAGCGCGGCGGCCGTGGCAAGCAGGCGATGGCGACCAAAGACGACGACTGGATCGACCAGCTGTTCATCGCCAACACCCATGATTACATGCTGTGCTTCAGCAACCGTGGCCGCATGTACTGGCTGAAGGTGTGGGAAGTGCCGCAGGGTTCGCGCAACTCGCGCGGTAAACCAATCGTCAACATGTTCCCGCTGCAAGACAACGAGAAGATCACGGTGATCCTGCCGCTGCAGGGCGAAAACCGCACCTTCCCGGAAGACCACTACGTGTTCATGGCGACCTCGCTCGGCACCGTCAAGAAGACGCCGCTGCGCGACTTCTCCAACCCGCGCAAGGCCGGCATCATCGCCGTGGACCTGGACGAAGGCGACGTGCTGGTCGGCGCCGCACTCACCGACGGCAAGCACGACGTGATGCTGTTCTCGGACGGCGGCAAGGCGGTGCGCTTCGACGAGAACGACGTGCGTCCGATGGGCCGCACCGCGCGCGGCGTGCGCGGCATGAACCTGGAAGAGGGACAGGGCGTGATCGCGCTGCTGGTGGCCGAGAGCGAGCAGCAATCGGTGCTGACGGCAACCGAGAACGGCTTCGGCAAGCGTACCCCGATCGTCGAGTACACCCGCCACGGCCGCGGCACCAAGGGCATGATCGCGATCCAGACCAGCGAGCGTAACGGCAAAGTGGTGGCGGCGACCCTGGTCGAGCCGAGCGACGAGATCATGCTGATCACCACCGGCGGCGTATTGATCCGCACCCGCGTCGGCGAGATCCGCGAGATGGGCCGCGCGACCCAGGGCGTGACCCTGATCGCGGTCGAAGACGGCACCAAGCTGTCGGGCCTGCAGCGCATCGTCGAAACCGACCTCGAAGAAGTCGAGTTCGAGCAGCCGCCGGAGTAATCCGGCGTATAAGGCGGGGGCGCGGCTGCGCTCTCGCCTGTCATTGCCTCAGCTTCACCATCAACGCCGATGGGCTCCATGCCCGCACTGGAAAAACGATAATGAAAAAACTCCTCGTTGCCGTCACCGTCGCCGCTGCCTTTGCCGGCATGCCTTCGTTCGCCATGGCGCAAGCCGCCGCACCTGCCGCTTCGGCCAAGGTCGATCCGCAGACCACCGCCGCCGTCAAGCAGATGCTCGACGCGATGGAAGTGCGCAAGATGATGCTCGCTTCGTTCGACGAAATGGAAAAAGCGCTGCCGCAGATGATGCGCGCCCAGGCCGCCGCCATGATCAATGCTGACACCACGCTCGACGCGGCCAAGAAACAGGCAGCGCTGGTCAAAGTTGACCAGATGCTGCCCGGCGCAAGCGCCGCGATGAGCAAGTTGTTCCGCGATCCGACCCTGATCGATGAAATGATTGCAGAAATGGTGCCGCTGTACGCCAACAACTACACGACCGCCGAGATCAAGGAACTGACCAAGTTCTACACCACCCCGATCGGACGCAAGATGCTGGCGCTGACGCCGCGGCTGTCGGCCGAGAGCATGGCACTGGGCCAGCGCATCGTGATGCCGCGCCTGAACAACCTGATGCAGGACATCATGCAGGCCGCCGCGCAGGCAAAATAAACACCGTAGAAAGGACCGCATGACCCGGATATTCAACTTCTCGGCCGGCCCGGCCGTGTTGCCAACGGAAGTGCTGCAGCAAGCCGCGAGCGAGATGCTCGACTGGCACGGCAGCGGCATGTCGGTGATGGAGATGAGCCATCGTGGTCCCGAATTCTCCAGCATTCATCGCCATGCGCTGGACGACCTGCGCGAGCTGCTGAACGTGCCGGCCAATTACAAGATCCTGTTCCAGCAGGGCGGAGGGCTTGGTCAAAACGCCATCGTTCCGCTCAATCTGGCCGGTCGCCGCGCAGATCCCGTGATCGACTTCGTGCACACCGGTTCGTGGTCGGGCAAGTCGGTCAAGGAAGCGGCGCGTTATGCGCGTGTGAATGTGGCGGCGTCGAGCGAGGCTGAACATTTTGCCCGGGTGCCGGCGCGCGCTACGTGGCAGCTGACGCCAGACGCGGCCTACCTGCACATCTGCACCAACGAAACCATCGACGGCGTCGAATACCCTGACGCGCCGGCGATCGATCCCGCGGTGTATCCCGACCTGCCGATCGTGGCCGACATGTCGTCGCATATCCTGTCGCGCCAGATTGATGTCTCGAAGTATGGCGTCATCTTCGCCGGCGCCCAGAAGAACATCGGCCCGGCCGGATTGACGCTGGTGATCGTGCGCGACGACTTGCTCGACTACGCGTCGCCACAATGCCCGTCGGCCTTCAACTGGAAGACCTGCGCCGAGCACGATTCGCTGTACAACACGCCGCCGACCTATGCGATCTATATCGCGGGGCTGGTGTTCGCCTGGCTCAAAGCGCAGGGCGGCATCGCGGCGATGGAGGCGCGCAATATCGAGAAGGCGCGCCTGTTGTATGCAGCGCTCGACGCCGACGATTTCTACGCGAATCGCGTGGCGCCCGAATTCCGCTCGCGCATGAACGTGCCGTTTTACCTGCGCGACGAAGCACTCAACGACCAATTCCTGGCCGGCGCGAAGGCGCGCGGGCTGCTGCAACTGAAGGGCCACAAGTCCGTCGGCGGCATGCGGGCATCCATCTATAACGCGATGCCGATCGAGGGCGTACAAGCCCTCGTCGATTATTTGAACGAGTTTGCACGGCGCTGACGTCATTGCCGGCGTAGTGCCCGATGGCGCATGTGCCGGCAACGCGCCGCCACCGGCGAACCCAATCGACCACACAGCATAACGATGACAGACAAACTCAAACCCCTGCGCGAACGGATCGATGCGATCGACGCGCAAATCCTCCAGCTCCTCAGCGAGCGTGGCAAGGTCGCGCAAGACGTCGGCCACGTGAAGGCCGAAACCAACGCGCCGGTGTTTCGTCCCGAACGCGAAGCGCAGGTACTGCGCGGCGTCGCCGAGCGCAATCCCGGTCCGCTCAAGGATCGCGACGTCCAGACCATCTTCCGCGAAATCATGTCCTCGTGCCGCGCGCTCGAGAAACGTGTCACGGTGGCCTACCTCGGCCCGTCCGGTACCTTCAGCGAGCAGGCCGTGTTCCAGCAATTCGGCAGCGCCGTCGAAACGCTGCCGTGCGTGTCGATCGACGAAGTGTTCCGCGCCACCGAAGCCGGCACCGCCGATTTCGGCGTGGTCCCGGTCGAGAATTCGTCCGAAGGCGCGATCAACCGCACGCTCGACCTGCTCCTGGCCACCACCGCGACCATCAGCGGCGAAGTCTCGATCGCGGTGCACCACAGTCTGATGAGCAAGACCGGCTCGATGGACGGCGTGACTGTGGTGTGCGCGCACTCGCAAGCGCTGGCCCAATGCCAGGTGTGGCTCAACCAGCACTATCCGCAGCTCGAACGGCGCGCCGTCGCCTCGAACGCCGAAGCGGCGGTGCTGGCGAGCCAGGATGGATCCATGGCCGCGATCGCCAGCGAGATGGCCGGCGAGCAGTATCAGCTCGGCGTGGTGCAAGCCCACATCCAGGACGACCCGCACAACCGCACCCGTTTTGTCATCATCGGCCAGTTGCAGACCGGCCCCTCGGGCAAGGACCGCACCGGCATCGTGCTGGCGGTGCCGAACAAGGCCGGCGCGGTCTACAACCTGCTGGCGCCACTGGCCAGACACGGCGTGTCGATGACGCGCTTCGAATCGCGTCCGGCGCGCATCGGCACCTGGGAGTATTACTTCTACGTCGACATCGAGGGCCACGTGCACGATGCAGCTGTTGCGCGCGCGCTCGAGGAACTCAAGGACAACGCCGCCTTCTTCAAGGTGCTCGGTTCCTACCCGCAAAGCCTGTAAGCCAACATTCAACGAAAGAATCACATGCCGCAATTCGGTCCTGAATACGTCCGCGCCATCGCCCCTTACCAGGCCGGCAAACCGATCGCCGAAGTCGCCCGCGAGTTCGGGCTCGACGAAGCGTCGATCGTCAAATTGGCCTCGAACGAAAACCCGTTCGGCGTGCCGGAATCGAGCCGCGCCGCGATGCTCGAAGCCGCCGCCGACCTGGGTCGCTACCCGGACGCCAATGGCTTTGAACTCAAGGCCGCGCTGTCGGCGCGTTACGACGTGCCGCCGGAATGGATCACGCTCGGCAACGGCAGCAACGACATCCTTGAAATCGCCGCCCACGCCTTCGTGCAAAAGGGCGAGGCCGTGGTGTATTCCCAATACTCGTTCGCGGTCTACGCGCTCGCCACGCAGGGCGTGGGTGGGCGTGCAATCGTGGTGCCAAGCGTGAACTACGGTCACGACCTGGATGCGATGGCCGCTGCCATCGACGGCGACACGCGCCTGGTGTATGTCGCCAACCCGAACAACCCGACCGGCACCTTCATCCCGGCCGAGAGAATCGAGGCTTTCCTTCAGAAGATCCCGGCCAACGTGGTCGTGGTGCTGGACGAAGCCTACAACGAATACCTGGCGCCGGAACACGGCTTCGAGTCGAGCGCCTGGGTGCGCAAGTACCCGAACCTGATCGTCTCGCGCACCTTCTCCAAGGCCTACGGCCTGGCCGGCCTGCGCGTGGGCTTCGCCATCGCCCAGCCGGAAGTGACGGACCTGATGAACCGCATCCGCCAGCCGTTCAACGTCAATTCGCTGGCGCAAGCGGCGGCGATCGCAGCGCTCAACGACAAGCCATTCCTGGAGAAAGGCGCGCAGAACAACGCTGCCGGTTACCGGCAAATGATCGCAGCGTTTGAAGAACTCAAGCTCGAGTACGTGCCGTCGTTCGGTAATTTCGTGCTGGTGCGTGTCGGTGACGATGACGGGGCTGGCGCGCGCGTGAATCTGGCGCTGCTCAAGCAAGGCGTGATCGTGCGTCCAGTCGGCGCGTACGGACTGCCGCAGTGGCTGCGTATCTCGATCGGCCTGCCGCAAGAGAATGCGGCCTTCATCGAAGCGCTGAAGCGAGCGCTCTCGACGCAGAGCGCGAGCGCGGTGGGCTGAATGCTGGACAAGATCGTCATCGTCGGCGTTGGTCTGATCGGCGGCTCGTTCGCGCTGGGTTTGAAACGCGCCGGCGTGGTACGTGAAGTGGTCGGCATCGGCCGCCACCCGGAAGCGACAACGCGCGCGCTGGAACTGGGCATCATCGACAGCGTCGGCGCCTCGTACGAGGATGCACTGCGCGGCGCGGACATCGTGCTGCTGGCAGCGCCCGTGGCGCAGACCGGCCCGATTCTTGAGGCGCTGCTGCCGCACCTGCAAGCCGGCACCATCGTCACCGATGCCGGCAGCACCAAGTGCGATGTGGTCGCTGCGGCGCGCGCGGCACTCAAGGACCGCGTCAGCCAGTTCGTGCCGGGCCACCCGATCGCCGGCAGCGAATCGAATGGTCCCGACGCCGCGCTGGCCGGTCTGTACGACGGCAAGAAGGTGGTGCTGACCGCGCTGCCGGAAAACGCCGCGCACGACGTCGAACGCGTCGCCGCTGCCTGGCGCACTTGCGGCGCCATCATCCACAATCTAAGCCCCGAAGACCACGACCGCGTGTTCGCCGCCGTCAGCCACCTGCCGCACCTGCTGGCCTATGCGCTGGTCGACGACGTCGCCGCCAAGCCGCACGCCGCCATGCTGTTCCAGTACGCGGCCAGCGGCTTTCGCGATTTCACCCGCATCGCCGGTTCGTCGCCTGAAATGTGGCGCGACATCAGCCTGGCCAACCGCGCCGCGCTGCTGGCCGAGCTGGACGCCTATCTGGCACAATTGACATCGATGCGCGCTATGCTGGCAGCAAGCGACGGCGCCGCGCTGGAAGCCGTCTACACCACTGCCCAGCGCGCACGGCGCGAGTGGATCGAGGCCATCGAGGCCGGTTCCTCGGTGTCCCCAATCTGTGCGAATCACCAGGAATCATCATGACGCAGCAAAAACACTACCCCGAGCACATCGACCTCGAACCGGTGCTCCACGCCGAAGGGGCGATCCGCCTGCCCGGTTCGAAGAGCATCTCGAACCGCACGCTGCTGCTGGCGGCGCTGGCCGAAGGCACGACCACCATCCACGATCTGCTGGCCTCGGACGACACCATGGTCATGCTGGGCGCGCTGCGCTCGCTCGGCATCGCGTGGGATCAGGTCGACGATCGCACCGTGATCGTGCATGGCAACGGCGGCGTGCTGCCGAATCACGAAGCCGATCTGTTCATGGGCAACGCCGGCACCGCGATCCGTCCGCTCACCGCGGCGCTGGCCGTGATCGGGGGCGACTACATCTTGCACGGCGTCTCGCGCATGCACGAGCGGCCGATCGGCGATCTGGTCGACGCCCTGAATGAAGTCGGCGCACGGATCGAGTACACGGGCGAGCAGGGCTTTCCACCGCTGCGCATTCGCCGAGGCCACATTAGCGCGCAGCGCATCTCCGTGCGCGGCAACGTATCGAGCCAGTTCCTGACCGCGCTGTTGATGTGCGCACCCTTGATGGCCAAGACCCACGCGGTGTCGATCGACGTGGTCGGCGAACTGATCTCCAAGCCCTACATCGAGATCACCCTGAACCTGATGCGCCGCTTCGGCGTCGAGGTGCTGCAAAGCGGCTGGTCGTCGTTCACCGTGGCGCCGGGCCAGCGTTATCGCAGCCCGGGCACGATCCACGTCGAGGGCGATGCCTCGTCGGCCTCGTACTTTTTGGCGGCCGGCGCGATTGCCGGCGGCCCGGTGCGGGTCGAGGGCGTCGGTGAACACAGCATCCAGGGCGACGTGCGCTTTGCCGAAGCCCTGGAGCGCATGGGCGCCATCATCACGCGCGGCGACAACTGGATCGAAGCGCGCTCGAATGGCGAATTGAAAGCCATCGACGCCGACTTCAACCACATCCCGGATGCGGCGATGACGATCGCGGTGGCGGCGCTGTACGCGGACGGCCCGAGCACGCTGCGCAACATCGCCAGCTGGCGCGTCAAGGAAACCGACCGCCTGGCGGCGATGGCGACTGAACTGCGCAAACTCGGCGCCGAGGTGGAAGAGGGCGCGGACTATATCCGCATCACCCCGCCGGAGCAGATCAAGGCCGCCACCATCGACACCTACGACGACCACCGCATGGCGATGTGCTTCTCGCTGGCGTCACTGGACGGCAAGGCGCGCCGCGGCAACGCCATGCGCATCAACGATCCGAAGTGCGTGGCCAAGACCTTCCCCGATTATTTCGAGGCGTTCGCCAGCGTGGCGCGCAACGAACTGTTTTAACTGTTTTCATTGTTTCACGAAGAAGCGAGCCTATGCCCAATTCGAACGTACCAGTCATCGCCATCGACGGCCCGACCGCATCCGGGAAGGGCACGGTTGCCTCACGCGTGGCCGAGCGTCTCGGCTTTCATTTGCTCGACTCGGGCGCGCTGTACCGCCTGACGGCGCTGCAGGCGCTGCGCGACGGCATCGACCTGGGTGACGAACACGCGGTCGCCACGGTCGGCGCGCAGCTGCCGGTGCGGTTTGTCGGCACCGACATCTTGCTGGCCGGCGAAGACGTGGGCGACGCGATCCGGGTCGAAGCGGTGGGCAACCTGGCCTCGAAAATCGCGGCGCTGCCAGCAGTGCGCCAGGCCTTGTTCGGCTTGCAGCTGAACTTCCGCCAGGCGCCGGGGCTGGTGGCCGACGGGCGCGACATGGGCACCGTGATCTTCCCGACCGCCAAGCTGAAAGTGTTTTTGACGGCAAGCGTTGCGGCGCGGGCGCAACGCCGTTATAAGCAATTGATTGACAAAGGTTTTTCTGCTAATATGGACGGTCTGCTGGCTGATTTGCAGGCTCGTGACGAGCGCGACACCAATCGCGCAGTCGCGCCGCTGGTGCCGGCAGAAGACGCGCATCTCCTGGATACCTCTGCAATGGGGGTGGATCAGGCGGTCGAGCAGGTGCTGGCCTGGTATGCGCAAAAGTAATTCTCGTATTTAAGACTCTGAATGGCGTTGTGCGTTGTAGATGATCAGTGGCAGGTTCGCTGGTTGCCTATGGCGCATGAACGTCATTCCCGCGCAGGCGGGAACCCAAGTTCGATGCAGACCATTGGCTCGAGCCATCGCCGTGGTGTGCTGGCAAACTTGGGGGGAATGATGCCAGTGGCATCATTTCCGCCTGCGCGGGGAGTCGTTGCCGCCAGTGGCGGGAACGACGGTTTGGCGACATGTGGCGTCGTTTTCGAAGTTACATGTTTTCAGATCCTTGTCCTTTGGTGCCTGCAACAGCATTTTGCTGCCACAGGTGTGTTTAACCCTAACCCAGTTCAGTTCGCATTTCCGTCGAGCTGCTGGCTAACATGAAAAGCCTCTCTTTTTTATGTCTACTGCAACCACCCAAGATACCGGTATGGAAAGCTTCGCAGCCCTCTTCGAGGAATCGCTGCAACGCCAGGATATGCGTTCGGGCGAAGTCATCTCGGCTGAAGTCGTCCGCCTGGATCACAACTTCGTCATCGTCAACGCTGGCCTGAAGTCGGAAGCCTTCATCCCGGTCGAAGAATTCAAGAACGACCAGGGCGAACTGGAAGTTCAAATCGGCGATTTCGTTTCCGTGGCTATCGAGTCGCTGGAAAACGGCTTCGGCGACACCATCCTGTCGCGCGACAAGGCCAAGCGTCTGGCTTCGTGGCTGGCACTGGAAAAAGCGATGGAATCGGGCGAAATCGTCACCGGTACCGTCAATGGTAAAGTCAAAGGCGGCCTGACCGTCCTGACCAACGGCATCCGCGCCTTCCTGCCGGGTTCGCTGGTTGACACCCGTCCAGTCAAGGACACCACCCCATTCGAAGGCAAGACCCTCGAATTCAAGGTTATCAAGCTGGACCGTAAGCGTAACAACGTGGTGCTGTCGCGCCGCGCTGTGATCGAAGCTTCGATGGGCGAAGAGCGCCAGAAGCTGATGGAAACCCTGAAAGAAGGCACCGTGGTGACCGGCGTCGTCAAGAACATCACCGACTACGGCGCGTTCGTGGATCTGGGTGGCATCGACG
>Ga0265797_10005009_pt1 | contig 19674 bp, 20 predicted proteins | sample P2T30metagenome_FD_192433 | JGI IMG/M metagenome (GOLD analysis project Ga0265797, IMG submission 192433) | Plant litter microbial communities from East Loma Ridge, Irvine, California - P2 T30 | ecosystem: Environmental > Terrestrial > Plant litter > Unclassified | place: USA: California... | reverse complement strand
CAGTTTATGATGTCTCGTACACCTGGGTAAATGGATCAGTGCGAGATTTTAGTAAGAAGCTCTCGTCTCCTGAGATGGCCGCCTTGTGGTAAGTTTTACGGCACGCAATTCTATGTGTGAATACAACTCTAACATTGCTCGTAGTATGTCTATCCCTCGCCCTTGCAGAACGCTCCATTCCGATCTGCCCTCACCCACAGCCCACCTCTCCCAAGAGCTTGCCCATCATCGTTGATCATTGCTGCATACATCTAATTTCAAGTTCACAGTCAGCGCACCCTTCGCCATCAGCGGACTCCGTGAGCGCTACGTTGCACTTTCGAGCGTGGCAGCCGCTGCAGGCGCCTCCGACGACTCCGGATCTCTAGCTGCCATGTTTGCAGACCACTGGTCTCAAACTGTACTGGCCTTGTCTGCAGGTGTAATGACACGCGAGCCCAACGTTCTGACTCAGGTACGATCGGCTCCATATCAAGTCGCCCGTGTCCCCTTGTTGCCGCTCTACATCCTGCTCGCATTGAAAGCCATCTACGTACTCGCGGTCATCGCGCTCGCCATTGGTGCTTACTGCTTCACGCACCCAGCCGAGACGGAAATCGTGAAGACACAGCTCAGCACCAGAGGACTGGCGGCTGCGCACTTTGACCAGCCGGATATTCTTCAGAGCAAAGTCGTGAGCCAGCTGAGCGAGCGCTTGCAGCCTGCCATTACCAAGAGCGACCAAGCGGAGCCAGATGATCCAGCCAAGGGCGGTCTAAAGCGAGCTGCTACGTTCCTCGGGGACATACCGGATAAGAGGATAGGCGTCGTGGCTCACGCGGACGGCGTGTGGCGATTCGCTGTGGTGGCGAACGGCGTGTGGAATGGCATCAAGCCTCTTGCTGTTGATCTCGTTGATATGGAAGCGAAGGCGGGAAATCTCGGGACTGCTGGCGACTTGGTCAAGGCGTGGATTAAGTGATGTAGAGGAAGGAGTGCTTGCCCATGGGCCGTCGCACATCCATGTAGTTCACTATGCTATCGCCGTCAGCTATGCTCAATGAAATGCGACTGTATACTACGGAGATTCCTCCATGAAAGCCAATGAAGTCTTCTGGTAAGAATTTTACTTCTGCTACGCCACATGATTCTCTGTGTCGTTTCATATGTGGACTTGTGAGCGCTTCCTTACCGTATGAGTAGTGACCAAGCCATCATCCCTTGCAGTCAAGACCATAAGAACTACTCAAACGCATTTTGCCACGTACATAGTGCGAATTAATGGTGTAGTGTAAACAGACAGCAAAACAAGCGAACGATGATGTCGAAGGATTCTGCCCAGAAATTCGTGGTCGCCGGCCACGCACATCGTTGCTGCTGCAACTGGCCTTATCTGCTGCTGCATCAGCACTGAGTAATAACACCATCACGATCACGATGCAACTTGTACCGCTATCAATCATCATACACCGCCTTTTGACTCATCCGCAATGTCATCGCGCAATTGCACAAGTCCGCCTGTGATTGGTTGCGCAAAATGGAGAAAACGGGTCCCTTTGGTCAAGATGATGAACCTAGAACGTCTGACCGACTGGGGAAAGAGGCGCCCTCCCAAAAAGCCGTTGCCGTTCAACGATATTATTCACACTCTCAGCCATTGCTCACCCTTACAATAATACCCAGGCACACACTTCTATTGCCAGCCATGACTAATAATACCCCATTGCCCCTACGCATAATAACGCTCAACATCCGCGTCGATCTCCAAGTCTACCGCAACGACCCTAACGCCCTGAAAGATAACGAACAGCCCTGGCTAGTCCGCCTGCCATTGATCACCAAACAACTCAAAGAACAACTACAGCATGCTCACGCTCTCCACGACCGTGACGCAGCGCCACCAGCCACTCTGATCTGCCTGCAAGAAGCTCTCCACCATCAAATAGTCGATATCGTCACCTCTCTCAACTCTTCTTCGAATCAGCAACATGGCGCCACCGCCTTTGAGCCACTCTGGGACTACGTCGGCTGCGGCCGCGAGGACGGCGACAAGATAGGCGAAATCAGCCCTGTCCTCTACCGGCGCGATACTTTCGACCTCGTGCGTTCCGGTCACACCTGGCTGAGCGAGACTCCAGACAGGCCCAGCAAAGGCTGGGACGCCGATTGCATTCGCGCGCTGGCAAGCGCTGTTCTCCAGCACAAAGCTACAGGGCAGCAGGTGGCACTCTTCAACACGCATCTCGACCACCGAGGCGTGGTTGCACGGAAGAAGAGCGTCGGCGTGATCCTCGAAGTCATCAAGCGCACTTGCAGAATCGAGCAATCAAACGGTGAAGCTAAGACTTTGCCTTTCGTTCTCACAGGCGATTTCAACTCCACGCCTGAGAGAGAGGCCTACCGTGCTTGTCTTAATAGCGGGCTCGCGCTGGACGCCTTTGATGCTACTCCTAGTGCGCAGAGATTCGGTCCTGAAGACACTTTCACGGGCTTCGAGCCACCGAAGCATGCTGGATCTGATCACAACTCGGCAGCGGGCGACTTCTTCGATGGCGACCACAAGGGCAGGATCGACTACGCTTGGTTCGGTCCTCGTGTCGCGAGTGGCTGGGAGTTTGCAGCGTATACTACCCTGCCGAATTATGTTGAGGAGAGTGGTGTTTACCTTAGCGATCATCGGGCGGTTATTGTGGATGTGACGTTAGCAGGATGATGGACGGATTTTCAGAAGGGTAATGGAGTGATTGAAACTTTGCGTGTTGTACTTTTTCTGCATATGGCATTCTACATGAGAGCGAGAAACGAGACGGAGAACTCTGGGTCAAGGATAGATTACAAGATAGATAGATCTCCAGTATCAGACGCCGGGCAGGACCGATGAAACACGTACTCACGAGCGTATTTCTTCCCCAGTCACCTACCTCTCGATACCGAAGAAACACTACTTAGAAGAGCTTTCGCAAAGCCTTCTCGACAGCTCTCACCTTCTGGCTCTTGCTATGCTTGACGCTCTTCTCCTTCTTCGTCTTCTCGCTCTCCTTCGCCTGCTGCTCATGCTTAGAAGGCTTCTCCAAGATAGGATAGCCATTCTCATTCATCGCAAGAGCGGCCGGCACGAAACCACGCGTGTAGCGGCGCGGCGAGCCAGGAGCTGGCACAGGAGGGAGAGGCTTGGAAGTAGCAGGACCAGAGCTCACAGCATTGGGAGCAGGAGCAGCAGGAGCGGCAGCAGTAGGAACAGCCTTACGCTTGATCCTGTGCACAGGCGCAGCTTTCACAAGCGGCGGCGGGAGCAAGCCGCCTTCAATCTCCTCGTAGAGCGTGGTGTGGCGCTTTTGGGCGATGAATTGCTCCGCGGCTTCTGCTTCTGCGAAAGCAGCTGCGAGGTCGTCGGCGGAGGGTTTCGGGGAGTCTTCTGGTGCAGGGGTAGGGGTGGAGGCGCGATCGTAGGGGTTGAAGCGAGGGTTGAAGGGGAGGTAGGGGAGGGCGTTGACGCCTGGGATCAGCGCACCGGTGGTGTGAGGGCGGGCAGCTGTGGTGCGAGGCTTGCTTAGAGGCACGCCGGAGCCGATGGCGAGGGTGTTGGGGTGGGCGACGTCGGCGAAGGTGACGGTTGGGCTTTCACGCACGACAAGGATGATTGGCTCCTCTACTGTGGGAGTGACAGTCTTGGTGGAAGCGCTGTCTTGGTCGTCTTCAAGCTGCAAAGCAGGAACCCAGGGGATGCACGGCAAGGTGGGAGGTCTGGCGGAAGCACGAGGAATTTCCTTGATGCCCACGCCGTCCATCACATTCTTGAACGCGTCGAAACTCTGGCCGTCGCTGACACTTCGCGAGTGTCGGAACATGCGCGTCGGGTTGACCTGATCCTCATAGTCAACTGTAGCGATCGTGGTAGGAGTGGCAGCGATGGCACTGGCAGACTCGTCTGAGACTGTCTCTTCGCCGCTGGAGTCGCGGTTTGAAGATCCATTCTCGACGATGACATGGCTGACCACAGGGTGGTTGAACCTCATGCTCTTGCGCTGGCCATCTTCGTAGTCGCCCACAGTGCTCTCCACATCCGTGAAGAACGTCTGGGTGACTTCCGGCGAAGGTGGAGCCTGGTGGACGGAAAGTCGCACATTGGTATCTCTGCACGAAGGCAAAGAGACTTGGCTTGCAGGTACGCCCTGGTGGATCGAAAGGCGCACATTGGTGCCCCTGTGGGTGGGTCGTGTGAGACAGACGCTCGGCGTGCCGGCACGCTTCACGGGAGGCTCGACCACTGACTGGCGAACGTGCATCGACATTCTGGACTCAGCGCGTCTCAGATTTGCGATCGAAGTGGCGGAGGTAGCGGTGCCGTTGGGTCTGACAAGAGCAGAGACCATTCTCAGACCCTTTCTGGCATTCTTGAACGCTGTCTTGGCTTTGGCCTGGAACCGAACGCGGCGGCCGCTCTTGACGCGGAAGACCGGCGACGGTGTGGACAGCCGTGTGAAGGGGGAGACGGGATCGTCGAGGACTATGATCGACTGTTGCTTGGGTCGAGACCAGACGTCCGTGTTGGTGGAGATGTAGTTGACAGAGCAGGGGCTGTCTGGGTGTCCGTGGTGAGACTCTACGCTGAGGTGAGTCTGATCCATGCTTGTTTCGGTCTGGAGGGGTATTTGGCGAGTAAGGTATATATGGAGTTTCTTACAGGTGATGTTCGTGTCTGGATCCAGCCAGATGAATTCGTTGTAAATATACTTTTCGGGCTCGAGTGTTGGTGTTGTGTGAATCTCAACAGTAGTCTGCTCTCGACTAGTGTTGTTGCTTGGGCGGAGCAGCTTCGGTTTGGACCACTAGAGGCTGAGGAGGATAGTGATCGTATCTATGATGACAGATCGAACAAAGAGATAGAAAAGAACAACAATGGGGATTGTACGGAAGCGAGATTCCCCTGGTCACAGACAAAGAAGTGCTTTGTGAACAACACAATGTAGGCGGCCTGGCATCACGTCATGGCGAGGAACCTCCCTCTCATGGGTATGCTGCACATGCAGTAGCAAGAGGAGAACTTGATCCGTTGGTGAAGTGTCGTTATTGATTTGGTGTTCTGGTATGTAGCCGCAAAGCCATTATTGCAGCCGAAAAGTGAACATCGCTCGCGAGGCGTCGTCTCAGCCTTTCGCTACTGAGTTGTCGCCACTAGTAATCCTCAATATCCTTGCGAATGACTTGACCCCATCCTTGACACCTCCGTGGCCCTTTTTCTTCGCCAAGCTCTTCTCGACTGGGCCCGGTTTTGGTGGCCATTCTCCATCGTCTATCCAGCCCTGCACGAGCGCCCATATCATGACGCTCAAATTAATGGGTACGGATGGTGTGCGCGCCTGTACAATGATCTTGTTATAGATCTCAGGGTACATGGCTGGCGATATCTTCTTTCGTATGGGGTGGTGTGGCAGGATTTTTGACATAACGGGAACCAGCATGTGTGAGGGTGGTGCGGCAGACATGCCAGCGACACTCGTATTCGCATCCGGCGAAGTTGCGCTTGTGGAGGTTGACGCCGCCTGCGCGGATGCTGAAGAGGTAGAGGTGCGCGGCGTGGAGCCTACAGACGCCGAAGTTGATGCAGAATCTGTCTTCACCTCCTCACCTTGCCTGCTCTCAAACTCGCGCACTTGCTCGGCGGTCTTCGCGACACACCAGGCGTCCCGTTGCATAGTCCAGTGGCTCAGCCCATCGTTCCACTGCATCTCCTCTTCCAGCAGCTCTTTCCTCTTGCGCTTCCTCGCAAGTCTCCGATTTGAAATATCCTCTGCCATGCTCGCAATATCTTTGGCCTTCTGCGTCCCGCTAAACATGCTCTTCTCGCTGCCAGCCCTGACAGCCGCGATCTCGTTATCATCCTCTTCCGAATCCGCATCGGACGAAGCGTAGTCGCGCTCCCGCCATTCTAGAGGTTCGAAATGTTCGTCCGCGCGCGGAGTGTGAAATTTGAATCCAGCGACTTTCGACACTTCGTCTTGCCGCCGTGGTTTGCTCTCCTGGTACTGTGGGAGCGAAGGATAATGCCAATCGGTGCGCACGCGACCTTGCAGCATGCGCCTCGCCTCGCGGATCTCGACCTGCTGCTCAGTGCTGCGGTGCGAGTGGAGGCCAGAAAGAAGAGTCATTGTCGCGACCAGAGTTGCTCGCTAAGGATAAGCGGCGTTTCAGGCTGGGGGAGATTTGCCCAGGCGCTGAGCGGGAGATATAGAGTATAGTGGTTTCCAGGGCCGGGGTATGGTTTATGCGATTGTGGGCAAGTGGCGTTCCAAGTGTAGGTCGGGTCACGCGCTCAACAGGCGCTTGTTGAAGCGTGCGAACAAGCAGCACAGTTCAACGTGCGTAAACCGCGCAAAAGTCTCTCCAATGGCCGTGGAAGTGCCGCCGCGGATGCTGGTGACAATGCAGATCGTAGACGAGGACGTTGAATAGAAGTATGTTAAAGTCAGAGACTCATCAAAGTGCGGGAGTACACGATTGAAGTACTTGAACGGCGAAGAATGGATTGACCGTTATTAGTCGACGTCATGTCCACCGATTCTGGCAGCGTATGGGCATGCACTGCACCACCACCGCGGCTCTCCTCTTCTCTCTCCTCTTTGCTGCCCAGGGCTCATACTGTGGTACTGGATTGGGTGCGGGCCGGGTGAGCTTCTTTACATTGCGTATTTGATCACCCGATTGACCTAGCGGGGTAATTAGATCCATGCCTGCCCACTCAATCCTGCCGCCTGTCAAGTGTGTGTGCTGGCTGTTGTAGTAGTACCTCCGTGGAAGTGATAGCGCGTGCTGTTGTTAGGTTGTTGTGTTGGCGCCCACGTCCTGCCCACGTGATCGTTCGATAGTGGGCGCATGTGCGTGTTCGGTGCTGACCTCAAGTCGACCCTCCAGCTTCCCATGCCATGCTATACTTCTACCAGTCATATCGCAGACAATCTTTACCTATCCCATCATCCTCTGTTACCTTCTTTAACACGACGGCCCGCAATGATCAAAGGGCCGCCGGTACCTTGAGAAACTTCTGACATTGCAGCATCGCTCGCTCGAGTGCAACCCAAGTTCCAAAGCCCGACATTGCAGGCAGCCTTCCTCTCTACGCACATCCCTCCAAGCATATCCCTCTACAATCCTGCCTTACTCGCATTGTTTCTAAAGCAGCTCACATCACGCGATAGGATCTTTCTAAAAGGAATGCGCAACGCGAACTGCAGAAAAGGCACCTCCACCTCGCACCTCCGCCCCTCCAGACCCAGTCGCCGGCGCATGCCCGCGCTCGCCACACACATCTCTGCGCCGAATCTTCTCTGCGCACCCACAACATCGATTTCGACCAAATCTCGCAATGGGAGAAATCTACATTGCGATATCGAGGTTTTTGACTACCAGAGCGATCAGATCCGTCGGGCCTATGTCTCACAAAGCATGCTGTCACCACCACGCCAGGCAGCAGATCACGGGACCTGGAAACTTACCTTAATGGAACTGGCACTGGAACTCAATATTGGGGGAAATGCTCATGGGTTTGCTATTTACACTCTCGCAGTCGCACACTAATGCTTAATAGACCTCCAAAAGGAACCAGGCCAATTCTTCCGCATACTGGATTTCCAGCAAGCTTGCAAAAGCCTTTTGTCCTCGGATTTCTCGTGGATAGTGGGGGAGTTTTGTCTCGATCTCGTACAATTACAATATGCTGGACCAAGGCCCGGATTTTCTTCTCGCCAAAAACAACCAAACAAAAACACGCTCGTGTCGCCGCTGCATCTCAAGTCATCATCATGGAAGAATAGGAAGAAAGAAAGAAAAATCTACTCTTCTTCGCTCTCCTCGCTGTCGTCGCCGGACGAATCGTCGTCGTCGCCATGGGCGGCGGCAGCGTGGCTCGCGCCGGGGCTCACACTGCCGGACGGTTGCGGGCCACCCTTGAAAGCAGCAAGCTGGTTACGCAAGTTGTTGATGCTATCCTGTTGCTCCTTCTTGCCCATGGGCTTGTGCTTCTTGCGCTTGGCATCGCCTCCACCGCCGCCGCCACGAGCGCGATGAGAGGGCTGGAAATCGTCATCCTCTTCAGCGGCCAGATCATCGTCACCAGGCGAAGCTTCACGCACGCTACGATTGGGGTTTCCAAAGATGCCGCGCACATGCTTCAGCAACAGGCGCTGGACATCATCCGGCAGATCGTCAATCTCAAGCTCCATCTCGTCGCCCATGTTGCGGTACTTCTCGCAGTTCTCGGTGATGATTTGTGTCAGCTTCTCGATCTGCGGGCCATCCATCTTCTCAACCGCCGAGGAGATTTCCTGCTTCTCCTCGTAGGTGACCGGCTTCTGCTTCTTCGGCTTTGCTTTGGGAGCTGCTGGAACGTGCTTGGCTGGTCTGGACACCGCGCTGGAAAGAGCCTTCTTCTTGGACGACACTTTGGCAATCTCCTTGGCCTTCTTAGCTTTCGGCGCCTTGCCCTGGCCAAGACCCGCGAGTTGGTTCTGCATCTCGGCAAGCTTCTGCGACAACGCGCGGATGGTCGCCTGTGCCTCGTCCAGAGGTTCTTCTTCATCTTCGCTTTCCTCGCCGGCACTATCGTCTCCGGAAGCAGAAGAAGCACGTTCGGACCTGGGCTTGTTGGCGCGCTCCCACTTGTCCTTCTCGCGCCACAGTTGGTCAAACTCGCGCTTGAGCTGAATACCAAGATCGCGCACTGGGTTACCGGGCGGGTTGAAGGCGATGCAGTTGTCGATCATCAGATCGAAGTCTGCCTTCAGTTCTGATGCCTTGCCGTACTGACCCTGCTTCAACTTTTGCGTCATGGTTCCGAGATCCATCGGTTTCTTAATAATCTGACGGTAATGCGGAATGTTAAGCGCGACAGGGTCGACAGGCATCAGGAAGACATGGTTCAATTGGGCGTATCGCGGGCTGCGAATTTGATCAAGAACATGCTCGGAGAACTTGAGTTCGAGCAGATGCTCTCGGCGTTTTGGCTTCGGGTATGTCACTTCGTGCTTCGTCGGCGGTTTGATCGCACGCGCGGGCCTCGCGATCTGTGAGTCGCGACGAATCGTCGGCATACCATCGGCTTGGAGCGCGAACGATTCACCAGCGTTTGAACGCTCCTTTGCGGGGGGTGGTGGTGCCGGACGTGCCTCACGACGTGGCGCGGCTGCCTTGGGCGGCGCAGGTGAATATTTCTCCTTCTTCGTCACCTTGGTGTGAGCCACGCCCGGACCTGGAACCTTGCCCATGAAGTTGTTGGTGTATGCGAGCATGTTGTTACCGGCGTGAGTGACAGCGTGCTGTGGACCATTGAACTTCGCGGCGTTGTCGACAATCAGCTGTAGATCGTCGGCAAAGGCCTGCACGGAGGTGTACTGGTCGTTCTTCAACTTCGACTCTACGGTTCCCAGATCCATCGGATGCTTGATAACATCCGGGTAAGTGGGGATCTTCAAAGCAACTGGATCAACTGGGGTTAAGAAAAAGATCGCATGCTTGGTCTTCTTCGTGTTCTTCAGCTTCTCAATGAGGAAACTCTTCTGCACACCAGTCATCGGAGTGGTGCTGTACTTCGCCTCCCTTTTCCGGTGCTCTGAAGATGGTACGCTGGAAGCTGGCCTCTCGGCGGCAGCGGGTCTCTCTGTTGACGCAACGGTTGACTCGGCACGCGGCGTCGATGCGGGAACTGATTTCACAACATCAGGTTTCGACTCGGTGGCGGGAGCTGGAGTTGGGGTAGGGGCCACAGAAGTATCCTTCTGGGCAGGCTGAGGTTCATCGACCTTGGCACGCTTTGCGGCCGGCTCCTCATCTGCATCATCCTCACGCTGGCGAACGGTGCCAGACTGTGCAGAATCTTGTGTCGATTCTGTTGATGCAACTGCAAGTTTCGCGTCGCCACTGACCTCAGCGTTGGAATCCGACTCGGGCAAAGGCTCAGTTGACTTTGCAACTCCGTCGAGCAAAGACTCCTCCGGTTTGGCGTCCGCAGGGATTGATTCGTCCTGCGGTTGCACGGATTCCACGGGTGCGACTTGATCGACGGGCTTCGACTCCTCAGTAGGTTGATCACGCATCTCCGTATCGACGTCTGCTTCACCGGACGCCAATGGCTGATCCGGTGGAGGCGTGGGGTGAGAGAGGTTCGGAGCATCTTTGGGGATGAATCCAGCAATTGGTGCAATTCCAGATGAAGCATCATCAGTCGGAGTAGGACCGCCAGGGTTTGCATCAGGAGCAGGAGCTTCGCTGATGTCCAACTTGGTCGACGGTAAGTTACGGTTTTCATCGAAGGCCTCTTTGTTGGGTGAAGTCGCGGTCTGATCAAGCATCTCATTATCGGTAGGTTCATCGACACTAAATTGTAAGAGTCAGTATTGTGAATCGTTGTGGTAGCGACAAGCGCATGTAAATTGCTATAAGGAAGAAGATTCGATTCCGATCGGAGATCTTCGAGTGTAAAATATAACAACATCTGATGACAGAAAGAAGGACGGGAGCATGGAAAGGTAAGCTTACCCATTTACTAAAGCCTTGGTGGCCTCTGAGTTCACAACTTCAGATGTCGTTGACTCAACAGCTGGCAGTGACCCGTCGATGCCATTAACTTGCGGCACGACGGTGTCTGAGGCCATCTCCGAAGCCATGATTGGATTGGTAATGAGGAAAATGTAGAACCGGAGTCGCGGACACGTGACACCGGCGCCACGGAGCTCAAGGATGCGCGCCGAGCAGTAGGCGAATCACACGCGCGCGAAAGGTCGCGCAAAGAGAAGAAACGATTACTAATTCGCGCTTGTCGATGGGTCGATGAAGAAAACACGTCGAGTCGCGTGTTTCGCAAGCCCAAAGATGGTGTTTGAATATTTGATGGAGGACGCGGGATGAGGTCGATGCGCAAGCGCGAAGTCGTGTGTGGCTCGGCGATCGAACAGAAGTTCAGAGGTTCAGGTTCCGCTGAGAAGGAAACAATCTTATCGACACAGCTCGCAGGCGCTAAATGACGGGAGCGCGGCAAGGCCCGGTGAGCGTTTGACACGTGACCTCACGCTCGGAGGCAGCAGCGTTTCGCCACACGGCCGCCTGGGGGTGAGGCTCGCAAGTGAATGAATGCGAGCTCAGTGGCGAGCGGCTGCCGTGTTGACTGCGGTTGCTTATGTTGTGAAGCGGCGCGTGACGGCTCTGATGTGAAGTCGGGCAGGGAGATGAGGTGATGCAAAGCGCAAAGTAGTGGTGATCGACTAGTCAACGACCGTGCTTTTGTGCGCTCTGGTTGGTGGGGTTGTGCAGCGTTGTGCAAGGGCTTGCAGCACCGCGCGCAGTGATGGATCAAAGGCGGTTTTGAGCAATTGGAGATTAGCGCCCAAGGGTTGAACCGTCCTGCAGTCCGGCGTCCGAGACAACAAGAGAGCGGAGAGATCCAAAATCCAAGAGGGCGGGAGCACTTGAAAGAGTGACGGGGAGCAGTGGTGGGGAATAATGGGATTGGACAGGCGTGTTTCCAAACGACAAAAGGGCAGCCTTTAACTCTTAAGTGCAGGAGGAGGGTGGGACCGGGCTGGTAGCCGCGCCTCATCACTGGTTATTGGGTAAGTTATTGGGCTCTGCTCACCCGGAGCCACGCCTTCACTTCACTCGCTGTGCCACCATCACTGCGCACGCGAAACGCTGCTGGTGTTTCCCTCGATGATGTTTCGAGTGCTACTAGATAGAAACGTGATGAATATTATTGGCACCAAAAATCGATAAACTCGCATCCAAACAGCCCGCGATGGCCTCTGCGCGATGGCCGAAAGGTCATGGCCACTGCTGCACCCACGGGCCGGTTGCCGCTTCCCGCTGAAAGCTGCGTTAGCGCGCCTTCCTGCGCTCAGAAATTTGATCGAGAAGCTTTCTGCGATCGGGCTGTGGTTGACGACATTTCACAGCACATTCTCTTACGCCTGTATCACCCTCTGCGCCAGCAACACTACACACCCGTATACCCTAGAAGTCAGGGTATGTCGCTGGAGTCATGAGCGCAATCAAGCGCTCCCGTACCACCCGCGCCCGGCCTACCGAGGCAAGCGAACAACATGCTGCAAAGAAGATAAAGAGTTCTCACGGCCCGGCCTCAAAACGGAAGGAGGGTCTGGATTTCCTGGTCGACGAGGATGCCAGGCAGGGCAGGAAGGTGGATGGCAAATTGACCAACGGCGTTCTGGACAAGAGGACGACCAGAGTCGACGAATCGAAGGCCGTCGTTGCACCTGAGGGCAATGCCGACCCAAACCAAGTGATCGATATCTCGAGCGCAGAGGAGGAAAGCAGCGAATACGAGAGCGACGCAGAACAAACCAACAAGCCGAATGGCAAACCCAAGGCTCAGCAGGCTGTTGCCGGCGCTGAGGACGTCGACATGCTGGATGGTGAGGCCGAGGATTCCGCAGAGCAAGAGGAGCCATCCTTCGGCGACATGCTCTCCGCAAGACACCCGGAACCCATAGACGTTCAGTCCGCCTTCCCACAAGATGAGCAGCACGCTATCGTGCCCTCATCAGGCAAGCAGGTTCTTGCTGCACCCACTGGCACATCACTCAGCACCGTCCTCACCCAGGCACTCCGCACAAATGACAAGGACATGTTGGAGACTTGTTTCCAAATGGCCGACCAGCAAAGTATTCGCATGACCATCCAGCGTCTCCAATCGCATCTCGTTGGCCCGCTTATGCAGAGACTTGCCGAGCGCATCCACCGTCGCCCCGGCCGCACTGGACACCTCATGACATGGATACAGTGGTCGCTTGTCGCACACGGTGGTTACCTCGTCACACAACCAGAAATTATGGGCAAGCTCCGCGCCTTGAACCAGGTTCTGCGTGAGCGCGCTCAAGGTCTGCAGCCTTTGCTCCAGCTCAAGGGCAAGCTCGACATGCTCGGCGCCCAACTCGAGCTCAGACGGCAAACACTGGCCACCTCCGCTCGCGCACAAGACGACGAGGACGACGAGGCTGGCGTGCTTTACATCGAAGGCCGTGACGATGATGACGAGGGTTCTGAGGCAGAGCTCGCAGCTTTGGAGAGACCCTCCAAGCGCAAGAATCAAGCACAAGGAGAAGAATACCACACAGCATCCGAATCCGACGAGAGCGACGACGAAGCATTGAACGGCCGCGCCGCAAACGAGGGTAGCGTGAGCGCCGAAGATGAGGACGACGAGGATGCCCAAAACGGCATGTTCGATCTTGAGGCAGAGGTTTCTGGCGAGGACGATGATGAGGAGGGCTCCGAGGACGACGCAAGCGAAGGATCGGAAGATGAGGATGTCGAGGACGACGATGGTGACGAGAGCGAGGTCGATGTCAAGCAGCCTAAGCCGCAGACACTCAACCGCAAGCGCTAGATGGAAATTCAGTCGTATTTCTTTAACTACTCACACCAGCGAAAAGGCGTCATATTTTTGCATAGTTGTCGACACTGTATATATTATCATCATTACAGGAACCTGGTGTTGGATACCGCGGAATGGCTGCTTTCATTTCCCACTTGCTTACATGTGCTTCGTGGTCTTGACAACATTATTTAAGTGGAGGCACATGCAGACGAAGAGCCTCGTTCCGAACAGTGTAAATACGTGGAAACATTATTCATCAATACGAGTCGGCCAACACTATTTAGAGTCAACATTCATCTGCACTGCATCCATCCATACTCATGCAATCGCTGCCTTGCCCACTGACGTATCTGCATTTAACCAAAAAATAAATGGCAAAGAGCAGCCCTCGCATCATCCCCATTTCTACTTGCTACCGCTCAACTCGCCCAGCATCTCCCTCACAGCACCCATCTGCTTAGAGTCCATGTAGATCGCCGCCACCAAGCTACCATCCAATCCCGGGAACTCCTGCTGCAGCGTCTCCACGTTGCGATCGTCCACCGACTGCGGTCGCGAATTGGTGATTTCATACTGCTCCATCGCCTCACGCTGCTCGCCCCGCTCGTCGGCCGGGACGAAATCACTCTCGTTGAACGTCGAGGATTTGCCGCGTGGTGCCAGGCCGGGGATGGGAGCGTCTTGGTACAGGTTCTGTTGCTGCTGCTGGGCGTAGGGGTTGTATTGCTCGGTGCTCTGCTGAGACCAGGGCTGGGACTGGGCCTGGCCGTAGGAGGGTTGTTGGTTTTGCGAGTGGCTGGGTGGAGGGCCGGGAGGAGGGGCGTAGTGGGAGTCTTGGCCTTGGTTTTGGCCTAGTTGCCACGGGTTTGGGGAGTTTGATTGTTGGTAGAAGGGGTTGTTGGAGGTGGACTGGGAGTTGTAGGTTTGCTGGCCTTGGGGAGGGCGGAGGTTGTCGCGGGCGGGATCGGCCCATGGGTTGTCGTCGTTGGTGTTTTGGGTGGACATGGTGATGGTGTTGTTGAGAGATTACGATGTGGTGAGCTTGGATTGTCTGGTTTGATGCGCTCAGAACAGGTGCTGGACTTCGTGTTGGTGTGAAAGATGGCTGGTGGGAGTTGGAGTTTTGCTTTCTTCGTTGAATGTGTTTGCCTGGTGATGGTATGGTTGAAGAGGCGAGCTGGTCGACTTCCTCAAGCTGACTGCGCCACACCTCGTCATCAGACAGTGGCTGGCGCTCTTTAGTCCCCGCATTGTTGTCCTCGTCGGCTATCGGCGCCGTTCTCCTCGTCCCTCGTGTCCTCTCTTATTACTTGGCCACGCCATGTAGCTTCTACATATCCAGTGCCAGGAGCGAACGACATTTCTCACAGGCTTCACTTACATACTGGCATGTATATGCAACCATGACTTCCCTCTTCCGTCACCGTCTCGCGCACCACCTACGTCCAGCTGGCCGCCGGAGCTTCTCCATCTCCCCACGCACCTCGGTAGCCAACGACCATGTGCGCATTGTCGAGGTCGGCCCAAGAGATGGCTTGCAAAACGAGAAAACGAGTATACCCGTCGAGACCAAGATAGAGCTGGTCCGCCGGCTGGCAGCTACTGGTATCGAGACCATTGAGGCTGGCAGCTTCGTGCATCCGAAATGGGTGCCGCAGATGGCCGCCTCGGACAAGGTGCTCTCGAGCATTCTGTCGAGTCCTCCTAAGGCACCGCAAGCTATAACATACCAATGGCTTCTGCCCAATGTCAAGGGTCTGGATAACTACTTCAAAATCATGAACGCTTCGCCCACGGACGCGTACCCATCGCCGCCGCCTTCACCGTCACCCGAGCAGGACTCGGAGCCGGCGTTGAACACGAGTAGCCAGGACCCAAATGCGATGCCTTCAGGAAACCCACGCGCCTCGTCAAATATCCCAAGCGGTCAGACCCACGAGGTCTCTATTTTCATGGCCGCTACAGAGTCCTTTTCGCAAAAGAACACCAACTGCAGTGTGCAGGAGTCCCTCGATCGTTTCGCACCTCTGATGTCCTCATGTCGCGATGCTGGCTACAACGTCCGCGCATACATCTCAGTAGCCTTAGGCTGTCCCTTCGAAGGCCCAGACGTCGACCCTCACCGTGTTGCTGACATCGCCGCCAGCTTGTTAGAAATGGGCGCCGATGAGATCTCTGTCGCTGATACAACAGGCATGGGAACTGCCCCAAGGACACGGAAACTGCTGCAAACGCTGAAAGAAGCTGGCATCAGGAGCGAGGATCTCGCGCTGCATTTCCATGACACATTCGGTCAAGCGCTGGTCAACACAATCATTGCGCTTGAGCATGGAGTAAGAACTTTCGATTCCGCGGTAGGTGGCTTGGGTGGGTGCCCGTACTCACCGGGCGCGACGGGGAATGTGGCGACGGAAGATTTGGTCTACACGCTGCACTCGCTGGGCGCGAAAACTGGAATTGACTTGGACGAAGTCAGCAGGATTGGCGATTGGATTACCGGTGAGATTGGTAAGGCGAATAGCTCGAGCGTTGGAAAGGCTACGCTTAGTCGTCTGAGAAGGCAAGCCTGAGTGTGCGCTGCATGGATATCATGTTGTAGAGAGTGTGCAGCCACAAGGCCATTGACGGAGCATGTACAGATAATGGTTCCGAGTATCGTCTGCAAAGTCGCTTGCACATTCCCAATCTGTCGATTTCTCACCTTGACGTCGAGGTATCGAAATCGGACAACGTTCTTCGATACGTGATGTCGCCGCGGACCATTGCGTGCAGCGGCCCACAAGGCGCTGCCGTCGCTTGGACCTCATCATGAACTCTAATCGTTACGTTGAGTATACGACGAGTCTTTCACGAGCAACGAATACACTCACGCTTTGATCGAGGCCGGCTACGTCGTGTCGTACGGTTGGGACGAGATTGAGTTTTTTGCAAGCAGAACGAGGTGCCGTTGCCCCAACCCGAACCCTATTCTCGAAAAGTGATATATCTTCGATGCGCCTATACTTGCATATGGAGTCGTATGGCTTGTATGTAATGATTCTGGCTCTAGCCAACCCATACACAGTGCGATACTGATGATCGCATATGTTTGTTTCGTTGCTTTGTTGATATAATCAACTTTTTTTGTCAGTAGACGTTTTGACTTTCGAATGTGACCACGACTTCCCAACAGAGTGATCATGGAAAGAAAACCACCCAACATGATTGAATGTTCATAACAGCAAACGCAGCATCCCGACTCAAGGTGTGATCAGCTCAAACTCTGCAACTGATGGTACATCTTCAACAGAGTTGAGATACGACCGTTGCATCGATCAAAGTACACCCGTCGCACGTATGAACGTCGGCCGCCGGAGTTCGCCGGCGGGGAGACCTTCCGATTCTTGAACCATCATGCTTCAATGTATTCGGCTCAGGTATATGGGCGCGATTCGATCAAGTATACTGTTAACACCAATCGTTGAAGAGTAGTCTTGATGGAACAATATCATATCCATTCTCGCCATTCAGCCGCAATCAAAAACATACAACCATGCAAGCTACACCCCGGCGACCATGCCTATACAGGCTCAACACGCCGCTCAGCTGCCAAGCCGCCACCGGCCAACTTCAGCTGAGACCACTTCGAAGGATTCTGATCCCAACATGCCGTCCTTCACGTATTTTGCTGTGCTTGCAAACTCTCACAGTCACGGGGGAGCGTGCGCTGATCGCCTCTCTCTGCCCGCTGCGTCCTCTTCACCGGTGCGCTAGCCTATCGCCTTCGTACGATGAAGGCGCAGCCATGTGCAGGACTGGCGTGTTCCCTGTAAAGATACGCCAGGCCAAACCACTATATCTCACTTTCGCTTGTCCTCGCTTACTTACCTACCGGCCGTCTTCCCTATTTCCTCCTCTGTACACGTGCGCGTGCCATTCTTCCAAACGACATTGAACACGTAGTTCGGCAAGGGCCTATATTCCTCCTGCTTTCTCGTGCAGACATTGCAATTACGGGCGCTCGTATTCTTATCACTCCACCCTCCTACTTCTGTCTGCATCGCGAGTGCGAAGGCGTCTGGTCCTATTCGTATTCCCTTTTTCGGTCGGAGGATTCCTGGGCTTGGGTTGCGAATCCTGCAGGCGTTTTCGGTTGCCGCCCTGCTTTCACTAGAGCACAATGGAGATGTTCAAGGTAGCGTTGTTCGCGATTGCGATCCTTGGGGTTGATGGCGCACCTTTTGATGGTGAGTAGCCAATGGTGCAGCTTCTCGATATCGGACGAAGTACTGACACAGTACACAGAGCTCAGGGTGCGACAAAATGACACCACCAACACTACTTCCTCAGAGCCCGAACAAATCTGGACCATCTTCTCACCACAGACAGCAGTGTCTGCGGAAAGTTTGGACCTACCTGGAGAGGTGACGACAATGCCGGTATATTCATCGCCTGTGACAGAAATCACCCGCCTCTCTCTTGGTGCACCGATGCCTGAAGTCACCGAGACTACGACGGAGACCAAACAGCCAAAAGCAATTGTCCAGCCAACAGGTATATCGTTGATACTCCCTGTCACGGACGACGGCTCGGACAAGACATCTCCCATCACTGTGCTTCCAACCGCTCATGTTGAGAACTCTGTCACATATATTGTCGTCCCTGGCACTGCGACTACTAGCGCTTCGCGCGCTCCCAAGATGCCACATCTGGAGAACCCGGGCTCTCAAATTGACCACCCATCAGAGCCTACAGATAGCCCAAACTCGCAAAGCGGAGACGATGACGTGAATCGTGAGACCTCCGGACCTGGTGCATCTACCAGTCAACCTACGCAAGCCGGAGTTGTTATTCCTAGCGAGACAGGCGGCGCCGGGGATGAACATAGTGGTGACTCGCAGACTCAGGACGCTCAGGACAGTCAACAGGGTGCAGTCACTACTGGAGGCTCAGCTGGGAACACAGAGCCAATCGCATCGCCAACCTTCGTTGTCAACGACACGCCTCTTGTCGCTGGAGGGTCACCCATCACGGTCGACGGAACGACATACTCGCTTGCTTCGACTGGATCAGCCGTTGCAGTGAACGGTAACACCGTGTCGTTCACGACAGACAGCCAGGGCCTGGCTGTGCCTGTCGGACCTACGGGCGATGCGTCAGCTGGCGGCTCTACGGACTCTGCCGCAACCCAGGCATTAGGTGGTCTTTCAATTGCGCCCGCCGAGGCCACCACAACTGGCGAGACATCACAGGAGACTGGAAGCACCGGAGAGCAGCAGTCCAGCGGTACTGCAAGCAGTTCGCGAGGAGCGTCTTCTACTTCGTCAGCAAGAGGCAATGAAGGAGCCACCGCGACTACGGACGGTAGCGCACCTTCGGTCCAGTCCGACAATGCTGGGGCTTCGAACTTGCCGTGGTCTATCTCTGCCATTGTAGGAGCCATTGGGCTTCTTGCTGTGGTAGTGTGAGAATGCAAGAATGGTCTTCGCATGGATCACACCGTAATCGAGCTGCATACTATTTACAACATCCTGCTACCCAAGATGGTTATGACGGCCAGCGTCACAATTTGGGTGTAGGCTATTTACGACACACTGCTATCCACAATGATTGATGGCCTTCAGCGTGCTGTTTATCTCCCACGTTGTCGACATTCCTCTTTGAAGGTCTCCTCCCGCGCAGCCTTGTCCAATTTGGCGCGCCGCTTATGAAGTTTCGCGAAGCTGGACTTTTCCATCATTCCCCTCACCTGGACGTCGCCAGCACGCTCTACTGTTATGCTTTCTGTGACGTGGACATGTGCATTCTCTCTCACAACTTGACCGTGGTAAAGCGACACGAGTAAAGATTGACTCGTGTCCTTCCTTGAAGATCTCTCGTCCTTCACAGAGAGCCACTCTTCTGGGTCCTCATAGCTCTTGCTTTGCACGCCCTTTCCACCGTGAGTGTAGATTGGCAAGCATTCAAGTTGCTTGTGGAACGTGCGAAAAACAACCACCAAACGACATTTGCTGAAAACCGGTCCAGCCGCCGACAGTGTCAATTCGTGATCGTCCCACGAAAGATGTTTGTTCATGTTCGGAGCATGAAGCGGTACATGCAAGATCTGACCTTGCAAGAAATCGATCCACTCGCTCTTCTCCTTCTTCCGGCAGACTTCCTCGGTCGGAACGGCGCAATGCCTGCAGGTACAGGTGCATGCACACTTCTTGCCTTTGCCTGGGGCCATGGAATGGGAAGGCGAGTCTCTGGTTATCGGATGATGTGTTTCCGGCCGACAGAATGAACGAACAAGAGATCAAGGCGAGATCAAGGCGAGATCAAGGCTATTC
>Ga0265797_10005008_pt1 | contig 19677 bp, 12 predicted proteins | sample P2T30metagenome_FD_192433 | JGI IMG/M metagenome (GOLD analysis project Ga0265797, IMG submission 192433) | Plant litter microbial communities from East Loma Ridge, Irvine, California - P2 T30 | ecosystem: Environmental > Terrestrial > Plant litter > Unclassified | place: USA: California... | reverse complement strand
ACCTTCGACTGAAGAAGACAAGCCGGCCTCACCACCGAAGCGCAAGTGCATGATCAAGTTTGCTTGCCCAGCACGAGCTGGCGCTGAGAAGAAGTCTGTGGAACCAGCACCGGGCAAGCGTCCGGTCAGTCCACCACCGCCACAACGCCGCATCTCCCAGCAGACCAGGCCTACTGCCGAGAAGGCTCATCGCGGATCTGACAGCACGGTCACTCACGTTTCACCCAAGAATCTTCGAGTCTCTTCCAGCACTGCAGTCACGACCAAGAACGACACACCACCGAAGCTCATTCGCAGAATTTCGAACGGATCCGACTCTGGTGGCGAAGGCACCCGCTTCCATGAATTTGCCACCAGTGACGATGAACCCGAGGAGTGGATTCAAGAATCCACATGTTGGCGTTCAAGATTGACAGTCAGCGACACTCTTAAGAAGGAAAACATCATTCGCAAGCTCGGTGAGGAGGTCGACGAAGAAGCTCTTCAAGAAGAAGACGAAGATGATTTGGACGACACCGACGACCTAGCTGATGATGATGATGAGGACGATGACGAGGAGGATGACGATTTGGATGTCGACGAGCTGGAGGACGACGATTCTGACGATGGATTCCATTCTGATAATGAAGAAGGCTTCGCTGTGTCCGATTCTGATGGAGAAGATAGCGAGAATGAGTGGTGGACGCCTGCTGGCCGCTCGACTGCAGCAACTTCTATGGACCACTTCGACCATCTCACAACAAACCAATTCAAGGTCAACAGGACGGGCTCCACTTCATCGATCGACTCCTCTGGATCAGATGGAATTTCGCCCGCGACGAAACGCAGGCACCCTCGTCATCATAAACCTTCGAGGTCACAAGCAATGGATATCCAACGACCCGGCACTCCGGATTTACCCGACTCGACTGATTTCGTTTGCGGTACTCTCGATGAGGACAGACCACTCGAGCAGGCCTACATCACGCGGATGAAGGAGCGTGAAGCTGCCAAGCACAGACCAATGCCACAGGATATCGACCCGACCTTCCCAACATCCGACCCTGACATGGACGAAGAGGACGACGAAGACATTGAGGATCCCGAAGAGAGTGAGTCTGAGGGCATCATGCATGGCGACATGGACCCGGTCAACGAGCGTGGCAATGAGAGGAGGCCATCCTTCAACCCCCGCCGCAGAAGTGTGCAACGCTCGCCACCTCCGACCACAAGGTTGCGATCTCCTCCTCCTAAGCGTTCCACACGCCGCTCATCGCCACCTCGTGCCGGCTCTCCTGCACCGAGACGTCCTTCACCAGCTCCTGTGAGGCGCGCAGCCCGCGCAGGATCACCAGCACCGAGGCGTCCTTCGCCGGCTCCTGCCAGGGTTTCTGCACGTGCAAGATCACCAGCACCGCGACGTGCCTCTCCCGCACCTCCGAGACGCTCAACTTGCCGATCGCCACCTCCGCCCGTCAAGCGCAGCGCTACAGCGCCTGTTCGCAAGCTCTTTGGCCAATCGCCACAGAGGATACGTTCATACGCTCAAGGTGCAGGCATGTCGTCTCCACCAAACACTCGTCGGGCTTCACCTACGGCTATCCCACCTACCGTCCGTCCTTTCGGAATCGGTCTGGGTGCTCGTCCAGCGCCACTCACCCATACCGCGTCACTACCTCGTACTGGTGGCTTCCAGATTAGCCGCATGGACCGCTTGGAAGCTCACGATCTTGAGGATGAATCCGACACGGCTGGTGAAACTCCTCTGAAGAAGCGTGGTGCCATCGACATTGTGAAGGGCCTCGAGAAGAAGAGGCTTCGTCGCAAGGAGAAGATGCACCAGAAAGCGTGCGCCAAAGCTGCTGCCAAGGGCGAGAAGCAGTACAAGGTCAAACCTGGCAAAGGCTGCGAGAGAATGCGCGAGGTTGGCCTCGAGTTGCAGAGATACAAAGGCAAGGGAGAGCACATTCTCTCTGTCTAGACACATCCAACAAACATTAAGATGGGTAGTGCGCAGCGCCGCTGCGATTCGCAGCATTTGGCCATACGTAATCATTTTATGATGGCCCTGGTCGCTGCGCTCACCCGACACGACACTAGAGGGAAATTCCACCGACTCCTCGACACGACTCTGGGAAATAAACCAGACGACTTTTCAACACTTTACTTGCATCCACTTTTCAAGCAAGTCTTTTTTACCGATGGCCTCTCCGCGGAAGACGAGGCCGTCTCTCTCTTTTATCCCTGATATGCAGCGTTCGAGCGCCTGTGGCTTACAGCATTGGGGAATTGGGTGGTTCCACGGATGGGTTTTTACTGCGAGGAGCATTGTTGAACTCGAGATATCCCGGTGGTCACTATTGGTTTTCTTTTCATCCCCCTAGCATTGGAAGCCGGCGTTGTCGCGGACGACGTCAAGGCGCGTTTTCTTCTTCTTTTTCTCCATTATTCCTTGTTGCCTGTTATTGGCACTTGGTGAACTTTTTGGGGAGTGTAGATATTGAACTTTTAGTATATGAAATGACAAGGAATACTTCCTTCACGTTTTTGAGAGCTGTGTCTTGTAGTACTGTTTTTGGTCCTACTTATCAATTGCGCATCATGAGTGGGCATCTCTTCTCTTCCTCGGTTTGGCACTGCGATTGACTTCGCTTAGACAGCGCTTTTGTGATTTATTAAATGCTTGGATATTTTGACCTAGTTGTCACTATGGTGTTTTCCTATAGACGTACAACAGTGCCCTCCCGTGCTCTGGTAGATGTAATGCCTGCTTTGGTCAAATGCGAGATGTGTTCACCGAAGGTAGCCTATATCCGTCACGTGCTCACGCGACAGCTGACGGCCAATCAGCTGCGCGGAGCCAGAACGCGCCTTCTTATGCTGCTCCCACTTCGAAAAGTACCCACGACAAAACACCAGCAGCGACTTTATACTCGCAATGCATGATGCCGCCTCCGATACTGAACGATTCGGAGGATGAAGAGGATGATGTGGTGTACGACGACTCGGTAGACAGTCGCTCCCGCTCGAGTGGCGAGTCCGCTCCGGGGATTCCAGCTTTAGACGGCACACGCGATACGCTCAACCAGAGCACGGGATCAACAGGTGAGCACTGTCGACAAGAACTTGCATCTGTTTGAATCGTTATTGACGAGCTGCAAGAACGCCTCAAGAGACAGATAGATGACGCCCAGAGGAATCTTTGCGGAGACTCCAGTGAACAGCGCCAGACCATCGACAGGAATCCGGCACATCCTGGTACCATCTCGCCATCGTTGAGACGTGCCAAACGTGGGAGCTCGGCCAGTAGAGATATACAGCCTGCCATGTCGACCATCAAGCGATCTAAAACCACTGGTAATACTTACGGTGGAGCTTCGACGAAAAAGCTTACAGCAGACGCTCGTTCACGAGAGGATTTCTCCAACGTGTTCGGACAAGACACTACTGCACCAAACACTTCACCATCCATTCGTTTTTCGGACCATTCTGGAGCTAAGAACTCCAGTGCTTTGCCTGCAGGCTCATTCCACGCCGAATTCGCTCACCACGAGCCTGCGATGTTCAAAGAGAGTGGCAGCACTATCCCAGACAACGAATCCTCACACGAGCGAATGGTCGAGCAAGCATTGCGAAGCAAGAGCGTCAGAGCTCCGAGTTCACCTGGCATCAAACTTGTAGAGTCGGATGAAATGCCGAAAAGTTCTTCCTTCCCGTGGTCTGCATCCGAGCAGACGGAGGCGGCGAGAAGCAACGTTCCCAGAGATGAGCATACTACAGTGCCAGAACCAGGCGTTGAGACTGAGACGGCCAGGCCTTCAGAGCCCGAAGGCTCTGTACATCATGCCGTCCCCATGCCGCTCAATGGCGACAGCCCTGTTCCAGGCCCGGCTACTGCCGTGATGGTTGCGCCGAGCACTCACAACGAACCGCATCGATCTAGTCCGACGGTGCATATCAGTCCTGTCGAGATCAGCGCTACGTCAGTTGCTCAACCAGAAGCGATGTCTGGCGATAAAATACAAAAGGCGAGCAGAGGACGCAAACGCAAGGTTCAAGAAGAATCTAGTGAACCACTCAACTCGGATGACATCGCTGTCGGACTGCCGAAAGAGCGATATGTGCCAAGACCCAGCAGGAGAAGAGCGACTTCAGTCTTAGAGGAGCCGATCGACTACTCAAGGATACCTGAAAAGGCAGCAAAGAGTAAGCGATCGAAGACGGTGGGAAGCAGCGCGAATTTGCCCGACACCCAGACACAGCTGACCAGCAACGAATCTCCCAAATCAGAAAGGAAGACGAAGCTGTCGAAGAATCTGGAAGCAGCGGAACCCGCGATCGCGACAGCTAACAAATCTGTCACAAACGACTCACCCAGTGCAACACCTGCTCACCTCTCCAAGTCTTCTCCCGTGGTCGAAGTGCCAGCAACGATTGAGACTCCGGCAGCTGAGTCGAAAGAAGCGGTACCGCACAGCACAACCAAAGCTACCTCGGAGGACAAAAAGGCCATCATTCTAGACGACGATCTTGCTTTTGCAAAACCACCTCCCAAGAAGAAACTCGCGTCAAAATCGAAACGTAGCGCAACCACTATCTTCGAGGACCACATCGAATTTGCAGGCAAGTCGAAATCTCCAAGTCTGAGCCAACAACAAGCCATGAGAAAGTCTGCTCTCAAGGATGTCAAAAACGACGCCTCTCCAGTGAAACGCAGGCGCAGTGGGAAAGCTGTTATCCTGGACGACGAGGACGAGGACGAGGAAGAGAACCTACCTGTGAAAAAGAGCTCTTCTCGCAAAGTTGCGGTTCCTGATGACGACGACGAAGATGAACTCGCCTTTGATCCTCAATCACAGCATGACCAGGTAGATGAGCCGCCTGATGAACCGCCAAAGAAGCGAGGCAGAGGACGCCCATCAAAATCGGCATCAAAAGCGGACGCAGAAGCAACCACCAAGTCTGCGAAACAGGACGACCACGCAGATGTTGATGATACCGTCCAGCCTGCTCCAGAGAAACCTACAAAGAAGCGAGGCAGAGGACGTCCGCCTAAGTCTGCCGCCTCTGTGCCCGTCGAGGACGAGAGTAAGGACGCAGACGAAACCAACAACGATCAGACGAAGCAACATGACGACAAATCGCTCGGAGAAAAGTCTACCGATACACCGGACACAGAGAGCGCACAAGCGAAACAAAACAGCGCCACAGTCATTCCCACACCATCTCCCGAGAAACAACCATCTATGGAGACCAAGGCGGCTCCCGACAAAAAGACCAAAGCCAGCCCAGCTGCACACTCGCCCATCAAAAGCTCGTCGCCAGCTCCGTTCCGAGTTGGCTTGAGCAAGAAGCATCGCATCCCTTCTCTGCTGCGAGTGATGAGGCCACCGCCGGCAAAGCTACCGTCGAAGCGATAATGATCCGATGCGGAACGAACAAGAAGATGAAGAGAAGTGGCTTGGCATGAGACGACTATATTGATACCCTTTTGCATGTGTTATACGTAGCTACGAAGGCAGGTGGAGGTCGGTGGAAGAACACACGGGTTTTCGCATCGGTGATTGACAGTGCTCGTTGCATCATTCTAATGCTGTAGTTGAGAGAATGAAGAAATGCATTTCTGTGGGCACCGCAAGGAACTCTCGTGTCCGTCTCATCGCTCAATGTAAATTCCACGCGTCTCATATAATATGCTATCGTTCTCTCTCGATTGATCGTTACTCGCTGTGAAGCGCAAGCACGCACTCGCAATCGCGGCACGGCCATATGTGTGTTTGTAAAAGCAAATGCATCCCATCCCAGTAATTTACCATTCCCAGTTTCCTCTTTATACATACTCGATTCTCATTGCACTACTTTCAATTCCACCGCGCCATTGCCAAGCGTCGAGATGCCATTGCCATGCTGCGCTCTCACGGTCTCCGCGTCCGTCAACCCTTTGCGCACCTTGAGCACGCTGTCCACAATCACGGCGTCAATGCCCTCCTGCGCTTGCAGTTTGCTGTTGTGGATGTCGTTGTTCAGCGAGCCGTACGACACGCACACGAGCCCGCTCTCCTTCACCACGCGGATCAGTCGAGGACACAGCACGAGCGGGTCTGCGGCGGCGACGATGCCGAGGAGTTTCCAGCGACTGGCGAAGCGCACGGCTTCTTGGACAGAAGACGCGCGGATATCGCCTACTTCAGAGGCGCCTGCGTCGGTGAGGAACAAGACCGGGATGGAAGGCTGCTTGAACGAGAGCAGCAAGCAGACGTCCGGGTTGAAAGACGAGAAGATGATGTTGCGCTTCTGGTTCATGTCGTAGACCAGACGCAGGATGGTGTCGACGTAGCTGTTGAGTTCGACGGCGTAGCTGTCCATGCCTTCGGCTTCGGTCTCGAAGAGCATGGGGTACTTCATCTCGATGTTGAAGCCGACGTGCAGGGGGAGTTTGTGGAACATTTCTTCGAGAGTGGCGAAAGGCGACTGGATGAACTCGCCGCGGACGTTGCCTTTGAATCCTTTCGTTTTGAAGTCGCGAGTGTGCTTCATGCGCTCGCGCATGTCGGTCCGGCGATCGTTGTCGGCGCCGCCCAAGGAGTATGAGCGTTGCGGGCGGTGTTTAACCTCATCGCCACTGCTGCTGTTGCTGTTGTTGTCACCGCCAGGTGCTGGCGATTGGGTGCGTGACGTGGCACGAGGCGTTCCTTCATTGACGTGGAGAAATTGTTCCAGCGTTAAGCTGTGCACAGGCACATCTGCTCCAGTCTCGCTCACCAAGAAGTCGTGATAGATGACAGGGACGTGGTCTTTCGTAAGCTGAACATCAAACTCGACGTACGACGCTCCCAAATTGGCGGCAGTGATGAAGGACTGGATAGTGTTTTCTCCAAGCTGTAGGGATGTCTTGGAAGCCATGTTCTTGCCAAGTCCACGGTGACCGATGACCATGGTGGAAGTACTTCTCCAATACGTCTGGTCTTCCGAGATCGCCATGTTAGGGTGCTGGAAGGGTGTGATGACGAGGAAATTGAAGTTGATGGTTCCAATCAGGTCGAGGGTATCTGCTGCGACCATGGGCACGCTAAGGTCGCCCTGCAACAACATGCGGCCAGAGCCAACAGTCTGTTTGATGGAAGAAAGTAGCGCTACGCCGCGGCCGATGACCTTTTTGGTGGAGCCTGAATAGGTCGGAATCAGGTCAAAGTACAACTTGACCTTGGAAGGGTCTTTCGTGCTGAAGGTAACAGGGGAAGTGCTGATATTCTCCTGGATGGGCAAATCAATAACAGATGGCTCGCCTGTTGCGCCTTGTGCAGAGACGACGACTGACAGCGCCGTATCAAGTTGCGTTGAGTGAACGTCAGTCAGGGCAATACTCTCCAGGCTCACTGGCGGAAGATTCTTCCTAGTGTCCATGGTGCCCAAGCTGACAAGAACCATAGACTCGTCTTTCAGGTAACGATGGCCGAACTCCTTCAAGGGCCCAGGTACTCTCTGTGTGCCGTTGCCATCTTTCGACACGCCATTCGAGCGTCGGTCTTCGAGGGGTGTTGCATCGGCAGGCTGGCTTGGTTTGGCCACGGGTTCAGGGCCTTCGTGCAGTCGCGGCGCTGGAATGACCAGTGCCAATCTCCTAGCAATGTCGATATGTCCTCGCAGAGCAGCGTGCTCCTGAGGTGTCCAGCCAGATGCATCGGATTTGCTGGGGTTTGCTCCTGCGGCTAGCAAAAGCTCAACCACTGGCAGATGGCCGTCAACACATGCTATGAATAGCGGCGTCCAGCCGAAAGTCTTCTCTGCTATTTCAGGGTTGACGCCGGGAGCGTTTAGCAAGATCTCAGCGCACTCGGTATAGCCGAACCGCGCGGCGATGTGAAGTGCGGTTTCGTTTTGTTGATCACGGTAGTTCACGTCTACACCAGCGTCGACAAGAAGTTCGATGATCTTGTGGTAGCGGCGGTGCGTAGCCAATTCCAAGGAAGCGCCACTCTTCTCGACCTGCTTGCGGGCTTTAGTGATCTCTTCGTTGTCGCCGTATTCATCCTCAGCGAGCAGCAGTGCCTTTGTGGTCCTGTAATGTCCGCCGATGACAGCAAGATGAAGTGGCGCATAACCCTCAACGTCTTGCCATCCCACGGAATCGATGCCACCAGTCACATCGAAAAGATCCCAGTCTTGCATATGCTTCATGAGCTGCTGGGTTGCCGCGACCAAGCCATATTGCGCAGCGTAGTGCAGTGGAATGCGGCCGTACACATCCTTTGCGTGGGTAGCTAACCTCTGCTCGGGCGAAAGATGGTCCAAGACAAATGTCAAAACTTTGACCGCGGGGTCGTCCTTGCCGAGTGATGTTGCAGGATCACGTTCGATGACCTGGAACGTATCGGGTCCGCGGATTGGTGCTTCTGCAGCGTTGATGTAAACTGGCGCCCTAGCCATTTCAGTGATGCCATTTGATGGACTCGAATCCTCCAAAGCACGCGAGCGCCCGATCGCTATAAGAAGTCGGTGCAAGCAGTTTCGTTTATTGATCTCATCATCCTGGTCAATCGATGGAAGCTGCTTAAGAAGTGCTGCGATGCACTTCCAAGCACGGAAAGAGATTGCTCGTTGAAGTAGATCCAGGAGGAACTTCCTGTGAGCGGCAGGAGTGGCGTTCGCCAGCGCGCTGTCAACCAATTCAGACATGCTAAGGGTGTCGTCGCCACGAATCGCAGTGTCGAGGTTTTCGATGGTTGCAGGATGTACTTTGAGTGCGTTCCGCGATGCGACTCTGTGCAGTGAGCCCGATGCGCCCGAAGCAATTGAGCTGTTGTCGTCTTTTGGTCTTGCTTCATTGAGGGCAGAGAGCCAATCGTTGATAGCTCGCATGTCCTGCGTCAACTTGTTGTTCGTCGCAAACGGCTTGGGATCGACTTTCGAGCTGAGATACCGACTCTGAGCCGACGAAGTCTCTATCTTCTTATCCAGCTTCTTCGTGATCTTTATGAAACCTCTGCGGTTGACCTCACCGTACCATTGCAGCTTGCGATATTGTCCTCTTACTTCCAACAGTGTGCCCATCAAATCTTGCATCTCATCTTTGTCCATCGCGTCCGGCAGCTTGGACGACATGCCATAGCGCTCGAAAAGCAATCGTAGTCGTCGGGAGAATTCGGCATACTTGCGATTGTAGAAGGTGTCGACGTCCTCTAGCTGGCGATCAAGAGTGTAGAAGAAGCCTGTATGGTGGTTAGGTTTTCCGCCTCAATGGTGGTGCCAGTCTCACCGTACTGGCCAAGTCCGCATCCTCCCCGGCGCGCGTCTCGTTTTTGGCTGACTTGATGATCTTTTTCAAGGCCTTGTAGTCGATATACGATGATGCCCATTCCGGGACTTGATTGTGTGGAAGGTTCTGTCCAAACTTCATCGTGCCTTCCCGCCGCGATTGTGAGGCAAGGAGAGGTCACGAGAAAATTACGTCAGGATATCAAAGGATATATGCCAGGCAGAGTGCACTGCAGATGAGCGAGCAAAGCGAAGAGCGAACAGCTGGAAACCAGGTCGCAGTGAGATTAGATACGCGTAAGCGTTGTATGGGCGGACGCGACGGTGTTGAACGCCTTTGCCTGCAGTTCCATTGAGCAGCAGCGAGCGACTGCAGCCAGAGAGATGTTGCGAAGATTCGCACACGTTCCAATTGGCGAAGATGGTTGGCTGGTGAGCGATGACAAGCTCTTAAAGAAAGACGAAGTTAAGGTTGACGAGATCCAATCGCGGGCGGCACGTGGGGTAGTTATCTGAGTCTGTCTCGTCTTGGCCCGCAAGCCTTTTCACGGTCACGCTCACCGCAGTTTGTGTACTTGATACTCGTGTGCTCGCGTCTCACGAGTAATGGTATATCCGGAGAATATGGACGGGCAACACGTCTATCGTACGGAGGGAAGTTGAGGCTTCGTGGTTGTTCGCCTGAGCGTGGTTGCCACATGACCGGATAGCCGGTTAACAAGCCTGGACGCTGGTGGGTGCTTCGAAAAAGGCTAAGATCGGTCACATTGGCATCTTGGTGACACAAGACGCGTGCAAGTCGCACCAGCAAACGTAGCACACCGCTGCTTGCCTCTGAGAGTAGGAGTTTGCTATGCCTCGACAACTACCAGCACCCGCCGAGTCACCTTCGTTACGGTGATGCACTGATGATAGATAAGAGATAAGATGGGAGCTCCCTCAAGCTTTCCAATATGCTTTCGACGATCCCGGTGCCGATCCCTTGCGCACTCGAGTATAGCCATGACAGCAGAGCTCCGTCCAGCAGTAGTTGGGTACAGCATAGCGGGTGTCAGTGAGAAGAACTAGGCAAACAGCAGCATCACCCACCGGTCATGATATCAAATCCTTAGCCTGCCATAGATGAAAGACGGTCATGGAAGTCTGCACGCACGTGTAAAAATCGACGACATGATGATCGGCGTACCTCCCACTGAACCAACCGTCCGGACAGAGCTCCGATACCGTTGACGTATGCATGGTTGGTTTCGAGTTGATAGCAAACCGTTACAATCCACGGCGACCAGGACCTTTTCCGTAGCCTCGTCCGCTAGGACCAGGAGGTGGAAAGCTTCCAGACGCTGTCGGCTTTGTGCATGTGCAAAACAGAGCATGTCCTGGCCGACCGGCCTATACTGTAGTTCATGCATGCTGTGGCACGTTACACGTAGAACATGTCAGTCCCATCTCGTCATCCAGAAACAGCAGTGGGCCGACCTTGCATACAGGAATTGATTGCTCTGTCTGCTATGACCCGAAAGTCGCCGGCTCCTCGATCCCATTAAACCTTGAGAGCCGAGAGGGCAGACCAACAGACGGTGCAAGGCATGTCCGGTCCGAGTACACGGGCACTGAACCAGAGCCCGCCAGACAAGGTCCGAGAACCTCCAAACCATGTATCCTCAAACGCCATCACCATAGCCAAAGCCAAAGCCGCCTCAATCATATCAAACAGCGCATTAATTCCCTCGCCCGTAGCACAAAAGTCCCCCAAAAACACAAAACATCTCACGACCGTGTAACTCACGCGCCACAGTTCCACTCACCGACATCCAGCCTGCAGTAGCACAAAACCTCCTCTCCTCAGCATCCACGTGTCACCCACGCGTCCAGCCCCCTTCACAAATCCATCCACATCCACATCCACATAACCACGAGCGCAGCGCATGCGGCACGCACGCGTTGATGCAGCCGCCAGCGCCAGCGCCAGCCGCCAGGCCCGCCAGCGATAACAAGCCAGATAGTCCAAACGTCGTCGGGGGTCGGGGAGCATCCCTAACGCCACAACTCGGCCTGCCGAAGACGGCAAGCACGGCTGGACTTCCAGAAACAGCACCGCTAAAAGACATGTCGACATCGAAACCGCAACCCGCATCGGTGCCGCTTCCACACTTTGTTCCAATAGCGCGCATCTCCCGAGACGGGCGCTTGAACCGCGAAGCTTTGCTTCAGCCTCGAGGACGACGGACGGCACGGAAGACTAGACCCTCGTGCTTCAGTTGTCTCGCTCGCGTGGGAGCGTTAGAGGCAGGGCTTCGTTTCTTTTTGTCTTGCATGTGCATGTAATGAGCGCATGCATGGCACATGCAGAGGAGAGACGTTGCGTGTGTTACCGACGGAGGGCGCCTCGCTGGTCGGCCGGTCTGTCAAAGTCTGTATGTATGCAAGCAAGCGAGCCAGCCGGCTTACTGCGGAACGGTCAAGGGTGAGGAGGAGTGTGGCATGCCGTCTTCGACTCGAGTTGCCGGTGCGTTGATATGCTGTTAAGCGAGGAGGGGAAAGGGACGTAGGATTCAGGAACATGCGCTCCGTACACCAGGTTCAGTGCAGGGGACGGCGCTTGTGGCGGACGTTGAGGAACTCGTATGGTTCGTGCATGAGAACTCGTGAATGTGAAGTCTCCTTTCACGAGAGGGTAGGCTTGCACATACGGTATACAGGGGAAAAGGCACAGGCATGTAAGTCGAGAGTAGTTTCTTTTTTTGATTGAGATCATCTCACGGAACAACACTGTGAGGGTCACGACGAAGCAAATGATGTTAAACAACCGCCGAAAGAATCCTACATCCTCGCCAATTGAACAATGCTCCAAACATTACAATCTAGCTGTGTTTCGTTTTGAAAAGGAGGATCTCCGTCGTCTTACAAACTCCCACTACCTTCGCGCAAAGAAATGCAAACCGCCATCGCTCAAATGTCGTAAAAATCGTAGGTGTTCTGAACGGCCAAAGAAAGACCGGGAGTGGAATGGATAGGTCAAGCTGGCAAGCAGAAGCAGTCTGTCTTCGCTGGTGCTGCTGTTGATCGTGGTTTCGCTTATAAAATCGGCGGAGTGCTTGCAAACCTGGTGGTATCATCGAGGAAGAAGGGCGATAAACACCAATGTGCATATATTTTTGAGCTACTGCTCGAGTGAAGGTGGTCACCTTATACGGTGACGAGAGGTGCTTGATATGTGGCGGAGTGTCCAGCAAGTCGTGCCTCAACAGAATGGAGCACTGATGCGTCGATCGACTTGTCCTTTTTGTTCCTGCGTATCGCAGTCAGCAGATGTAAAGTATTGGTTACCAAGATGCGTGATACATACGGGCTTCTAATACAGTCCGCACACTTTTCGTGCTGGCAATTCGAACACCTGTCTCGATGGGTGAAGATCGATTCGCAATGATCGCATGTCCAGCGCACCCTTTGTCGTGGTTGCTTGAAGACACGTTGGACAGCGGGTCTTGGTCCATTAGGATTCAAGTTGTGCTTCGCCATGTGATACAGCTCCATACCACCAAGACCTCCGAGTGAGTTTGAACGAATGGTGTAAATGAATCTCAGAGGCTCTGTCTCGACTTTCGGTTCCTGGACTTGCGATACAGGGGCGACAGGCGTCTCCTCAACAGGCACTCGCTCCGCTAGCATTGTCACTGATGGTCCTAACACTGCATCGTCCCCTGGAGATGCACTGGCTGCTTTCGCGAGGATCTCAGCAGATTCCTTCTCACGCTTCGTCTTCTCAAGCAGCCTCAAGACTCGCTGTGGTGGCGCACGGGTACAATCACCACACCTCCCGTGTCCACAGGAAGTGCACACTTTGTCGTGAGCAAAGGGAGTCTTGCATTGATGGCAACTCCAGTGTAGTCGTATGCGGACTGGTTTTTCGACTCGTCTGATTTTGTTAGGAGGGTCCTGTTGTGGTCTCTTGGCTGCCGGGTAACGAAGGCCATATTTCTGGAACAGGACTTTAGCCTTCTCCTCTGAGATACCAGGGCGGCTTGTTGTGGCATCGACCGGGATGATTGGCTCCTCAGTATCGTCGAAATCATCTATCGCAAGTTCGTCCTCATCGACCTCCAGTGCATGTTCATGTGTGGCCGCAGTCGACGGTGTGGGTGGTGCTGGAGCGACGCCAGCATCCTCGACAGCAGGTGTAGTCACCTGTGGTTGTATTGTTGGTGTATTGGGCTGAGCAGTAACAGGCGCCGCCTTGTTGGAACCTCTGCGTGTGAAGACGGTCTTGAATCTCTCTAGGGCGCGCCCGAAGCTGGACCGCCTGCCAGCGCTCTCGGCAGCCGGCTGCTGCGGCGAGTCGTCCTGCGCTCCCGAAGACATGGTTGTTATGGCATGCCAGGTCCTTCCCTTCCAAACAGATCCAGCAGTCGCGAGAGTGGGAGAAGTGGTACAGTAGTTGTAGCTGAGATGAATGCCCAAATTCCAGGGAACAGGTAATGGGGCGCAACAATGCAATAAAGCCCGACAGACGGTGCAGAGAACCGGCGCTCTGGGCGATGCAAGCTAGGCCTGTGAGGCTGCTGAAGGGCGGCAAGCACCCTTGGGTCCTTCCTGGTAGCTGCACGGGCAACCAAGGGCCCCAATGATCACCAAGTCGGTTCAACTCCACTTGTGTGCATGTCCAATCGGAGGCGTCTGGTGGATAGGCTCCGCGCCAGGGTGACTTGGACAGCGGACGGCGCGCGCGAGCCGTTGTGTTATTGACTGAGATTGACAGCTTGATTGGGAAAGTTGACTTCCCAGCTGGTGACGACCGTTGGTGTTGCGATGATCGTGTATAAGCGAGATGTCAACGGCGTCTACAATTGCAGCCGAGAAGCGGTGCACTCCACGATTTGCCCAAGGCTTGATGGGTGGCGACAGACGACCTATCAGGCTACAGGCTATCAAGCCATCAGCTGTGCGTATGTGCACCGCCCGGCCGGGTCAGCACGCTCGTACCGTCGTACGTCGTATCATCAAATATGCACGCAGGCAAGGCAGGCCCGGCCCCGACTTGCTCATAAAATTCGTCGTCACAGCACAAGCTGCACAGCTGCTCGGGGAGTTCTGTAGGCCCTCCGAAAGGCCCTAAGCGAGACGACGTGGACTCGCGTCGACCTGCTCTCGCTCGCACTACTGCCATGCCTCCTGTACGTACGGAGGTAAGGGAAAGCACTGGCGGTCAATGTTATTGGATCCCATCACAGTGCATGAACAGGAATGGAATGGGCCCCGAAAACAGTCTCTTCGAGGGATGCCAGCGAAACAGCCGCGCACCAGCACAGTGCACTCGCGCCCTCGCGTGTTTCAGTAGAGAAGCAGGCAGAATTCCCGATTCCACGGTGCTCACCGCGACACTCCGGCGGGATGCGCGCCAACGCCCTGGTGTCGCGTGAGGGAGCGCCAAGGGCGTGACCCATCTTCGATTGCCGGCAGGGGTGTGGTATTTTGTTCCGGATCCGAGTCTGTGGGATAACCATGACCCTTGCTATAAGAGTCATGTCGAACTACAGGGAACAAGGGCTTAAGGGAAATGGTGGAGAGCAATCCTTTCACATGCCTTCACATTACCTCTAACACTCATCTCCGACGACGACGTGGAATGAGCGTGGAAAATCACTCGACGCGTCTCCAGGAGAAAAAAGGATTGCATCCACCGCCTTTATCTCACAAAAGCACACGCCTTACACGCCGGAGCTCCACGCGTCTCGCACAAAGTTCACCTGCAACCACTATACGTGAAAGCGGTCAATAATGGGTCCGCGGGCTGGAAGGCTTGATCCAGCAGCGCAAACACACGAGTCAAACAGAGCTTGCTGACACCGACCCACCGCCATGGTACGGTACCTCAGACAAGAATATGACGCCTTATCGCAACCGTTCCCCGAAGAGCGGGAACGACTCACGCCACGTTGGTACCCTACGTCTGTCACGGAAGCGTCGCCGAACCATACACCGTCGTGATAATTCTCGTGGGACCCAGTCAGGCGGTGCATAAACTAGCTAACAACCTGCCAACGAAGGAAAAACTCAGCCCTAGCATATTTCTCGTCCGGAGTTGTGTCCAGCCGAAATCCATACAAATATCCTGCATATCAAGACATATTTCGCAGGGCTACAGATGTTCGGTTGATAGTATGTTTAGGGCAGGTTGAGAATCCTGCATACACGTGCATTTGACCTGGTTGGTTTGGGAGCGGACATGAGCTGATGCAGTCTGGCGTGCAATAATGTATACTATATGCACATCGCTAAGGTGACTGGGTCTATATTACAATTGTGAAACTGCTTTGCCTCTCGGTACCAGCACGCCGCAACAGGGGAGACGACAGACTTGCAGCAACAGTCGTAGGAATGTCGGTGATCCTCCCTGAAAAGCTAGAGCTGCCGCCCATGGTCGTTGCGGTGTTATTGCTGCTGGTCTGATGCGCTTCTTGCATGGCTGGTCAGTGTCGATCGACGATAGTAGCAAATGTAGCCGCTCATCCTAGACTTCCAGTACGTGCAGACAAACCCCGGAAGTGACTGCAGGCCCCAGGCAAAGTCGTTCGGCCAGTTGCCGGAGACGGCCATGTGCGATGGACACACATCAACTTTTGTGCAAGCTTGCCCTGATGGCACTCAGTAGTGACAGCTCATCCCACACGGCAAGTGGATCTCGTAGTGATTGCCTCTAGCGACAGCGTTCGCTTCTCACTTGCCTCTCCCCCGACCAGCACCACCTCCCCGACCTCCCCGACCACCTCTGCCACCGCCTCTGCCTCCGCGCTTAGCGCCAGGTCCTTTGCTCGCGCGCTCGTAAATCCTCTCCTTGCCAAAGACCGTATCCGCGACTCGCAAGTAGCTCGTCACGCCTTGGTCGACGATGGCAAGAATGACGTTCTTGTAGCCCCATCTGAGCTTGCCGTACAATTGCACGTTTTCAAGCGGTGGGTCGTACGGTGTTGTCTCAAGCAGTGAGCTGAGTTGCTCCAACGTGGGCACCGGGTTTTCGCGTCCGTTGACGACTGCGATGCGGAAATCGGGAGGTCCAGGGTCAGACTTCTTGTATGTGGTTGAGCCGGGCTTGTAGACGTGGTATGTGATGCGGAATGCAGGGTCGGTCTCTGGAGTCTCCGGCGAAGAAGGCTTTCGTGCAGCGGAGCTGTCGTGGTAGTCGATGATGGCCAGACGACGGTAGATATCGTTGTAGTTGCGGTACAAGCCTGGCGATACCAGGGAGTCTTCGTCGGAAGTCACACCTGCTTCCACGGACGACGAGAACATAGCTTTCCAGAGCCGACTGGGATGTAAGAAGCCTAGTTCTGAAGTCCTGCATGGGTAGTGCTTCTCGGTGAGCGGTAGGCCGGGGCCGTTGTAGCTTGGTGCCCGCAAGACAGTATAGCCTTGTCTCTTCAACGCAGAGAAGACCGAGTAGCGCTCGTATGTGAGTGCACCACCGTGAGACGCGTCGTCTCCGATGAACACAGCGTGGCCGCCCTGTAAACTCATCGGAAGGCCCATCTCGCCAGCAGCGATTTCCTCATCAGCTGCAGGCCACCTGATGTCAAGTGTGCCTCTCTCAAGCAGATACAAAGCCTCCTCGGGCAAAAGCCATAGTCGGTGCCCTCGCCTCTCATTTCCAAGTGGGTCCTCGTTCAAAGGCAGCGTCTGGCCCATCTTCGTGAACAAAGGCCCTTTGGGGTTATAGGCGTACGCCATATTTGATTCTGGGTGATACGTTGCGATCGTGTGGTGCTTCGGCTGATGTATCCGCTGGAACGCTAGCGCATTGTGCATTGCTTGTCGCGAAGCAGATAATGTGTTGGATTGGAGCGCGGTGGCATGCGGTTCGAAATCTTTCTCACCACGCTTGGGGATCTTTGCATCTTCGGCGCTGTAGGCAGGTCAGTTGCTGCTGTGTTGTATACCTTGGGTTCAATCAGTCATTCTTACGATAAGGCAGCGAGAAAACGAAAATCCTGAGTTTCATCGGAGAGGTCGATGTCGTCTGCAGACGGGCCCGCTCTAGGGATTACATCTTCATCTGCGTCGGCCATCGCTGTGTATGACCTGTGAAGAGCGTGCTGGTTTTATAAAACGTTGTTCGAGTGGCGCTCTGCATGCACTTGAGACTGCAAGGTGCAGCAAGCTGAGAGGCAGTGAAATTTCGAGGCACGTGCTCGAACCACAGCACAGCACTTTGAGCACCTCACCACCAAGGCACAACTTACATGTCCTTTTGCTGAACAGTCATAGTACAGATCTCTAATCCAATATTTCAAAAGAACACCATCCTATTATACTCTCAAGCTCAATTGACTCATTCTACATTGCGGCGTCCACTTCTCACATATTTCACAAAATGGCCACTTCACAAGATGACGAGCTCCTGTCAATAGTAGGTCTCATTGAACATCATCAACTTACCACAGTTGAGCTAACTTGGCTCTTGCTAGCTCTTGGTCTCTTTGCGCAATGCAGCAGCGACCTTCGGTGAAGGCTCAGCCCCATACGAAAGCATTCGTGCCAGCGTCGAGCAGCACGTCCAGTCCATGAAGACCAATGGTCAAGTGACCAACATCACACAAGCGAGACAAGCACCTCAGCCAGCATCACCCTCAGCTCTATCTTTCGGAAACCTTGCCCATAGGCCCAAGCCACGGTCGAATTGAGATTTGACGATTTTATAACAAAGCTCATTGCAGATGGGGTATCTCGAAACTATCAACGTCGATTGTGAGAAAACGCTGCAAAACTCCTCCTCCACTACCACCTGCCATAAAAAGCTTTTGAGGTTGATCGTATGCCCATTAAGGCATTTGCGCGATATCAAAAGAAGCCTTGGGCAATGGTCCGCGTGAAATGCCAGCAATCGTTGCGGCAAAAGCAAAAGGAAAAGGAAAAGGAAAAACAAAAGCAAAGACACCCAAACTCCTTTCAGCAATCCAGTTGACATGATGTGCTGTCCGTCCACAGCGAAGGCAGTAATCGCTCGCTTCGTCAAGGCTTATCGCTCGTTCTCAACGCTCGTAACTGAGCGCTTGCGCTTCGTGGCAGCGGTTTTCTCGACGGTGAGCGGCGTTGGCATAGCCACATGTTGAGTCAAGGTTGGGTCCGGGATGGGTTGAGGAGCTGGAGTGTAGCCTTCAGGGGCGCCACTCGCGGGAACGGGGTTCACGGCAGCGTTGAACATGCCAAACAACCCGTCAGATACTGGCTGTGGTGTCGGCGACTGTTGGGCACGGTGCGTGCATCTCTTGTGAGACTTGATACACTTTGCACAGCGAGGACCTTGCTTCAGCGCACTTCCACCTGGCGTTCCTTCGCGTTCGGTCTTGACGGCCTTCCTCGTCTTCTCTTTCTTTCCGGGCTTTGCTACACTGTCCGTCGGTTCGATCGTAGGCATGATCTGCTGCTCATGTTCGTTGTCTTGTAACTTCTGGCCAACATCATTCGTCTCGTGTCCAGTGATCTGTGTGTTTGGGGCCTTGTTTTGCATGATGGGCGTGGTCACTTGCGCTGCTGGTAAGAGTGTACGCGGGACGCGTGGCGCCTTTGAAGGAGTGCTTGTCATGGGCATCGTATCCATTGGTCGCTCCTGCTCGATGGACCTGGCAAGATCGCCTTGGGTGAATCGCTGATGCATCTCGACATACGGTCTGGTTTGAGACTGGGGCTCGAGTTGGCCGGCACCAGTCTGTGTCGTGTTGAGGGCAGTTGGCTGAGCAGGGTTGTTCAGAAGGCGTTGCGCCATAGGAACCAACCGAGCCGGTTGGCCTATCACAGGGAGCTGTCCGAGCACTGTGCCTTCATTTCCAGGAGGCATGAGTACCGGCTGCATGATACGAGGCGGCCCAAGCATGAACTCAAGCACATCTCTAGGGTTCAGGCCTCGGTCTAACATTTTAAATGCTTCTACAACAGCGTCGTGCTTGATCTTGGTGATGGTTTCTGTACAATGTTAGCTAATCTGAGGGCGCTCGTTGACATCGAGATGGTACTAACCTTGCGGGATGGCACCTTTATAGGGCAGTCGACGGTCATGGTTCACAGGTCGCTGACCAGGTTCTTCAAGTCTGCGTTGATCGCGTAGGTAATGGATCCTGTCAGTTGGCGCGACAGGGCAAAAGAACTCGAGATGCCCGCTGTGGCCACATTGACCACACAAGTGGTCGGCCTTCGGACACGGAAGGGGAAGGTGCCAAACGTCACAGTTGTGGCACAGCGCTGCGAAAGACTAGTCAGCGAAAATTCTTCGTTATTGTTCCGGTGAACTCAGGCGACACTTACCCCAGTAGCTGTGCGTTCTCTCCCTGGTGATGACTCCACGTGGACAAAAGATGTAGAGGTGGCCCCAGGAGTAGCAGATCTCACACTGGACAAGATCGCGCAGACATGGTCCGGCCGTGAGGTGACAGGTAGAACAGTTGTAGCAGAGGT
>Ga0265797_10005007_pt1 | contig 19677 bp, 25 predicted proteins | sample P2T30metagenome_FD_192433 | JGI IMG/M metagenome (GOLD analysis project Ga0265797, IMG submission 192433) | Plant litter microbial communities from East Loma Ridge, Irvine, California - P2 T30 | ecosystem: Environmental > Terrestrial > Plant litter > Unclassified | place: USA: California... | reverse complement strand
CCGCCCTCTTGTACCGCTCAATCCAACCTGCACCCTCGCCTGGCACGACCTTCTGGAAGATCTCCTGCAGCAGCTTCGCGTTCTCTTCGCAAGCTAGTATCAAGGGCTCGACAGCTTTGCTGGACTCATCGACATCGCGCTTTGAGCCGGCATCGATAGTCAGGCTGTAGTCTCGGTCGATCTGCTCTTGAACTTTCTTGCAGTCGCGAAGGATGTTGAGAACAAGAGGTATGTTCTGAGATACCGCTCGGAAGGCTTCGGGCAGTCCTTGCGCGCTCGACGCGGTGTCGTAAAGATCTCGTGATTTTTCGATGATGGTAATTACCGAAGAGATGAGACCAAGAATGGTGATCGCTTCGACGCCAGACATGGTGGCGATTCGATATCCCTGAATGACAGCGTTTGAGGAAGCCTCGCAACCGTAGTCTTGAGATTTTGAACACCTCGCGAGGGGACTCTGCTTACTTGGATTTCAGTTGTGCAAGGCTGGCGGCAACAGCTCGAGCTGGATTGGCTGCCTTGCTCAGCCAAGCCAAGCCACCTGCAGCCTCGTGCAGTCTGCAGTGTTTAGAACCTTGGAAAGGTAGGCAAACCTCGTGTGACCGGTAGCGGCGGCTGTCGAAGAATATAAGCGTCGCTTGTGCTGTGCTCATAATACTGACTCAGCGCCCTGAGTATTGCCTGGTCAGCACCAGCGATCCATGTCTACCGAACTGAGCGACACGTTACCGCTGCGCTCGCAACGAGGTGCCGAGCCCACTGGCCCTGCCCCAGTCTTCAACAGTAACCCAGGCACAGGTATACAACAAAACGCCCAGCAGATTGGGGGATCCGGTAACAAACAGTTCAACGCGAAAACCCTCAACTATCAAAGTGAGCATGACTAGACCGTTTTCTCGTTGGCTTCCTCTACAACACTGACAGCAAGCAGCGCTGCCAGAACGCACAAAGACCCCTCCGCCTCCGCCATTCTCAACTGTACCCTTTTGTCGCGATTCAAACTTTGTCGGCCGACCACAGCTTCAAGACCTCGAAAGGCTTTTTGCGTGGAACAAAAGAGTTGCATTGGTGGGACTTGGAGGCGTCGGGTACGAAGTGTGAACACTCGACTGAACAAGCGGAAGGCTGATAATTTGAAGCAAATCGCAGCTCGCCCTCGAATTCTGCTACCGCGTCAACGATAGATCATCAGAGATATGGACGTTCTGGATCCACGCCAGTAGTGCGGCACGGTTCGACGCAGACATCCGCAAACTGGCATTCGATGTCAAGATACCTGGATACAACGATCCAAAGTCCGATGCGTTTGCGCTGGTGTACAGCTGGTTGCGCGACAAGCGGAACGGTAACTAGTTGCTTGTGCTTGACAATGTCGACGACGCAGGCTTTCTGTTCAGGCCACCAGATGAGAATGATGAAAGCGGAAGCAACAGATTCGCGCTCAGGCACCGTTTGGACTACCTACCGCCATGCGCCCAAGGCTCTATCCTTGTTACCTCACGGTACCGCGCAGCCGCCATGAGGCTGACCGACGAGTGCGATATCATTACCGTCGGCCCGATGGAAAAGACGACCGCATGGGCTTTGCTCGGAAAGAAGCTTGGGCAATCAAATACAACGAAAGACATGCAAAATCTGGCAGCCGCCCTTGACCACATTCCACTCGCAATCGCCCAAGCAGGCGCCTACATCAAGCGAAGAGGTTCGGATTGCTCAGTGGAAAGCTACTTAGCCAAAATCGAGAAAAGCGGGAAGTCACGGACAAGGCTGCTCAAATCGGCCTCCAAAGAGCTCCAGAAAGAGCTCCGGCGTGACGAAGAAGCGCAGGACTCGATCATCCTGACCTGGCAGGTTTCCTTCGATCATGTCCGTGCCACAAGGCCCTCGGCTGCCGATCTATTATCGTTGATGAGTATGTACAACTACCAAGGCATTCCGAAGTATCTGCTCTGGACGCGAGGGAGTGATACAAGGCCTGATACAGAACTCGCATCAGTCTCAGGTAGTGTCGAGCGTGACGGCGATGCAAGCTCGAGCGCATCAGACGACGAAGATTCCGAAGAGGACGAATTTGAAGACGACGTATTGACGCTGAAGGATTTTCACTTCATCAGCACAACTTCCTCTGACACGGCCTTCGAAATGCATCGGCTGGTACAGCTTGCAGCACGCGAATGGCTACATTCACATGAGCTTTACCAGGAATGGGCACAGAAGAGTGTCGAACGGCTGAACGAAGCTCTTCCCTACGGCCGGTACGAGAATCGGGAATGGTGCGGCGAGCTTTACCCTCATGTGCAATCCACGCTAAGTTTACAATTTGACGGCCGAGAGGCTTCTCTTCAACGTGCGTCAATCCAACACAAGGCTGCAAGATACAACTGGGCAAGAGGACTGTATTCTGAGGCGGAGGCACTAGTGGCAAAGACTTACAGGACGAGGGTGACGATGCTGGGACTAGAAGATGATCAGACATTGGAAGCTCTAAATCTCTATGGTATGACGATGAGTAAACAAGGAAACCACAGGGCAGCGGAGGAGCATCTCCGACGAGCGCTAGGGGGATTAGAGAAGGTGCTTGGTAAAGAGCATCCCGACACGCTATGGAGTGTTGAAAGCCTAGGTGGAGTGCTGCAATATCAAGGATACTGTAAGGCAGCAGAGGAGTGTCATCGGCGAGCACTAGAGGGAAGGGAGAAGGTGCTAGGAAAGGAACATCCCAACACGCTACAGAGCGTTAGTAACCTAGGAGCAGTGCTACTTTCCCAAAGACAATACAAGGCAGCGGAGGAGCATCTTCGACGAGCGCTAGAGGGACATGAGAAGGTGCTAGGAAAGGAGCATCCCGACACACTCCATTGCATATGGTGTCTCGCAGATCTGATGAAGCGGCTCGATAGAACGGCTGAGGCCCTACTGCTATACGGGCGTGCTGCGTCGGGCTTCAACGCCGCACTTGGTAGTGAGCATCCGTACACGGTGGGGTGCAAGCGCCAGTTGAGGCAGCTGCAGCAGAGACCAAGCGACGTCCAAGAGTTGCACTCGATTCATAGTCTAGACATGTGGGGTCGTTTTCGTAATTTCTTTCATTCAAAGTAACAGTGTATTATTCAACGTCATGAAGAAAGAAGCGCGATACAAACACCGCCTCTTCCAGCAAGAATACTTACGTTTCCTCCTTTTCTCAAACTTGCATGAATCTCACAACTCCGCAATGCGATGCTGTCAATTCGATCAGTGATACATACTTCTACCAGCAGCGGCCCAAGTCGGAACAGCCGAATAAGGACTTGAATTGGCATAAGGGCCTCTGCCCGGACCGTGGTGTCCGCGCGAAGAGTGTCCGCCCTGGGCGAAACCGTTGCGAGGGCCAGGGAACTGAGGAGCCCTGGCTCTGCCGCCGTGGCTGCGAGGTGGCGGGGCGAGACCGGCGCCGCTTCTACAGTTTTGAAGAGGAATGGCGGGACCCTTCGGCCCGGTAGCGTGGTGTTTGGGGGGATGTCCGCAATGCTTGTGAAAAGTCTGGCGCTGGCTCAAGCAAGTAGTGAGGAAGCAGAGGACGAGGCCCAGGCTCACGGTGACGGCCACGATGGCGATGATGGCGCCTCTGCTCAGGCCTTTAGACTCAGACTCGGAAGCGCCCGTGCTACGGGCATGCAGGGTGGTGAATTGAGCTGGGGAGGCTGTGCTGCTATTAAATGTGCTCGCGGCATTGATGCACTTCGAAACTCCGTGCATGACTCTGGAGGTCATAGAAACGTTGAGACAGGGTCTCATAGAGGTGGTGTTGGTAATGGTGGGAGAAGCAGAGTAGTAGCTGCTAGTGTGGACAGTTTGAAGATGCATGGTAGCAGTTCTTGTTGTAGGTGTGCTGTTTGAAGGGCTCTCCGATTTGTTTCAGAAATTGAAGGATGTACTGCCAGAGCACTTTCCTACAAGAGAGGGTTGATGAGTAAAGCAAATTGGTTTCCAGAAAAGGCCGCGGCGCCATATTTGTGTTTGATACCGGTGTTGTGTGCGAGCGTGAACAAAGGATGTCGGCATCAAAGACGACACAGTAGTGAACAAAAAAGGTTGGAAAACTTGAAGTTATTGATCCAAGACCCTTTGTGTTGGTAGCTTTAATACAATGCCTTTGATTGGTATAGATATCCGATCGAGTTGAGGAAACAAGCGCATTGGAATCTTTCCGATAATGGTACTAGTAGGTGTGTGGAACTTCTCTCGAAGCCGCTGAGTAGATCATGAATATCGATTCAGTACTTGCTCGACATGCGGCGGTAGATGGAATGTCTCAGGAAGCCCGGCCCAGTTCAGCGAGTTCAGTCGGAGCATGGCCAATCGGAACATTGGACACAGAGGGCAACGAGCCGTAAGAGTCTGGCTCCAAATTTCCAGTAATTGTTTTGCTTTTTGTGCAGATTGTGCGTTCGGTGCCTGCACGACCAGAAGAACAAGGAAGTTGGAAGTCACTGCAAATCCGATCCGCGACCCTTCAAGATTGGAGCGTTAGCATGTCGCTGGAGACAAGAAATATATAGAGCGCAGAGCTGGACTTACAAGAGTGCCAGAAGCTACTGAGATCGCCGAATGAGAAACGGCGTACGCAGCTGATCGTACCTGCTGCACATTCGGCGGCTGCCCTTGTGATATCTTCCACAACTTTCGTTCGTGAATCATCAGCTGCGGTAGCTGCCGGGAAAGGTGTTGTACTCGTCGGGCCAGGAACCCCCCAGTCAAAGTCAGCGAGGTCCAGAGAGCCGTCAAACACAATGGGCTCCTCTAGATCGATGATGTGCGGCGGAGTCATTGACTGTACCTGTGGACGCAGCAGGGCCCGGTACACGTATATCACCAGAATGTGGTAGGCGAAACGCAGCGATGAACGAGATCCTGAACTGTCGCTATTGGGGTCGGAAGCGTCGTCTGGAAGATGTCCGTACCCGGCCGTAGAATTTCTCCATACTTCCAGCTTTTCCAGTAAAGGTCTCGCGACTTGTACAGATGTGCTCATGTCATTTGCGAGCCTTTGGGATGCCTTTAAGGAATAGAGAGACTCTTGCACAGACTCAGCGATCAGTGTTAGGGCAATGAAGCTTTGAAAGGGGATGCGCTCGTCCTGCGGTATATCTGCCGAAGCGGATACAAAGTAGGACGGGTCCAATTCTTCAACGTCCCATTCTTGCGAATAGATATATGGGGGACGCCCCATCAGCAGCGATCGCCACTTGTCTTCAGCATAGACAGCCCACCAAAGCCGTCTCCGTAGTCGCTTTTCCCAGCTGGGTATGGCCCACATCGAGCATTCAGTATGGAGACCTAGTGATGTCGTCAGGCCGACGAGCTTACCTGTCCATGACCAGGTGAAGGGCGTATCGGTCAGTGAGTGCCTCTTATCATCTGCTGGTTCCTTGTGAAGGTACAGTAGGGCCGCTTGCACGACGGACAATGATGGCTGATGGATCTGTTCCTGAAGCTCCTCGTAGACAAATCTCCATAATGCGTCTGTTGAAAGCGACGTTTGGGAATACCATACCGCCAAGTGCTTGTCGTAGGGGACGTACCGCAAGGCGAGTGCATACATAGCCCCCAGTAAGTGCAATGGACAACGCTCTAGTGCTGCTGCGGGTGGTACGCGGTCAGCGGGAGTGATGCCTAACTGGAACCGAGAAACCACAGGGAGAACAGGGAAGACATGATCGCAGAATCTGGCCTCGACGTCAGCGATCTCAATGCATATCTGTTCAGACGACGCAAACACTTACAATATAACAAGCTTCTGCCCACAATCCAGTGGCACGACGCGATTCAGGTCTTCACGGCAGGCGATGTGCCGGTCGAACGCTCTTGTCTCTTCTTTCGCCGTTTCATGGATCTCATTTGATTCTATGATGAGATGAATCGGGATCTTTTGTGCAAGTGGCAACCCGCCGGCGTTACGGAAACGCGTATCTTGGAAAGATCGAACGCCGAAATCGTCAAATTTGCAGTGTCGTAACAGCCATGGATCCGACTCTGAGGAAGATCCGAACAGCTGGGCGGAGTAACCTTGCATGCCTTCTATGCTTTGAGAGAACTGTGTGTTGAACTGTATGTCGATCTCTTGTTCCCCCGAAGGATTGGGACGAGCTGAAAGAGAGAGATCGCCGTGCTGCAGTGATGGCCCTGCTGTCGGCCCTGCTGTTACAGAGGCGATCGGGCTACGCGACCACAGCACTCCTGGCGAAGACTCATGGCTATAGCCTACAGCAGGTGTTGGGGTTCTCGACCCTTCCGAGCGTTGTACATGTCCGAGGCGTGATCTACCAGGGGTAGAAAAGCTGCAGTGGAGTCCTTCACGCTGGCATTTGGCGCATTGGGACCCTGCGATGGTTTGACAGCGGATTTTCGTTTCCCGACATCGATCGCAGGGTTTGTTCCGTTTGGAGGATCGGTAAGGTCGTGGTGTGGCTGCAGGAGGCATCTTGTCGGCGATTATTGTAGAGCAGGGAAGGCAAAACATCCGGCGAATTTCTTTCAAGGCTTTCGCCGAACATGCTTTCTTGGCTGCGTCACGTGTCTCGAGAGAATAGAATTCATTCACAGCCGTGGTCTCAGCCAGCGATGCGAAGCGAGTATGAGCGAGAGACAAATACCATACTAGATGTCAAATTGAGATGGTCCAACTCTGACGCACAAGATGTTGGAGATCCGTGTGGCAAAAAATGCGCCGCTCTCATTGCTCGCTGGTGGCTGGATCTACGGCGCGATGGTGAGGATGGTCTATGTATCTATAGCTTACTATGATATCAAGCAGCCGTCAAGAAGTCAGGAGACAAAAATGAAATACTTCTGTCAATAATGCCCAGATCGATATGATTATGTATGCATGTCAAAGCTAGGTAAGCACACAGGCTCTCGACCTGTCTCTCTGCAATTTGAGCTTCAGCCTTCAAGTAGGTTACAAAGTCGTCAATTTTGAACCTAGTCGAACTGAACATGTGGGCACCGGTGTGTATCGTAGGTTCTTTGGACACCATCGCCTGCACTGGTTCTAGGACGCGAATTTTAGAACGTAATGGAAGTATCTAGTCGCACCGAAACAACTTGGTCAGTAGCACTATTGCACCGCGAATTGCATTTGAATCCGGACACCCAGCTGCACTCAAGACATCGAGAATTGCAAACGCAAACTCGCAATTAGCCGTCAGAGTCACACTGTGAATCGCTGATAAGTCGAGCAATGATGTTTGGAATCTCACAATCGATCAAGACGGCAGATTATCAGGTCTGGTGACGGCAAAGGCTTCCAGATGCATACAAGCTGCCGCAAACGAATTCGCCGAATCGATTTGGTTGCAGCTCGTAAGCGAACTGGATGTATAGATATATCTAATGATCAGCTTAATCCTGATAACATTGAGAGGCACATCGCTTTCTTCTCGCTAACACATCGAGGCCGAATTCACTTACAGTCATTGCTCTTGTCGTCGTCTGAACGTACTCTAGGTACCATCGAGTCATATCACGATCCGATCGGAAATCGACTTCGTCATGGCTTTTGTCTTGACCGTTGGCTCGTCAGTCTCTTTAGGAATCAAATTGTTGGACTGTCAAGCATCTGATAAGACCATAGCCGAGCAGTCGGAGACGTTGTACAGACCAGGCGACATCATCCCTGCCATGATCGAAGTCCACAAACACAGATCGTTTGAAGCCTTGACTTTACACGCCTCTCTAGTCGGTACGTAATACCTCCCGCCCTGTCATCACATCGGCCCACGTACGCAACATCACAGCAATAGACTGACTTTCGTTACCCGCACAGGAGAAACAAGAGTATGGACCCACCCTGTAGACCGCGAAGACATCTACGAAACCATGATCCACACGCACCTTGACCAGAGCATGGGTTTCTCGCAGTCTCTGACGTCGATTGACATGACCAGCGCAGGCAGCACAATGTCGATACCCGCCACATTCGTCCTCCCGGAGTTCACCGCCGGCTCTGGGGGGAAACAAAGCAGCAGCAGCAGCAGAATGCCACCATCGTTCGAGAGCGGTCTCTTGTACCTGGATCCATGGGGCCGAAGCTACAAACAGCCTCTGATCGAGTACTACCTGCAAGCCACCCTGCAATACCGCGCGGCGAACGAGACAGTCATGCGGACCATATCCGCAAAACACCGGATTCGGATCACGACCGCACCGCACAGTGATCCGCCGACGTATTTCGAAAAAGCGCCAGAACCAGAATCCATCACGGCTTCTGCCGACATCCGCCGATCGAAATTCTCGAAGCCATTTGCTAAGCTGGGGTTAGCGATGGCGGAGCCTTTGCCTGTTGTTGCACGTGGTGCCTCTGGCTGTTGTAAGGCTGCTGGCCAGCTTCATCTGACTTGGGAGACGTCGAGCCAAGCGTACGATGAGTTCGAGCTTGGGAAGCGGCGTGTTGAGCTTGAGTACGAATTGCAGGCTCGTACGCGATATAGGACGAGAGTCGTCCAAGATAACGAGATCTCCGGCGACAACAAGACCACGTCGTATGAGCGGTTGAATAGTACGCACTTAGGGACCTTTGTGGTACGCGCAACGGATCGACACAATGTCCGTCTCGCCGCCAGCCGAAAGCAATGGAGAGGTCACACTGGGACCATCCCGATTCCGGTTCAAATAGCTGAAGGGACCGTTCCTACTTTTTCGCATGTCCTGACCAGTCGTGCATATACGTTGGTGGTTAAAGTCAGACTCCAAGGACTCCAACACAAAGCGTTATCGGTCAAGGTTCCGTTGCAAGTCTGTGAAACTTCTGCTGCGCATGGCGACGATCGCTCTCGGGCTACATTTGAGATGTATGCGAAGATGGCTCTATCAGAAGTAAGTGGCGTACCCCTTCGCCAACGCCGATGGCGTGACTCCAAAGACTCGCGATCTGATAATGCTCGCTAACGACTCCTATTAGGTCTTACCAAGATACGAGGACCACCAGTATAGTCCTTCGCTGTGATGGCCGAGATACGAGGTAATCCGAAGATCCGACCGTCAGATGCCGGGCCCGGCTGCTTGGTCGTAGCCAAATCTCGGCGCTGCCTGCAGGTGCTCAAGGCCTCATCGTGAAGGCTGAAGCAACAGCGACGCCACATTAACAATGTTCCCCACGCTCGCCGCGTTGAAGGGCTCTGGAGTCTGGCCAGCAGAGAACGTTGGCGGGAAAATGAGGAGGGCAAAGGTGGGAAGAAGGACAAGAGCGAGGTGCAGTGGTGCCGAAGATCTTTTGGATAGTCTGCTTCGGTAAGCCGCAGAATCCATGCGCCAAGGTCGTGGGATTGGACAATATTGATAGAAGGGACATGCGAGCGATTGAGATGACGCGTCAATGTAAGAATACCGGTGTACGACACAATCGATCGAGGTGTAATACATGTACTGCAAGATGAAAGACGGTATATATGTACACATGCACACATGCACACATCACACATGGCAATCCCAAAGTGTGCACTGTGTCTGTCTGACACCGGCGGACTCGCCCGAGCCGTGCCGGTAGGAAGGTTGTTGCTATATATAAACGGTTCTTTGTAGGGGTCTGGACCTGGTCAAGGCAATTGTTAGTGTAAGCGGCGCGAGGTGGGATGGCTTGGGCTCATCAAAGAAACAGCCTCTTGCCCCTCGTATGTACATGTATGTATGCGGAAGACTGCGGCTGCATTCTGCATGTCAGGTAGGAGAGCTCTTCACCTTTGCATGCACACTCATCCTCCAGACCGCCTGTTTCTGTTGTTGTCCAAGGTCATTGACGAAGACGACTTCGCTCTTAGCTGTATAACTGTGCGCCGCTCTAACCCCAAGTAGGGTATGATTGACCACATCGCGAATACTACTCGGCTAGCCACATCACAACAGGGAACGACAAGCAGGGGGGCCGCCTAGTAACGACCGCCGTGCACCACCACCACCTTCGAGTCAACAAGTCCACCGACCTTGCCAATTCCTGTCACCTCACACTCCTTTGACGGGCGGCAGACCGCGGGCAAGTCACAACACAGCTATACCATCGGTCGATCGATCAAACTCCACACCAGCCCTACCCACGAATAGACATCTGACGCGTCAGCCAAGATCACCAAACATGAGTGCACCAACAACTACAAGACCGCCCTTTAACCCAGTAGACACTTCCTCTGCCAGCGCAGTCCTCTCCTCGGCGACTCCCACCGACGATGTGGAATCTCCCTCTCTCAGCTCCAGCAATGCGCTCGCCCGCTTTGAATTCGAGCCCGGTCGCAGCAAAGAGGGCACGAAAGTGCTCATGGTAGAATGGGAAGATGACGACACCACGCGGGACATTGAAGGCGATTGGGAGATCAGCTGGGAGGGCAAGAGGACGGTGTTGCCAGCGCGAGAACACGCACAGACGGAAACGGGCAGCAGCGCGAACAATGAGAACGACAAGAGTAACGATGCAACCCACACCGCCGAATTGCCTGCTCCGGGAGCTGTCAACAGGCTGTACTTCCTCCTCGGTGCGGGCGTGGCGGTGCCGACTACGGTGAGATTGAACAAAGGGAACGTAAATTGGCGAACAAATCCCTTGCCAGCGATCTTCAGCCCCGAGCTAGGAGCTACGGCGCGAGCAGCTGGGAAGAAAGGCGTTTTGCATACTATCTGGGCAAAGAAGCGCTTGCAAGTGCTGCAAAAAGAAATCGACGCGGAAGCAAGAGACAATGTTGAGGGAGTCGGGTTCCAAATGGCCGTGGCAGAGAAGGAGTGGATCGAGGCCAACTTTGGCGTTGTTGCAAAGCCCTCGGGGATTACCATGCCTTCACAACAACAGCAGGGCGGCGGCACACTGAACAGCCCCGCCAGCCCTAGATCTCCTGGAGGCGGAAGGCTGATGGACAAATTGAAGGGACTGAGGATTGGGACGACGACAGAAGCGCTGAGCCCCGGCGGTTCATCGCTGGCCAAAACCGCGCCCGAACCCGTCGACACGTTCAACCCGCTGAGCCCCGAGAGCTCAGATGTAGCAGTGGGATCCTTCGGAGCCTTTGCAGCGCTGAAAGGCATGCCGAACTCTTCGTCGCTCGCGGCAAAACCCTCCCAAACGCCTTCTTCAACAGCACCAATATCGACAGCGACGGCACCACAATTAAGCCAGCCCCAACAACAACCACGCCGCATGCAAGCCCAACGACCGCCCGACTCCTTTGCAGCTCAGCAGCGCCAGGCAGGTCTGGGCTCTTTGAACGCGTTAGCATCAAACAACGCCCCAGCCTCAACTGCAAGCTTCCCGTCTTTCGAGGAAGCCACTTTCGAACAACCACCGCAACCACCAGCTGCAGTTGCTCCTTCGAGCAGCGCTCCTCAAGACGAAGACGACCTCTTCGCACTTCCCATGAGCCCGCGGAGTCCCGAGATGACTAAGAGCCCTTTCTCTTTCGCCGCGAGCGACACGGGACGTTATTTGCAAGAAGGCAAAGCTGCGTAGCGTGGCAAGGCGAAGTGAAGATTGAAGCGCAGGGGGTATTTTTGGCGATCTAGAGAGGGAAAGTGTCTGAAACGGCAATTGATACGCATACGCATACGCATACATGATGGGTGATGAACTGAACGGGATATAGGTAAACAATTCATTTTTTCGAAGCAGTCGAAACGGAAAATTGCGAGACAAAGGTCGTGTTGATGTGTGGTCTACTTCTATGGGCTGGACTCGCGAGGTCTGTTCGTTCAGGAATCTGCGTAGATGGTCCTCGATACTCATCACCTGGAACTACGTCTCGCTGTGTCTGGTACAACTTATCTTCCTTTTTCTTTCGCAGCCTTTCTGGCGGTAGGCGGGTCTCTCTTGAGATGATACGTGGATGATGGTAATGATGATGATTGAATAGGAACGAGAAGCTTGTACGAAAACTGGACCCAACTCGACTCAGCAAGCATCGACAGAGACTGGACTGGAACCCACTTTGGAACGATATCGACTTGCCTAAACGAAAAGGACATGAAAGGGAGAAGGCAGAATACTGGGATTTGAAAGAGAGCAAAAAGGTAATCTGATTCCAACACGTTCGCTCTCGTCGACTGCTTCGTAAAGTCATTCTTGTTGCGATGGCATGACTGATCGAATTGACTGCGGACTGGAAAAGCTACAGGCAGTCGGTCTTTATTTCCAGGTCGCTTGGATGGATGCCCTTGGCTTGGGACATACTCGACTTCGGAACTCGGTTGCATGGCCTTTAGGCTTTGTTGGGCGTTGGATTTTGCTAAACATCTTCTTGCGCTGCTGGTGCTGGCGCTTGAGGTGGTAATGGCGGCGACGATGTCTTTCGGAGTTGAAGGTAACCGATTATGATTGCCATTATCGCTAGAACGGAAGCTATCACGCCAAAGATGATGGTGCCCGTGAAGTCGGGACTTGGTTCGGATTTCGTGGTTGTTATCGTGTCATTGTTGAAGGCTGCGAGTCTGGGTAAAGAGGGAGATGGGAGGGTGAGGTTGGAGGCGAGTGGGGCCATTATGGTGAAAGCAGACGAGAGGGATTCTCAATGGCGTTGACAAACAAGCGTTTGCGATGTGGTTTTTGGACTTGTTGGTGGAAAGGGATGATTGCTGACCTGTGTACTGGTGAGATATTGTGGGACAAAGTCGAGCTACTTATCCTTGAAAGGGCCGTCTCTCCAACTATCACCCTGACCTGCTCATATGTTGACCTAGCACCATACAAGGAGTAATCTGGTGGTTCGTACATCCTCCGGCGGCCCGCCTCTGGATTTCACGGGCCCACATGCAGATCCGCTGCCTGTGATGACGGCTTGTTGGTCCTGCAATTGGGCCTGGCTCTGCAGACGCACGCTAAACCACCAAGAAACGAGAGAATGGGTGAGAAATTTGGTGGGAGCGACCCTGGGCCCTGTGTGCTTCTGCATGGCCTGACGTCTCATCCTGCTTTACCAGGGACCGGGCAGACGCCACAGCAGCGTCGCGAACCACCAAAAAGCGACAGAACTGGTACAGAACGTGGTGGTTGGCATCTGAGATGTCTCACGAACCACCAACATTCGTCGCGATCCGGCTAACTAGCCAAGGCCGCCGCGCCAGTGTCTTCTGCAGGCTATGGCCCTAGGACTAGACATCAGCTCAGCCTACTAGCAGGAGCCAGCCGCGTGCATCTTCTGCAAGATCATCAAGGGTAAGCCTCCACCAAGATCTTGACTGAAAGCCCCAGATCTTGGTGGTTCAGGCGACTGAACCACCACAACCTGCCCGAACAGGGCTAGAGCAGCGGCTGGGGCTACCCGGCGCGCATAGCCACGTCAAGGTGCATCTGGTGCAGCCTACCACAGTACTGTCCGTCAGCCTCGCCAGCATGACCGAAGTCGTCAAAATGTTGGTGGTTCGCCTTTCGAACTTCCGTCTCGCAGTTTCGAAGTCCACGAAACTACCTGAGGTCGGTGCAACATTTGCTCTTAGGACCAAGAACTCCACGATCACGACGCTACCAACTAGCGCATGCAGACAAACATCTCGGAGATCTCTATCCTATCTTGAATCGAACGATCATCACGCGAAGCCGCTTCCGATCACCTCGACTGACTTCTCTCCACGAGTCGCAGAGGGCCGTCGCTGAGATGCAACTATGAACCACTGCCAGCACTGCAGCAGGGACTTTGCCACTCCGTCGTCTCTCAAACGCCATATCAACGCCAAGCACAAGGGAAATTCCTGGACGCTTGCCCGTCACGAGCATCAATGTTCGAGATGCGACGCCCATTTCGCGAGAAAAGAAACGCTTCAGCGGCACTTCGGCTCAAAGCACAATCGGCAGTCGATGGAACAATGTCAATTCTGCTCAGAGAGCTTCCGGAACGACTACTTGAGTCAGCATATATGCAGATGTGCCAGAAGGTACTGGGCCAAAGTCTGCAAGAACGCGAACCTCATCAGCTGCTACCAAGACGACCAGTCAAACGGCAATAACACTGCGATGGTGCGACTGGACACGTCTTCAATCGTACAGCTTTCCCATGGAACGAAGAACAGCTTCCGTGTGGTGCACGAGATCATCATCGACATGCGGCTTGCTTTGATGGCATTTCGTCTCGTCTATCTTCACTGTTATCAAAGCCGTGACGTGGAGTCCTGCTTGGAGGCGATTACCGCTAGCTTCCGCATGGGACTACCGATCGAATTTTACCTCCAAATTCCTTTCTATCACCCTTTTCACGGGCTCTCTCGGTTAGCGAACGGTGTTGGACGATACATTCGTGGAGACCTAGACATCAACGACAACGACTACTACATCGGGTACACCCTTTTAGAGCACGCCTGTCGCACGGGTGCTTCAAGTCTACTAGAGCCCTTGGTCTGGAAAGGGGCAAACTTTACCCGTAAATCATTGGTGTATGCCGTCGAAAGTGGCAGCCTCGACACCGTCCGTTTCTGTCTTGCGCTGGGAGCAGATCCCAATGACTCCATAGAATCAGAAGACGAGAGCAATCCGCTAATAATCGCGTGCGCGAGACCCGAGACCGCTCACATCGCCTCTTTACTTATCGAATACGGTGCAACTGTGTTTGTGAGAGCCGCAAGCGGGGAGACGCCATTACACTTCGCGGCAAATCGAGGTGACATCAGCCTGCTTCGTGTGTTACTGGCCAAGGAATCATCGACCGAGTTTCTTGATGCCACAGACGAGGAAGGACTTTGTGCAATGACAGCTGCAATTAGGGGCCAGCCCCCTGGAACACCCGAGGGTGCAGTTGTGGAGTTTGTATCAATCTTACTCGACGCCGGAGCCGACGCGAAAGCTGGAGACAAGTACAACGATTCCGTGTTGCTTGTCGCTGCTGAACAAGGATGCGAAGCTATAGTTCGACTACTACTGGAAAGAGAACCGGAGTCCCCTCAAAAGACTGCATGGCTCCTCGAAGCATTCAGGCTAGCTACTCAAACGTATGACGAGATCACGATTCAAACATCGAACGAAGCTATGGCCGGGGCGCGAATAAATCTCGTTGGATACGAGATATAGAAGGACGTGGCCTTGCCAATCGGACATGACATCCGACGACGCGTTGGCCAGATGGAAGCTTCGTGGAAGTACTTTACAGGTAGTTCCAGCAAGGCTCCCATTTGCCCCAGCGGAAATCAAACGTTAGATTTTATCTGTTTCCATGTAAGCTGAGGTATTGACTTAGTGAGGTCATGTCTGGAAAATTGGGTCTGGCATAAATCGGGCAATTAGAAGCAATTTCATCATTTGCAGAATTGTCCCGTCGGCGTTGCAATCTGAACAGCTTGTTCTCTGACCTCCCTTGTAACCTCAGCAGCAGGCTTGACATCCTTGACCAAACCAACACCAGTGCCAGCATACGTAGTCAACCTCGCATTCTCGCCCCATCCCTCATCCCCTTTTTTGAGCGCGTCGTCGTGCAACTTCTTATTTTCCTCAAAACTCATTCCCTTGGCGGCGTCGTGCCAACTTTCGTTCAAGACACTGCGACCACCGTAACGAGCTGGCCAGTCCGTAGTACCGCGTAGGCTGTCGTATAATTTGCCTCTCGCAGTGTTGACGCCGCCATCCGATGCGTTGAGAACGGCATCTTGATAGCCTTTGGCCATGTTGCTTTCGGGACATGCGAGGTAGCGTGTGCCCATTACCACGCCAGAGGCACCGAGCGCGATGGAGGCTGCTACGCCACGACCGTCCACGATGCCGCCGGCGGCTATCAGTGTTGGTTTTGGGATGTTGCCGTCTTGACAGTAGGAAGAGACGGCATCGTCGACTTCAGGCAACAGACTGATGAGACCAGCGCATTTCTCGAGGCCGTGGCCGCCAGCGTCCGAGCCTTGAACTACGAGGACGTCGGGTCGACAATCCATCGTGGCCTGTAAAGCATCTGCCACGGTCCCGATCTGAATCCAGATCTTTGTCTTGTTGCTCGTGACACGTCTGCATTCCTTTGTCCAAGTAGTCAATTGATCGGGGTGCTCGTCTGCGAACAGCCATACTGCAGCTGGCCTATGGCGTTCGAGTATCGGTAGTGCATCTTGCAACAGCTCGTCGCCGGCCCATAAGAGGAAGCCCACACCTACTGGTAGCGTGCCATCAGTTGCCTCTACTTTGAGCAATTGTTTCGATTGCTGTAACTCGTGTTCCAAGGTTGAAGCGTCACTGCCGGCGCCAATGAAGCCCAAGCCACCTGCGTTGGATATTTCACATGCCAGTTCGGAGAGGGCGATCAGGCGCATGGGTGCTCCCGCTACCAGCGGTGTGGTGATCCATGGGTATTCACTCAAGAGTTGTTCCATTGTTGTTGATGCGGCCCGCGGACTCTCGTTCACGCGCCTTCACGACAACAACTTGGTTGCACGTCTTGAACGACGAAACCACACGCCACCACGACGCACCAGCAGCTGCGTACCCGACCGAGGCTAATCGTTCAGTCTCGCCATCATCAGCTCGAGCATCTCCGCTCAACCGCCATCTTCCTCCGCATCGTCCAAGGGTCGCCTCCAGAATCGAGCGCGCATCGAGAGTTCGAGGGTCACTGACCGGAGGAAGGTAAGCCGAGACCGCGCCCGCTGCTTTCAACCTCACTTCACTCACATCATCTTCAGAACTGAAGTGAGCAGCCAGTCGCTCCTTCCTTCTCTGTCGCCGTTGTTTGCCCCTCCCGCCGCCGTAGTGCATCATCCCGAGACCGGTGTCACGACATCAAAATGAACGCTCCCGACAGGTACGTAAAAAAACACCCGCTCCCACCCAAGAGTCCGGCGCGAAGAACACAACACGAGCATTGCCAAAGAGATGGACTACAACGAATACCGCAATGCGCTGTACATCGATCCGGATGCTCCCGTGATCGAGGTCCCGGCTGTTCGCCTCAGAAGGCCGTCCAGCCCGCGCATGCACTCGCAGAGTGTCACTACGCACCTCGGGCATCACGGCGAGCAAGGCTACACGCATAATGAAAGCTACCGCCACGGGTTTACGTGGACAACACAAGTCAGGCCGGTAATTGACATACCCGACAGGCACGAGCTGTTTCTTCTCGGAGATGGCGAGCGCAAGATTGAGATGGAGACGGTGACCCGTAAGTCTACACTGCAAATTGTCAATTGCACGCAGACTGCTGACAAGTCTGGACAGAGGTCGCCAACGCCGCTCTCTTCACCTTCAACAAGGAGGATCACACGCTCGCCAACATGCTGCGTGACAAGCTGTTCCGTATGGAGCACATCACCTTCTCTGCCTACAAGGTCCCTCACCCACTCTTCGCTACCTTCCAACTCCGCATCCACACCGACGGCGAAATCACTCCCAAGGCCGCCATTATCAAGGCCTGTGGCGAGCTCATCACCGAACTGCAGGAGCTCGATCAAGAGTTCACTAAAGAGTTCGAGCTGAAGAAGATGGCTGCCAACGTGCCCAACGGTGGACTCGACATTTAAAAGTGCCTTGACTGGCTACGAAAAAAGTGTCTGACGAAACGAAAAAGGAATGGGCGATGCCTTGGTGCATAGCGACGGCGTTTATGGGGCGAAACAAAACTGAAACCATCGAATGGAAAGGCATGGGCAAAGGTTGCGAGTTTCCAGGTACTTGATACCTTTATTGGCCTGTTTTTCGGCCTTGGATGATACCCATTGAGTGAACTTTCTCTTACTCTACGTATTGCTGCAATGGATTGTTTGAACTGACATCTCACCCATTTCGCGCGAATTGCTGTCATACTTTGTCATGAGATGTTTCCGACAAAGTACTTTACGCCCGGGCAGAGCTAACGGATGGTCGAAAACTAATTCCGCTCATCGCGAGCCAGACTGTCATTATATCGATACAATCTCGTGCGGACTATGGCAAGCATTGTATGCCAGAGGCCTCCTCTGCTGTAACGCGGCACCCTGAGCAACTTACGTCGCTGATGATCGAGGACCTTCGTGGAAAGCGCAACAAGCACGCACGTCTGTCTTTCGCGTTTTGGATGTCGCCACGTCAATTTCTAGAGGCCTTCGCATTGATGTGTGCTCTCAAAGCTGATCGTACTTTGTCTGAGTGGCTCGGAAATCATTCCGCCTCATCGCCTTTGTCTACCTAGATCATGGTTGCTGCATCGAATCCTTGTTGATGTTGTCTTCAGATATCCACTATAGTGACGGCAAGCGTATACTTTTGTCTGTACTGGTTTGTATTCGGCTTGAAGACGCGAACGGCGGGTGACTGAGGGTGGTTGAAGAGCATCTATACATCTACTACAGGGCGACGGAGGTTTGATTTCGATCCCATGTTGCCCTCTGCCGCCCTATCAACCACTCTCCGCGTGAATCGCTGATCCTCAATCACAGCGCTGTGAAGACATCGGATCAACATCAGGAGGAACAAACGCTACAACATACAGCATGTTTCGAATCCTCAAGAGGAAGCCTGCTGCTTCGATGGTACCTTGGGAGCACGCGACGAAGCTGGTCTCGTACCTGAGAGAGTTCGCGTCCGCTGCTATCAAGCGCGTTCTCTAAACCAGTTGCTTGACTTGTGAGAGAGGTCAGATGTCAAATGCTTCAATCGTTTGTATCGCCCCACTTCATGCTTCTTTTCCACGCCTCTCTTCAATCACCTGGCACACCCACAACTTCGATTGCCTACAAAATCCATTGTATACACTCACAACAACCGAAACACCACCCACCACAAAACCCGCAAATATGGACCACTCCCACACAGACCTCGACATCTTCGCTTCCGCGTACACCTTCTGCGCCCACCACTCCGCCAAGGTCCTCTCGGATCGCGGCTACATCAACACCCTTGACCCAAACTCCCTCACCTCCGCCTCAGCCGGCGCCATGATCTGGTCGCAAATCGTCGAGACCGACCCCGAGCAGCGTCTTTTCTGGGAGAACGCGATCGCCGAGATCAAAAACTCGATCAACTCTGGCGCCATCACCACTGCCCGCCTCGCCGCCGCTCAAGGCTTGCCGGCGCGTCAAGCCTTGTACGAAATTTGGGCCACCGAAGCCGCCGAGGCGTTGATCGCCACCACCAGGGCCGACCTGCTGAGTTGAGCTCGAGAAGAAGGCCGAGATCGAAGAGTTGGAGCTCGCTGAGTACCAGGCGCGCAACGCGCCGCGCGAGAGGTTCTCCCCGGTGTCGCCGATCGATCCGAAGGACTTGGCGATGGTGGATTGGGACGGCCCTGAGCCTTCGGTTGGGAGGCCGAGTCCCTCTTTGTCGTTCTTGGGTGAGGGAGATGAGACTGCTGCCGCGGCGGCTCCTCACCTCGACCTTGACAACTCGGCGCCCGTTGTCGAGGTGGCGAGTGCTGAGCGCCTGACGCAGGGTAAGGCGAGGTTGGTTGACTGCTTGTGGTGAGGGGCGGGAAGGGTTTATAATACCTGAAGACAATGAACGAATGGAAAGGCTTGACTATGGCCGTGTTGTGTTCTTCTCTACTCCCAGACTATGTGTGCCTCTCAGCGGTACTATATGTTGAATTGTATGCAGGTGCGTTAGGTACCACCACACCAGAAACACTCAGTAGAAGAGATACGCGTATGCCCTATAGTATCTCTCACGGGTGCGGTATCTCGCTCCCCATGCGGATTGATCAGATATGATCACACGAGATCTTCCCCATGCAAGAAGATCACGCACATGGATCAGCATCTCTTAGCGATGTACAACACTCAGACTGAAGCGGA